>OHAJ01000079.1_pt1 | contig 55493 bp, 38 predicted proteins | sample 1577101 | NCBI WGS metagenome assembly OHAJ01 (sample SAMEA3541531, study PRJEB24748) | human gut metagenome | biome: human gut; feature: human-associated habitat; material: faeces | place: China | collected 2012
TGAAGAAAAATGTCTAATTTGCCGCTCGCCCCCAGACATGGGAACATAACAGGCAGGCTGTTGGCATACAGCCGTTCACTGACCTTGTTAGGATCTTACTTCTTACAATCCTAACTCAGTCACCCCATCTGAAGCTGTGGGGCATCTGGAGTATCATTATGCCCTCTCCCCAGCCGCGGGTTATGGTCTGCCGTGACCGTGCTGTGCGCCCCACCGGGAGAGTAAAGTACCTGTTATGCTGTGTATTCAGTTGTAAAGGTGCTGTGCAGAGATTCTCTGCAAGTTCAGAATGACACAGAGCTCACCAGCCTGTCAACAAAAACTGCCCAGAATTGAAAAATCGTAACATTTGCGCAGCCTCGGGGGTTTGGGGTTCATCCCAAAAATGCGTTGTGGATATCCAAACGCTATGCTTGCGTTACAGTTCGCGTACTCTGAAAGCGTCGCACCCTATGCAAGAAAACACCCAAAATATTGATGAGAGCTATTTCTTACTCTCTGTGTCAAATTTGTTTCTTTTAGGAATACAGATTTCCCATTATAATTGAGATACCTAAAAATTTCTGTCAGGAGGTATATTATGTCAATTCCCACATTGAAACAACAAGCAAACGGCACGGTGCTGACTCTACACGACAAGCCCTATATCATGCTTGCTGGTGAAGTCGGCAATTCCAATTCTTCATCTGTGGAATATATGGAGGGTGTCTGGCAAACTGCCGAGCAACTCGGCATGAATACCCTGCTGCTGCCAATCACATGGGACCAGGTCGAGCCAGAGGAAGGACAGTTTGACTTCTCTTTGCTGGACGGCCTTGTGTTGCAGGCACGCGGCAAAGGCAAGCACCTTGTTCTGCTTTGGTTTGGCAGTTGGAAAAACGCCGAATGTATGTACGCTCCTGCATGGGTAAAGACAGATTTACAGAGGTTCCGGCGCGGCCAGATTGTCAAAGGGAAAAACAAAGCGCCCCGCGAAAACGCCTATGGTATGCTATATACGACCCTTTCTTATCTGTGCGAGGAGACCTGTGCTGCTGATGCCCGTGCCTTTGGCAGACTGATGCGACATCTGCGCACACTCGATGGTGAGGAAAACACCGTTCTTGCCGTTCAGGTGGAGAACGAAACCGGACTTTTGGGAACTGCTCGGGAACGTTCCGACGAGGCCGATGTTGCATTTGCTGCAGATGTTCCGCAGGACTTTGCTGGGTATATGCGTTCTCACATCGAAACAATGGTGCAGGACGTGCAGGAGGCTGTCGAGAACGGTGCAACCTCAGGCAGTTGGGGCGAAGTATTTGGCTCAGTTGCAGAGGAAATTTTCAGTGCATATTATATCTCACGCTATGTCAACCGTGTTGCTCAGGCCGGAAAAAAGGAATATCCATTGCCCATGACTGCAAACTGCTGGTTGGACAAGGGCGGCGAACCGGGCACTTATCCCAGCGGTGGGCCGGTTTCCCGTATGTATGAAGTCTGGCAGTACGGTGCCCCCTGCATTGACCTACATACGCCCGATATTTATGTTCATGATTTCTGCAACATTTGTGACGAGTATACCCGCCGCGGTAAACCTTTAATGATTCCCGAATGCAGTACACACAGCTATTCCGGCCCGCGTATGCTCTATACGGTCGGTCATTATCATGCACTTTGCTATGCCCCCTTTGGCTTTGAAAATATGGGGCAGCCTTTTACCGGAACCCAAGGATATTTATTTGGCATGGACGTAACCGATCCCTTGCTTAAAACGCCGCAGAATACGGCGGAATACGGCTGGTACGGTCGTACACTGAACAGTCTTATGCCGCTGTTGGGCGAACGCTACGGCACAAAGAACCTACAGGCTGTCTGCAGCGAGCGTAAAGACCAGTGCGCTATGAACTTTGGCAAATTTACGGTCTATGCCATTGTAGAACATCCCATGATTCAGCAAAAGGACGGCGTTTGTCTGGCTATGAAACTGTCTGAAGATGAATGTATGCTTGTTGTAAACCGCTGCGGACTGCAGTTTGTTTCTGCGGAAGCAGACAAGCCCAATCTGGATTTACTTTCCGTGGAGGAAGGCCGCATGGAAAACGGCGAGTGGAAAGTGACACGCCGATTGAACGGTGACGAGGCCGCTTTGATGACTTTCTTTGAGCCGACCGTCCTGAAAGTTAAAGTGTTCACTTACGTATAAACACTTTTTCAAGTGATTTTCTTTGTTTGATACTCTTTATCTGCAAAAAGACAGACCGCGCATCTCCCCTTGCCGGGAAATGCGCGGTCTGTTATTTCAGAACTGTTTTATAAATCAATCATTTCTGTTTCAGGCGTTTTCAGCCGGGGCGGCTTCGGCTTTGGCCTTCTGGGCGGCTTCCCATGCGGGGATTTGCTTTTCCAGCTTCATAAAGCCAAAGGAGCAGGCTGCAATCACAATCATCAGCACAGCGGGGACGAGTGCATAGTCAATGCGAATCATCATCAGTGCGCTTGCGGGCTGATCAACCGTACCCTCTGCGGCAATGTAACCGCCGACGCTGAGCAGGATGCCGGTGATGAAGCTGCCCATAGCACCGCCGCACTTGCCCATGAAGTTTGCCAGAATACCGGCAGAGCCATCCATGCGGGGCAGGCCAATCATCTCGTTATAGGTGCAGCAGTTCATAATGAACAGAACGCCGTAGTATGCCAAAGGCAGACCGGCCAGGCCGCCCAGCACACCGCCGAGCAGGACGCCGGTCAGGTTTGCGCCGGAGACGAAAACAATGATGTAACCAACGATACCGATGCAGGCAAAAGCACCGACCATCTTGCTCATACCGCCGATTTTCTTCATAATCCACGGGAATACCAGCATCAGCGGCAGCAGCACAATGCTGAAAATGGAGGTAACGCTCATCATAGCGGTGTTGCCGATGATGTACTTGAAGTAGTAGGTCGTAACGGCCAGAGAGGTGCTGATGTTATAGCACAGCATAATAATAGCATACAGCCAGACATATTTGTTGCGGCGGAACATCGAGAAAATCTCATTCAGACGGACCGGCTGGAACTGCTCGTCACCGCCGTCCACGCTGGGATCCTCCTTGCAGAAGAAGAAACGCAGCAGAGAAATCAGCAGCAGGGGAAGGACAAAGATTGCCACAGTGGTACGCCAGCCGCCGGCGCTGGTGGCCAGCTTGCTCATTACGATGGGGAACAGGATGCTGACGATCATCGAACCGGCCATCGTGATAATGCCGCCGTAGGAGGCAACCTTGCGAATCAGAATGGGGTTGTTGCTGAAGTGGCGGATGGTGTACGGTGTGTTGGCCGCACCGCGCAGGGTGGTGAAGATGGAGAACACCAGCGTGTACATACAGAAAATCCACACAACTTTCAGCGTGTTGCTCCATGCAGGGCTGCCGGAGAACAGACCCAGAGAGCAGAGCATAACGCCGACAATGGCAAGCTCATAGGGGCGGCCCTTGCCCAGCTTGGTATGGGTGTTATCGACCAGCCAGCCCGCAAAAATATCCGTAAAAGCGTCGATGATTTTACTTACCATCAGCACAGTGCCCACAACTGCTGGTGCAATGCCAAGGGTGTCGCTGCAATAAATGCTCAGATAGCCCAGAACGATTACGTTCAGACCGGCCATAGCAATGTCCGAGCTTTTCCACGCCATCAGGCGGCCGAAACCGAGATGGTTGGGGTCGTTTTTCTTGTTAGCCATAGTATTGTTTCTCTCTTTCTTTTTACATAATTTTCAATGCAGTTGTGGCACTGCCTTACAGGACCTGCGCTCACCCCTCCTTTTTTACCTGATTCAATGCGGCGTTCAGCTCATGTACAAAGGCGGGTGTGACCAGCTTACCCATCTGCTTCAGGGTAGCCTCCACGCTCATCTTGTCCATCATGCGCTGCATGGATTCGGGAATCTGAATATTTTTAGCAACATCGCCGTAGGCGGCTGCGGCCTTGGCCTGCAGCGGGGCAATAAGCTCATTCAGCACAGCAGAGGCTTGCGGATGAGCCTTGACATCTCCCATAGAATCCTTGATGGAGAAATACCCTTCCTTGACGATCTCGTCCGCGCGGTCAAACCAGTTCACAACCTCGCCGCCCGCTTTCACGTAGGCGGGGTTGGGCTTATCGACCTTGCGGATGGCAATGGTATCGCTGCAGGCACCGCTGCGGGCTTCGATTGTATGCTCGCCGGAAATCGGCACCGTGAATTTGAAAATCTTGTCGCCGTCCTGTGTGGCAAACTCCTTGCCGTCCACAAACAGTGTCACACGCGGCTGGTTGGAATAGACCTTGATTTCGGTTTTGCTCTCAGCACGGTCGGCGTAGCGGCGGCCGCAGATATGCACAAACGGCTCCTTGCTCAGGTAGGCCTTATAAATGTAGAAGGCGTCCTTTTTCGTCTTGCGGTCAAAGGTGACAAGGCCCTTCTGGTTCTGGCCGGGCTTGCCGCCCTCGTCGCGTCCGTCCGCGCCAAAGTCAAACATATTCCAGCAGTGCATCGCCCAGATATAGGGCCGATCTGCCCACATTTTGAGCATGTGTTCATGGTAGACGGCCTGATAACCCTCGCTCCAGTCGCCCTTGGCTGGCTTGGCGCTCTGGTAGGCGGGGTTTGCATCCGCGCCGTACTCGGACAGGCCAATCACGGCATCGGGGTGGTTCTTGTGGAACTCATCAAACCACGCATCGTTCTGGTCCCACTCCCCTACATACCAGCCATAATAGAGGTTGTAGCTGCGGATGTCGGGCAGGAATACCAGCGGGTCATTGGCATCCAGCATAAAGATGTGCGCCATGGTGGTGGGGCGGGTGGCGTCCAGCTTGTGGCAGAGGTCATTGAGCAGCTTGTGGTTCTCGACCAGATCCTCCGTCTTGCCGCTGCCGGTAATCTCGTTGGAAAGCCCCCAGCAGACGATGGACGGATGGTTGTAGTTCTGCACAACCAGCTCAGTCATCTGGGAGAGGGTGTTGGCGCGGCCCTCGGGCATATGCTCGGTGATGTAGGGGATTTCTGCCCACGCCACAAGGCCGTATTTATCGCACAGGTCGTAGAAATACTGCGCGTGCTGGTAGTGGGCCAGGCGCACGGTGTTCGCGCCCATCTCGCGCAGCAGGGCCATATCCTCGTCGTGCTCTTTTTCGGTCAGCGCATTGCCAAGGCCCTGGCGGTCCTGATGTCGCGCTGCGCCGCACAGGCGGTAGGGGCGGTCGTTCAGGATAAAGCCCTTCTCCGCGTCAAAGGCAATCGTGCGGCAGCCGAAATTGGCTTCCACGGCATCGCCGCTATCGAGCGTGGCCTGCATTTTGTACAGATACGGGTCATTGACGCCGTCCCACAGGTGGACGTTTTCGAACTTGAACGTACCCTCGGCCTTGCCGTCCGTGACAGGCGCGGAAAGCGTCTCTTCGCCCAGCGTGAACTGCACGCTCTGTGCGGTGCCGGTAACCCACGCCTCAGCGTGAATTTCAGCGGTTTTTAAATCGGCGCTCAACACAGGGGTAACGCGCAGACCGGGCGCGCCGTGGTAGTCCAGCGCAAAATGCGCCTTGGGCACAACCAGCAGATGCACCGGGCGGTAGATGCCGCCGTAGAAGGTGAAGTCGGCCTTCTGCGGGTAGACCGTGCGTTTTTTGCCGTTGTCCACGGCGACGGTCAGGGTGTTCTGCGCCGCCAGCGCGGGCGTCAGATTGACACGGAAGGTGGCGTAGCCGCCCTCATGCCGGGCCAACTCCTGCCCGTTCAATGTGACCACGGCGGTCATGGCAACGCCCTCAAATTCCAGCCAGACCTCCTCGCTGTCACTGTGGTCGGGGGCCTCAAACGCCTTTGTGTAAAGGCAGGTGCCGCGGTAGTAGTCATTGCCGCCGTCCTGTCCGTCCTTGGCGTTCCAGGTGTGGGGCAGTGTGACCGGGGTTGTTTTCTCAGGGGTATCCCCGCGTGCAAACAGCCAGTCACTGTTCCACAGAATTTGTTTTCTCATCATCCCAAACTCCTTGCAATTATTTATGATTCTCCGCCGGGCAATACAGCAGGCTGCCCTCGGTAATTCCGTTTTCATTAAAGCTGTCTACCCGCAGATAGTAGTCCTGCCCCGCCATCAGGGTGGACAAATCCAGCTCCTGCACGCCGTAGACCAGCCAGCTCTGGTAGAGCTTATCGGGTGCAATGCCATAGCGGATATTGCACCCCTGCGCGCTCATCTCAGAAAGCGGTTGCCACTGCACCAATGCATTCATGGGGCCGGTGCGGTGTACGGTGGCCTGTGCCTGTGCCGGGGCAGCACCGCCGCCGAAGCCAAAAATGCGCAGGCCGCTGATGCGCAGCGTCTGCCCATAGGGCAATGCCCCGCCGGTCAGGCGAACATAGCGCGCCCGGACACGCTCCGGAAGTGGGAAATAGGCATTGCTGCCCTCACGGGATACCTCCTGCAGCAGCTGCCAGGTGGTGCCGTCCGTGCTGGTTTCCAGCGTATAGCAGCTGATCTGCGGTTCCTTTTCGATATACCGCGCGCCGCCGCTCTGATGGCAGTACAGGCTCTCCGGGTAATCCACCGAAAGCGCTTCATCCGCAAAATTCACCTGTATGGCGTGGATGTCGCAAATCTTCTCCAAATCCACCGAAAGCCATTGGCCGGGCCGGGCGTCTTTTGCGCTCCACCATGTGCGGCAGTTTTCGTCCACGGCCAGCGCCGGGGCGCTGCCCTCTGCCGTTGAGGAGGCCGCTGTCGGCTTCTGATAGCTGAGCAGCATACACGCCGGACGCACGCTCCACGGGTCAAATTTTCCGTCTGGGATGCACAGCGGGTAATCCGCAAAATTCTGGTTGCAGAACAGCACGCCATCCGCATCCACGCCTGCCGGGAAGAGCCCGACGCGGCGTTCCATATCGTGATTCACGCTGACGCGCATGGTCGAGGCGTGCCAGAAATTCCCATCGGCATCCTGTATCGTGCTGCCATGCCCCGCGCCCTGCATAAAGCCGCCCGGCTTGGAGGAAAAGGGGTTGCTTTGCTGCAGCGTGAACGGCCCGAGCGGCGCATCGGCCACATAGACGCCATCGCAGTAGGTGTTGAACTGGGTGGCCGGGGAGGCATATTGCAGATAGTACTTGCCGTTATGCTTTGTCATAAAGGCGCCCTCGATGTAGGGCTTGCCAATCGAGCGGAACATTTTGACGAGCTTTTCCCGATTGAAGCCGCCGCCCGCGGGCAGTGTTTGCGGCAGCTGCAGCTCCCCGGTGGCCGGGTTGACAAAGGACTTCAGTGCCTGATACACCGGGCTTGTCTCCTTGGGCGGGACATTTCCGTTCTCGCCGCAGCGCTCATAGCCCAGCGTGTCCGCCTGCTCAAAAATCAGCTCGCGGCGCTCCCCGATGGGCAGCATGGTGTCGGGGTCCATCTCGATTCCATAGATGGGGTCGGTGTTGCCGCAGCCCCAGTACAGATAGACGCGACCGTCATCGTCACAGAAGAGGTCGGGGTCCCAGAAATCAAACGGCGCACTGACCTGCTCAAACGTATCAGACAGCGGGTCCTTTGTGCGCAGGATGGGGCAGTTCTCGCCGCGGCGCGAGGCGCAGAAGTACAGGTACTCCCCCACTTGGCGCACATCCGGCGCATAATCATAAATCAGCAAATCACGGTTGGTGCGGTATTTCCAGTCGGTCAAATCGCTGCTGTGCCAGAATCCGCCCGACATCGACGCGAACAGATAGTAGACACCCTTAAAGTAAATCAGTGTCGGGTCAGCAGCCTCACGGTAGGCAATCCGCTTTCCGTTTTCCATTATATGCTGGTAGCGGTAGCCAAGGTCAAGCGGGTTGCAATAGCTTCTTTTCATTTTCACAGGACGCTCCTTTCTGCGGTGGGTTGGCGGACGTTCTTGTCGGCACAGGCAAAATATGTTACAATGAATCCACTTAGATTGTAAAACACGGAGGGACAATGCAAATGGATGTACGGCAGAATCTGCAGCTTTATAAGGATATGATTCAGTGTGCGGGGCCGCTGTACATGTGGGCCTACAACGACTGCGGCCGGCTTGTGTACAGTAACTGCCCCGAGGAAGAAGTTCTGGCACAGGTATTTGAGCTGTTCGGCTGCAAAAAGCGGCTGTATGACCACCTTTTGCCCGATACGCCCATGCAGGTTGCCTCCTCCATCGGCCTGCAGTGGTGTGCTGCGGCAGAAACGGACGGTGGCAAGGTAAAAATGGTCTACCTGATTGGCCCCTATTTTACCGAGAACACCGTTCTGCGCAATATGGAGCTGGCCATGCGGCAGCTGCAGAATCTGAATCTCAGTGTGGAGACCACCATGCAGATTGAAAAGGCCCTGAAAGCATTGCCGACCCTTGCCACGAACATCATGAACCACTATGCCATCACGCTGAATTACTGCGTGACCGGTGTGCAGAAAAACACCTTTGACATATACAACATTACAGATGAGGATTACAGCACCGTTGATGTGGAGGAGCAGCTTTCCACACGCGACCGCCATAAGGTCTGGACAACCGAGCAGGCGCTGCTGCGCATGGTGCGCGAGGGCGATCTGAACTACGCCTTTGTGGTCAATCAGGCCAACAGTGTCAGCAACGGCGTCAAGGTTGTCACCAACGAGATTCTGGGGCAGGCGCGGACCTCGGTGATTGTATTTACCTCCCTGTGCTGCCGTGCTGCCATTGAAGGCGGCCTTTCCCCCGAGGAAGGCTATACGCTGGGCGATGCCTACATTCAGCGTGTAGCCGACGCCAAGGACAGCACGGAGCTGGGCGAGCTTTCCAACACGATGTACGCGGATTTTGTACACCGGGTACACCGCTGCCGCACCAACCCGGAGGTGTCCAAGCAGATACAGGACTGCTGCGCGTATATTGAGCTGCACGCCGAGGAGGAAATTCCCATCGACCAGCTGGCCAAGCGCTTTGGCTACGCCGAATACTACCTGACAAAGAAATTCAAGCGGGAGATGCACACCAGCCTGACAGACTATATCAAATATGTACGCATTGAGCGCGCCAAGCTGCTGCTGACCACCACCGGGCTTTCCCTGCAGGAGATTGCCGACAGACTGCATTTCTGCTCCCGCAGCTACTTCGGCAAGGTCTTTCACGAGGTGGTCGGCTGCTCGCCGTTGGAATATCGCCAGAAGCAATAAGAGCTTCTGTCTGCATTATAGCGCCCATTGCCCAGTCCTGAACAACAATAAAATAGTCACAAATGTAAAAAATTCGTCTTGTTTTCCCAACAAGACGAATTTTTGACTTTCAAAGCAAATCTGTTACTGTTTTACCCGGGCAAAGCTCTGTATGATAGAGACAAGCAAATAGCACACCCACAAGAACCTCACTGCAAAGGAGAACATTATGCAACGATTTGACCTGAACCAGAACTGGGAATATCTTGAAAGCAGCCTGCAGAACCCCCTGATGGTGGGTATGCTGCAGGGCTGGAAAAAAACAAGCCTGCCCCATGACTACGCCGTGGAAAAAGCACGCTCACCCGAGGCAGCGACCGGGCTGGATGAGGGCTTTATGGCCTGCGCCGGTCTTTACTACCGCAAGAGCTTTACCGTGGAACCGGAAATCATCGGCCAGCGCTTCTGGCTGGAATTTGAGGGCATTGCCGGCATTACCGAGGTCTGGCTGAACAAAAAGCCGATTGCCAAGCACAACAACCCCTATACCGGCTTCTGGGTGGAGGTGACAAAGCTGCTGCAGGCGGGCGATAATGAAATCACCGTCTACACCGACAACCGCACCAAGCCCAACTCCCGCTGGTATGTGGGCTGCGGCATCTACCGCAGCGTGTGGCTGCACATGGCAAGCGCCGTCAGCGCCGCGCCGCACGGTATCCGCGCTGTTACCGCCGCGCTGGACGGCAGCAGCGCTGTGGTAGAGGTCAACACCGCACTGACCGGCACGGCGGACAGCGTAACCTATGAGCTGGTGGACGCAGAGGGGCAGGTGCTGGCTACGGCAGAGGGCCTTGGAACGGTGCAGCTTGCCGCCAACGGCATTACGCCGTGGACGCCGGAAACACCCGCCCTCTACACCCTGCGCGTGACCGTCACCGCCAACGGCACCGCCGACACTGCAGAGCAGCGCATTGGCATCCGCACGATTCAGGTAAGCAGCAAGACCGGCCTGCTGCTGAACGGCCAGCCCCGCACGATGAAGGGCGGCTGCATCCACCATGACTTGGGCATTCTCGGTTCGGCTGACCATGCCGCCGCCGAGCGCCGCCGGATCCGCCTGATGAAGGAGAGCGGCTTTGATGCCATCCGCGCCGCGCACAACCCCTTTGGCCCGGCGTTCCTGGATGCCTGCGATGAACTGGGTATGCTGGTTGTGGAGGAGGCTTTTGACGAGTGGGTCATGGGCCGCACCAGCTTTGGCCTGCACGTCACCTTTGAGCAGTGCTGGGAAAAAGACCTTGAGGATATGATTACCCGCGACTACAACCACCCCTGCATTGTGATGTGGAGCACCGGCAACGAAGTGGAGGAGCGTGACGGCACGGCGGACGGCTTTGCATGGGCGAAGCGTCTTGCCAACAAGGTGCGTTCGCTGGACGCAAGCCGCCCGGTATCGGCCACGGCCTGCGCGCTGTTCTCGGAATACGGCAACCGCCCCGCAGGCGGCACCACCGGCAACCAAGCGCTGAATATGGCCTACGACACCTTTGCCGAGGGGCGCGACATCTGGGGCCCGGGCACCGCGCCCTACTTTGCGCCGCTGGACGTGGCAGGCTACAACTATAAGGTGGCGCGCTACGCCTACGATGCCGAAAAGTACCCCGACCGCGTGATTTACGGCTCTGAAAGCTACCCCCGCGCTGCACTGCTGAGCTGGCAGGGCGCGCGTGACAATGTCAATGTCATCGGCGATTTTGTCTGGACGGCATGGGATTACATCGGTGAGGTCGGCGTGGGCCGCTGGGAGGTCAGCGCCGAGCCGCGCCCCAGTCAGCCCGCATGGCCGTGGCTGACCGCCAACTGCGGCGACTTTGACCTGCTGGGTCGCAAGCGCCCGCAGAGCTATTACCGCGATGTAATCTGGGGCAACGACGCACCGCATATCTTCTGCCTGCCGCCCGAGCTGGTTGACAAGCATCTGGCACGGCTTTCGTGGGCGTGGCTGCCGGTGCAGCGCAACTACACCTTCCCCGGCTGCGAGGGGCAGGACGTGGAAGTCAATATCTACGCCGATGCTGACGAGGTAGAGCTGCTGCTGAACGGCCGTTCCCTTGGCCGCAAGCCCTGCACCGAAGCGCAGGAGTACCTTGCGGTGTTCCGCTTTGCCTATGAGCCTGGCACGCTGGAGACCGTCAGCTACAAAAACGGCGTTGAAACGGGCCGCGACACGCTGGCAACCGCAAGCAAAACTGCCGCTTTGCGCCTGACGGCCGACCGCCCCGCCATCGCTGCGGACGGAAAAGACCTCTGCTTTGTGCAGATTCAGTGCGTTGATGCCGCCGGAAACCCGGTTCTTGGCGACCAGCGCGAAATCAAGGTGGAGCTGCTGGGCGGCGGCACACTGGCCGCGCTGGGCACCGCCGACCCTAAGCCCGACCGCCTGCTGCCCTTTGCCGGGCCGGTTTGTCCGCTGTATGACGGTGCCGCTATGGCAATTATCCGCAGCGAGGGCGGTGCCAAGGGTGCGCTGCTGCGCGTGACGCTGGGCGAGCTGGTGGCCGAGCTGGGCATCGGCTTCACCCCTGTTGCTGCGCAGTCTCTGCCTGTGCATGAGGCTGCCCCCAGTGCCGCCGACCTGCCGCTGGGCACCCTGCTGGAGAACGAGAAAGCCCGCGCCGTGCTGGCAAAGGTGCTGGGACCGATGTTGGAAAGCCCGATGCTGGCCCAGATGAAGAGCATGAGCCTGAAGAAGCTGCTTTCGATGGGCGGTCAGACCCTGCCGCCGGAGGTGCTGCACGCACTGGATGCGGCGTGCGCCGAGGAATAAACAGGAGGAAAGCTATGCTGAAGGTTTCCAAAATTCTGATTGACCGGCAGGAGAACCCTGCCGCATTGAGTGAGCCGACGCCGTATCTGGGCTGGCAGCTCGAAAGTGACCGCCAGAACGTACACCAGACCGCTTACCGGATTTGTATCAGGGACGGCCTGATGCCCTTTTGGGACAGCGGGCGCATCACAGACAGCGAGAGCGCCGCCGTCCGCTATGCGGGTCCGCCGCTGAACGAGGAATGCCACTACACACTGGAGCTGACTGTCTGGGATAACCACGGCGAGTCCGCGCAGGGCAAGGCCGAATTTTCCACGGCACTGTTTGCGCCGCGCTTTCTCACCGCGCAGTGGATTACCCACACCCTGGCGGAAAATCACAGCGAATGTCCTGTTTTTGTGCGACATTTTTCTGCCGAGCCTGTGCAGAAGGCAAGGCTGTATCTTTCCGCCTGCGGCATCTATGCCGTGCGGCTGAACGGGCAGGAGGTCTCGCAGGACTGGTTTGCTCCCGGCTGGACCGAGTACGCAAGCCGCCTGCAATACCAGGTGTATGACGTCACGGCGCTGATTCAGCCGGAAAACACGCTGGAAATCACCACCGCAAACGGCTGGTATGCCGGTTATCTGAACGGAACGCGGCAGGTGTACGGCAAGCAGACGGCCATCTTTGCCGAGCTTTCTCTCACCTGCATGGACAGCCACCGCGTCACGGTTGCCACCGATGTGCGCTGGCAGTGGTACCTTGGGCAGCACCGCGAGGCAGAGTTCTACCACGGTGAGCGCATTGACCGCACCGCTGTGCCAACTGCACCGCAGCCGGTTGTCCTTGCAGAAGATCTGAACGCCCATGCCCCGGCGCTGGTTCCCCAGCAATGCGAGCCGGTGCGCGTGCTCGAGCGCCGCGCCCCTGTGCAGCTGCTGCATACGCCGGACGGCACGCCGATTCTGGATTTCGGCCAGAATATGGCCGGTGTTGTCCGGCTGGACTGGCAGGGTTCCCCCGGGCAGGAAATCACCCTGCGCTTTGCTGAGGCCCTGACGCCGGACGGCAGCCTGTATACTGCCAACCTGCGCACCGCCAAGGCCACCGATACCTTTGTGTGCAGCGGCGGCAAGGATACGTTTGTCCCCCGCTTCACCTACCACGGCTTCCGCTATGTCTCGATTGCAGGCATGGGCGGCAACCCGCCGCTTGACGCCTTCACCGCGCTGGTGCTGGGTACGGACGCTGCCGCCACCGCGCAATTTTCCTGCTCCTCCCCGCTGGTCAACCGCCTGTGGGCAAACATCGTGTGGGGCCAGCGCTCCAACTTTGTCGATGTGCCTACCGACTGCCCGCAGCGCGATGAACGGCTGGGCTGGACCGGTGACGCTGCTGTTTTCTGCCGCACCGCCGCGCAGAATGAGGACGTCTACCGCTTTTTCCGCAAGTGGCTGGCCGACCTTGCCATTGGACAAGCCGCGGACGGCGGTGTGCCGCACATCGTGCCGAACGTGAACGGACAGGGCAGCGGCGGCGCTGCCGTCTGGTGTGACGCCGCCGTCACCATTCCGTGGACGCTCTACGAGCTTTACGGCGAACGGGATATTCTGGAACGGCAATACCCCAGCATGAAAGCGTGGGTAGAGTATATGCGCCGTCAGGAAACGCCCGACCATCTGCGGCAGTGCGGCTTTCAGCACGGCGACTGGCTGGCCCTTGACCGCGAGGAGGGCCGCGGCAACCGTGGCAGCACCGATGCCTACCTGATTGCCAGCGCCTACTACGCACATTGTACCCAGCTGCTTGCCAAGGCGGCGGCCGTGCTGGGCAAAGCACAGGAGGCAGACGAATATACCGCGCTGCACCGCGCAATCTGCAGCGGCTTCCAGCAGGAGTACATCACCGCAACCGGGCGCGTGGTGGGCGAAACTCAGACCGCGCTGGCGCTGATTCTTCTGTTTGACCTTGCCGGGCCGGAGCACCGCGACCGCATTGCCCAAAGCCTTGTACAGAATCTGGACAAGCATCAGGGGCACCTGACAACCGGCTTTATCGGCACGCCGATTCTGATGGACGCGCTTTCTAAAATCGGCCGCAATGACCTTGCCGGAAAACTGCTGCTGAACGAGGATTTCCCCGGTTGGCTGTATGAGGTGCGCTGCGGCGCAACTACCATGTGGGAGCGTTGGGACAGCGTCCGCCCCGACGGCGGCTTTGACGAAAGCGGCATGAACAGCTTTAACCACTATGCCTTTGGCGCTGTGGGTGACTGGCTGCTGGAGCAGCTGGTCGGTATCCGCCCGGCTGAACCGGGCTACCGCGCCATTACGCTGCAGCCGCAGCTGATTCAGGGCATCACGCAGGCTTGTGCCCTGCGCACCACCCCCTACGGCAGGGTGCGCCTTGCGTGGCAGTGCCTGAACCATCTCATCACCGTGGAGGTGGAAATCCCCGCCAACACCACCGCACAGCTTTTCCTGCCGGAGCAGGAAGGCTCCATCACGCTGGGCAGCGGCAGCTATCAGTATTCCTACGCCACTGAAACCGATTTAACCCCGCAGCGCTTTACGATGGACACACCGCTGCGCACCATGCTGGCGGACGCCGACGCCAAGGCGGTGCTTTCCGCTGCCCTGCCGGGTATGCTGGACGGTCCTGCCGCCGCGTTCCTTGCCGGCAAGAGCTTCAACGACTTGAAAGGCATGATGCCGGGCGGCGAGGCACTGTTTGCACAGCTATTGACAAAGCTCAACCAGCTCTGCTGACAGACCAAACAAACGCCATATTATTTTCTTTGCATTTCCGCACTTTATGATGGATGTAACACAAACGCAAAAGGAGACAACACTATGAAATTTCCCAAGGAGTTTTTACTGGGTGCGTCCACGGCGGCGCATCAGGTGGAGGGCAACAACCGCTACAGCGACCTGTGGGCACAGGAGCAGATGGAACATTCCAGCTTTGCCGAGCCGAGCAACGATGCCGTAGACCACTACCACCGCTATGAGGAGGACATTGCTCTGCTGGCCGGGGCCGGACTGAATGCCTACCGTTTTTCTATCGAGTGGGCGCGCGTGGAGCCGCAGGAGGGCTGCTTTGACGAGTCCGAGTTGGAGCATTACCGCAAGGTAATCCGCTGCTGCCGCGAGCACGGTGTTGAGCCGGTGGTAACGCTGCACCATTTTTCCAGCCCCAAATGGCTGATTGAGCGCGGCGGCTGGGAGGCCGAAAGCACGGTTGACTATTTCAAGCGCTATGCCGTTAAGGTTGTGGAGGCTCTCGGCGATGAGCTGCACTATATCTGCACCATCAACGAGGCCAATATGGGCCTGCAGATTGCTGCCATCTCGAAGCGCTACATGATGCAGATGCAGAAGGCCGCCGCGGCCAGAGCAGCCGCCGGGCAGGCCGAAAGCAGCGTGCAGATGGGTATGAATTTGCAGAAGATGCTGGAAAACCGCAAGGCAGCCGCCGCGGAATCACTGGCGCTTTTCGGCACCGAGAACCCGCAGACCTTCCAGACGCAGCGCACGCCGGAGGGCGATTTGCTCATTATGCGCGCCCACGCCGCGGCGCGGGATGCCATCAAGGCGATTTGCCCCGAATTGAAGGTCGGTCTGACCCTGAGCCTGCACGATTTACAGCCGGAGCCGGGCTGTGAGGCACTGGCCGCCAAGGAGTGGGCCGAGGAATTTACCCACTATCTGCCCTACATCCAGAACGATGATTTTCTGGGCGTGCAGAACTACACCCGCACCCGCATTGGCCCCGATGGCCAGCTGCCTATGCCGGAGGGCGCGGAGCTTACCCAGATGGGCTATGAGTTTTACCCGCAGGCGCTGGCCAACGTGCTGCGCGCCGTGGCCAAGGATTTCCACGGTGATTTGCTGATTACCGAGAACGGCATCGGCACCGGCGACGATACCCGCCGCGTGGAGTTTATCCGGCAGGCGCTGGCCGGTGTGCAGGATTGCCTTGCCGAGGGCCTGCCCATCAAGGGCTATCTGCATTGGAGCCTGCTTGACAACTTTGAGTGGCAGAAGGGCTTTTCGATGACATTCGGCCTGATTGCCGTCGACCGTGCCAACGGCCAGACCCGCCACCCGAAGCCGAGCCTTGCCTTCCTGGGCAGCTACGCCGCCGATTGATAAGCCCCAGGCTGCAGCTTTGTTACAAGTAAGGAAAATCACCCATAAAAAACAAGCGATGAACCCCTTCCTCCCCCTGTGGGAGTACACCCCCGACGGCGAGCCGCATATCTTTGGGGACCGTATCTATCTGTTCGGCTCCCACGATACCGAGGGCGGCGATCGCTACTGCTCTAAAGGCGACTATGTCGGCTGGTCTGCCCCGCTGGACGATCTGAGCGACTGGCGATATGAGGGCGTTATGTGCTCCGCCGAACAGGACCCCCACACCCGCCCCGGTGTTACTGATTTGTACGCGCCCGATGTGGTGCAGGGCAAGGACGCCGCTATTACCTCTACTACACGCTGTCCGGCACAGCGGCGCTCTATCTGATCTACCACGGCGAAGGCCCTGCGGATTTGCAGCAAATCCGTTTTGAAGCGCTGTAACCCACGGTTCCGGGATATTTTTCCACAAAAAGCAGCCGATTTCTCTGGGCAGCAAATAAAGCCAAGCCGCCACGCATTTGTATTGCAATATGTAATACAATGTGCTATACTGAAACTTAGAAAGGTGGTGCTTTGCATGGCAACCAAAACTTCTAATGTTACTGCGCGGGTTGAGCCGGAAGTCAAAGAACAGGCTGAAACCATCCTCTCCGATTTAGGAATTCCCGTTTCCACCGCAATCAATATCTTCTATAGGCAAATTGTCCTTTGGAACGGACTGCCGTTTCGTCCCTCCGTTCCTGCAGCGCGGCCCAAATCCCGAAGTGAAATGAACGATGCTGAATTCAATGCACGAATGTCTGCCGGTTATGCTCAGGCCAAGCAGAATCAAGCGGCACCTTCCGATGAAGTATTTGACCGCTTAATTGGTGAGATTCAGAATGGAAAAGTAGTATAAGGTCAAAGTCACTGTACGTGCAGAGCAATCTCTGCGCGAAATCAGCCACTATATTGCGGTTGACTTGATGGAACCACAAACTGCGGTAAAATTGCTGCGAACATTGCAAAAGGCCATCAATTCATTGGATATGTTCCCTCACCGTGTTCATCTTACACCGGAAGAACCATGGCACAGTCTGGGCATTCATCGCTTGGTAAGCAAAAACTATTATATTTACTTCTGGATAAACGAATCAAATCTCTGCGTTCATATCACAGACGTGATTTACGCCGGGCAAAATCAGCCTGTACAATTAGAAAATATGAATCTCGAAGAGTGACCACCAACTGACCACTAGCAGTGATTTTTGCTGCTGGTGGTCAGTTTTTATCGTTGGCACATTGTTTTATATTGTTTGTGATAGGTGTGCCGTAGCAGTGCAGAACCAACAAAAAATCGCAGTATATCATCATATTACGCGCCGTGTCGTAGTTCTCCGACCCGGAAGGCCGCTGGTTCGAATCCAGTCGGGCGCACCAAAAAGGTCGCTGTGTTGCTGCACAGCGACCTTTTTTGTCATGGTTTAGTTGTTGTCAATCCACTTTTTGACCATGTGCGCGATCACACCGGCCATGACAGACATATAAAAGCTGATAAGATAGCTCATGGTTATTCTCCTTTCCGTGCTGTTTTTGTACATTGGGCAGCACAAGAGCTATTTTATCAGCTTTTTATTTTAACGGTACACAATCGCCATTTCTCTGAACCTGTTAGATAATTCAGCATTGTTCTTCTCCGGTTTGTGACATAATGTGTCACAAACCAAATCATATTCAATATGATTTCGCAGAGCTGCCTATCGGTCGATTTTCTGTTTCTCCACACTCGCCCCAAATTCGCTGTTTGGGGCGGGTTTCGTTTCCATGGTATGTTCCTCGCCTTTACATCATTCGGCGCGATACAGGCCGTTTGCCCGCGACACACGCCCTGATTTTCTCACAGGCCCATCGCCTCGCTGAGTTTCTGCCCGGCGAGGCGTTTGTTTTTGTCGAAGGCATGGCTGTAGATGTCCAGGGTAGTGCTTGGCTGGGCGTGACCCAGCAGGCCGGCCACCGTGCGCACATCCACTCCCTGGGCGATCAATATACTGGCATTTGTGTGTCGCAGGCTGTGCACGTTCAGGTTTTCCGGTAAGCCATTTTCCCGCAGGATCTTCTTGAACCGGAAGGTGAACGTACATGGCACCATGGGGTCGCCATTGGGCTGCTGGAACAGGTAGTCATCCTGTGTGAGCGCACCCGCGCCTTGCTGCTCTTTTTCCCATTGACATTCCTTCTCCCAGGCGTGCAGTAGCTTGCAGAGATCTTTGGACAAATACACTACCCGCACCCCTGCCCGTGTCTTAGGTTCCTTGACCAGAATGGGTTGTCGACTCAGTTTGACTACATTTCTTTGAATGTGAAGTGCCCGTTGCCGCCAGTCTATGTCTGACCAGCGCAGACCGCATGCTTCGCCCCGGCGCATCCCGGTGGCAAGGATGAGCTTGTAGTACACTTCGTACTTCATGCTTTGGGTTTCCAGCGCCGCAATAAGCCGCTGCACCGTTTCTTCATCCGCAACTGGCCGTTCCTTAGGAATGCCCTTTTTCTTGTAGGCCCGCCATGCAGGGTTATGGGTAATGTAACCAGCTTCCACCGCATCGGAAAGAATACTGCACAGGCAGGAATGGATGCCTTCCACCGTTTTCTCTGCCAGTACATTTCCAGTGTTTTCGTTCTTCTCCTGGCGCATGGCATCGTAGAAGTCGCGGAAGATTTCCTTATTCAGCTCTGTCAGTTTATAGTGTCCAAGTGCGGGCAGGATACGGCGGATATCCTGTTTATCACGCGTCAGCGTACTGGCAGCGAGTTTTTTCGGTGCCACCTGCTCGAGCCAGATCTCGATGTATTTGGCCAGGGTCATACTGTGATCCACCGGCTGGCCAGGGGTGTGTTTCACCTCCTGCTCATAGAGGACTGCCTGCTCATTCAGCCATTTTTCTTTCTGTCTCGGTGTCAGGCCCATAGGTGGGTGAACAGTCTTTTGAGCCGGCTTTAATCGATTTCCCTGGTAATCATACCCACGGGACACTACCAGTAGATAGCTGTTCTCGCCGCGTTTTCGAATGCTTGCCATATATTGACCACTCCTTTATGTGTTTTGGTACAACAAAGCATACCGACATCTGCGATACATAGCTATCACCAATCCCAACAAGAAGTGCGTGTGGAATTCCCACCAATACCACCAACAGCAACAGGGGCGGCGGTCCCCCGTCGCCCCTGTTTTTCATCCGGCAGACTCCGTATTCATTTGTTTCTGTTCACGTTCCCATGCTTCATTCTCTGCCGGCTGGATCCACTCTGCCAGCACAGACGCAGCCTGCTGCTTGCTCTCCAACTGGGGATGACAGTAGGTGCGTTCCAGGAAGCTGGTGTCCGCATGGCCCAGCAGTTCCGCTGCCACCTGTTTGCTGGTATTGTTCTGCAACAGGTAGGTGGCGAAGAAATGCCGCAGGGTGTGCAGATGATATTCTGCGGGGAAGTCGTTCTTCTGGTAGAGCCTGCGAAGATGTCGGGTAAAGGAATCCGGGTGCACCGGTCCTTCGGCGGTTGAGAAGATATAGTCATCCGGTCGGATGATTCTCCCCTCTCTTGCCTGCTCCAGAAACAGTTCACCCATGTAGTCGTGCACCAGATCCGGGATCACCACGGTGCGGGCGCGATGGTTTTTGGTGCTGCTCTCCACGATCCCCTGGCCCAGCACCGAGCTGCGGGAGTGTTGCACCGTCACGGCTCCGCCGCCGTGCAGATCGTTCCAGCGCAGGGCGCACAGTTCGCCCCGGCGCATTCCGGTGGCAATGGCGGTCAGATAAAATACCCGGTAGAGCAGTGGTTCCTGCAAAATGCATTGCAGCAGCTTGCGCATCTCAAACTCGTCGGGAATGCGCTGCACCTTCTTTTCCACCCGGATGCCCCGTACCCGATGGGCGGGGTTGTAGAGCAGAATGTCGTTCCGCTTCGCGTCCTCCAGCACCGCCGAGACCGTTTGGAGGTACTTGCGCACCGTGACTTCACACACCGGTTCGCTGTTGCGCTTTTTCCGTTTGCGCAGCTCCGCACACATTTCTTCCAGAATCAGCGGCCGGAGCTTATTCAGCGTCACCCCGCCGATGTACGGATAAACGACCTCCAGCTGGCGCTTGTACCCTGCCAGAGTACTGGGCTTATAATGGGTCTGTCGTGTAAGCCAGCTCTCAGCGTACTGCTCAAAGGTGGTGCGGTCGTCCTCATCCATCCCACATCGGTACCGTTTTTCCATTCGCTCGGCTTCGGCATGGACATATTGCATTACACTGCGCTTGGGAATCTCCCTGGGCACGTCGATGGTTCGGCTCTGCATCCGCTTTTGTCCTCCGGGGCGGTACCCGTTGCAGACGGTGATCTTAAACTTTCGATCGCCCCTCTGCTGAATTGACGCCATTGGCATCCTCCTCTCAAATCACTTGCCGACAGCCGGTGCTGACAACGGAGCTTTGAAAACTTTTTCTTTTGCAAATCGGGCCAAAAGGATTTTTTCAAAAAGCCCGTTGCCACCGTTGCCGAACACCGAAAAGCCGCTTGTTTCCGCCATTTTCTCCGGCAACGGGCGATGGCAACGAAGAGAAGCCTTCTCCCCGGAACAGAATATCTCGGGAGGGCCGATCCTCTTTGTTGCCGCGTTTTGCCCGGCCCAGTTGCCGGGTTACGCCCGTTCCCAGCCTTTTTGCCGTCCGTAGAGACTGGGGAAATGTCGCGGGTTGGAAAAGGCTTTCCAGCCGGTGATGGTGTTGTTCATGATGTCGTTGATCTCGCGGATGTCCCGCTGTTTCGGTTCCTCGACCCCACGCCCCAGCGCTTCCCGGAACAGCTGACGGGAGCAGACGATGCGCTCTCCGCACCGGTCCAGGTAGTCGGCAATGAGCCCGGCCTTGGTGTCCTCGGGCATGAAGTCCCGCTGGTGCTGGCGCAGGTAGTCCTCCATCTCCCGGCTGAAGCAGAGCCGGAAGTCGCCAGAGCGATAGATTGCCATGGCCTGCGCCCACACCTGGGCCAGATAGGCCCGGGTGGCCGCCTCGTCTTCCAGCACGTGAATCTCCGCCCGATCAGGGTGCACCAACACCGGCACGAACCGTCGGTTGCCGGTACGGTCCAGCGGCAGAAAGTCCAGCGTGTTGGATGAGCCGCAGAACACGCATTGGCGCAGCCGGTCGGCGGGATGGGTCTCGTAGGGGACCTTGTAGGTCTCCTTCTGCCGGCTGAGAAAGGCTTTGATCTCCTCGATGCTTTTTGCATTGGCTGTGGCGATCATCTCGGACATCTCGATGATCCAGTGTCCCTGCATTTTGCGGTACACGTTCTCATCGTCCAACCGTTTCAGATCGTCGGAGAATCAGTCGTCCTGGCCCGCCAACAGACGAAAGAAGGAGGACTTGCCCGACCCCTGGCCGCCCACTAGGCAGAGCATGAGCTCGAACTTGCAACCCGGCTCGAACACCCGGCTGATGGCGCCCAGCAAGAACAGCCGCAGGGCGGTTTTGGTGTAGGCGTCCTCATCCGCGCCCAGAAAGTGGTGCAGGCAGTGCCGGATACGGTCTTCCCCGTCCCACACAAGGGAATCAAGGAAGTTCCTGATGGGATGGTAGCGGTTCTCATTGGCCACCACCATGACCGCATCCTGCAGCTTCTTTTCCACCACCAGGCCATAGGTTTCCTCGAAGTACATGAGCAGGTACTTGATGTCCACATCGCTCAGGGTGGAGCTCTCCCGGTACCAGCCCAGGGGCTTGACCACATCCACCTGCCCGGTGAGCAGGTTTTTGCAGATGGCCCCTTTCAGAAGCGGGTCGCTTTGCAGCACCCGTTTATAGTTTGCCATGGTGTTGGCGACCTTGCCGTTTTCCGTGTGTTCTAGGCTGAGTTCCACCGCCTCGGCGGGTGTCAGTTCCCGTGGTTCCTTTCGCATCTCATCCGCCAGTGTGCATCACCTCCCGCAGCCGTGCTTTTTCTGTTCCTGTTCCTTTTCTCGTTCCACATACCTCCTTTTGCAGTGGGCCCTGATGAGCCTTTTTTATAGCGCGCGTTTTGGCGGCGTTTGCACGTAAAGTTGACTTGTAGCGTGTCGCCTTCAAAACGGACACTTCCGGAATACAGATTCGTTTTGCCAAGACACGATACCGGTGCTGCGACCTCGTAACCCGAGCAAAACGACGGCAGGGGTTTGGGTGCTCCCAAGGCGAAGTGCGTTTGGATATCCAAACGCTATGCTAGCAAAGCTGGACACCACTTGGAAGAAAGGGTTTGATGGGCAAACTCCCTCCACCCTTTTAAGCATAGCAGGAGGAAAGTACTATAAGCGGGATTTCAGATTCAGTTTATCCTTTTTTCGCGATGCGTTTTCCTAACTTATTCCATTCAGGGATTGTTCTGATGATTATTATTCAAAGACAGCAATAGGTCCTTATGTAGAATTCCTTCTTTCGAGTCCAGCGACATTCTAGGGGTCCTCGTCGAGCCGTAAGGTTGCTTCATCACATCTTGCTCATTCCTGCGGTAGAATACACACGAGTATGAGGAATCTTATGTCTACCATAAGAAAAATGACCCACAGAGCTATCTGTGGATCATTTTTGTGTCTATTGTGTTGATACCCAAATATCAAGATTAGATTTCCACAAAAAACAATGCTTGCGCTTGGGAATACATACGCTTACCTTTGCGGGCATAGAAACGATCATTCCTGCCTCTGCCGTTCTTTTGTGTTTTTAAATGCTACGCAGACAGCAAATCAATCATCCTGATCGAGGGAAACTCCTGAAAAAGAGAACTCAAATGCACGTCCCGGCGTCAACCGGCAAAAATACTCGGTGTGTGGGCGAGCGCCCCAGGAATCATCTCCACCAAGTCCCATCTGCCCACAGTTGCATCGTACAACGGTCTTTACCACGGGCGGCAGTTCGTAGACATGCCGGGCCTGTTCCAGTTCTGCCGGGGTGTAGGGTAGTACGTTCAGGTCCATTCCGCCCACAGTACAGGAATGCACAGAAAGGCCCGTTCCCGTTTCGTCGGTCACCGTGGCAAACCGAACACCAGTTCGGTTACCGCATTCCTGCGGTCGATGGTACGGCGTCAGGTTTTCTTTTGCATCAAACCCCCATCGTCCCAGCAACGAACCCGTATGTCTATCGCAGTAATTCTCTTCCGGACCAAATCCATAATAACCAACACGGGCGTATTCAGGCGGCAATACAAGCATCACTCCAAATTCTGGAACATTTTCCTCTGCTCCATTCCAAACGATTCGTACGTACACCTGTCCGTTTCCTTCGATACGATACTGCACGGAAACGACATTTCCCTGTTCCTGGGCCAATCGATAAGAAGCCGTAATCACCGCCGCATCATCCTCAATGTCCAGCTGATGATTTGTACACTGTGCATACTCGCCGGCCATACGCCAGAAAGACATCTCGAAGGGCATATTCCAACCCATATCATTATCTGTTGGAGCACGCCAAAAAGAAAGCCTGAGCGGTCTGAGCAACAATTCGGTACCGTGCCACTTGTAAGAAACCACTGTTCCCTGTTCTTTGGAAAACAGCATCTCAAACTCGTCGCCCGAGATTCCGATATTGTAGTCCCCCTTTACAACAGTGATAGAAGATGTATGTTTCCTACTTACGGAAGGTACCGTTAGAACCCCCTGCCCCTGTGCAACGACGCTGCCAGCTTTCGCCCAAGGGGTATCCTGTTTTAGGCAGACAAATACTGTAACAGTATATTCTTCTCCCTCCTGCGTCAGTTCAAAAGGATTCTGCAAAACCGCTTTTTGCCCCGGTGCGGCTTCAACGCATTGCTCACATCTTTTTACCAACATACCAGCTGCGCGCAGTTCCATACACACCAAGTACTGGGACAAATCCACAAACAAATTCTTGTTTGTGATCACAACCTGCTTCTGATCCACTTCGATAAGGAAATTTTGATAGACCGAACGGATCTCCGTCAATTTTGGGGACGGTGACCGGTCAGCAAACAGCAGCCCGTTACCACAGAACGCCCCGTCCATGGGGCGGTCACCAAAATCACCCCCGTAAGCAAAATACAGCTCACCTGTGGGCGCCTTTGCTTCCAGGCATTGATCGATCCAATCCCACACAAATCCACCTTGGAACCGGGGTTGCCTGTCTGCCAATGCCATATACTCCGCAGCCGCACCGCAAGAATTGCCCATGGCATGAATGTACTCACAACAGATAAACGGTTTACATTTCCCCAGCGGATCCTGCTCAATGAATGCCTCGATTTGTTCTGGCGGCACATACATCTGGCTTTCCACATCACTCGTTCCGGGATAGCTACGGTTATTGTAAATTCCCTCATAATGAACCAGACGGGAGGAATCTCTTTGCCGGAAAAATTCACTGACATCAAACAAAACCGAACCGCCACCCGATTCGTTGCCGCAGCTCCAGAACAAAATGCTGGGATGGTTCTTATCCCTTTCCAGCATGCTCCGGGCACGGTCCATTACGGCGGGTTTCCACTGTTCATTGTCCCCAGGCAGTGCTGTCAGCGGGTGACTCGGCCCCGGTCCCTGGTATGTCCCGTGAGTTTCCAGATTGGTTTCATCAATCACATAAATACCGTATTCATCACACAAGTCATACCATTCCGGACGATTGGGATAATGGCTGGTGCGCACTGCATTTATGTTTGCACGCTTCATTTCACAGATATCATGCACCATATCTTCCATAGTGACCGTTCGACCGCTGCGCCAGTTCCATTCGTGGCGATTGACGCCTTTGAACACAATACGCCGACCATTCAGCTTCATAATTCCGTCTTCGATTAAAAATTTTCGGAATCCGGTTTTCAGCGTCGTTTGCTCCAAAAGGTTCCCTTTATCGGAATACACTCTAAATGTTATCGGATACAGATTCGGTATTTCCGCGCTCCAAAGTCGTGGCTTATCCACCTCCAAGGATAAGCTAAGCGAAGTACCGGAAATTTTTTCCCGCACCCGGACACCATTGCATTCTACACATACAAAGCCAGACAATTTCCCGGACAGTACCACATCCGCACGAATCGTTCCCCGGCTGTAATCCTCCGACAGGTCTGGGTGCAGGAACACATCCTCTAGATGTGTTTCTGCACAGGTCTTCAGCACCACGCTGCGGAACAGCCCGCCAAACCGCCAATAGTCCTGATCTTCCAGCCAGGATGCGGAAGAAAAACTGAACACTTTTGCCGCCACCCGGTTCTTTCCATCCCGATTCAGATAGGGCGTCAAATCAAATTCAGATGGCGTAAAACTATCCTCCGCATATCCGACAAACCTCCCGTTACAGAAAACGGCAAGTGCGGTCTGCGCCCCATCAAACCGGATTCGTACCGGGCCATACCATTGCTTCGGAACACTGAACTCCCTGACATAAATTCCCGCAGGATTTTTGTCCGGTATCTCTCCCGGATGCAGTTCGCAATGCCCGTCCCATGGATATTGCACATTTACATACTGCGGGACTCCCCATTTTCCGTTTCCTTGCAGCTGGATCACACCTGGAACCCGAATTTCATCCCACTCATCCAAATTGATTTCTCCGGCAGAGGGATTTTTCACATCGTTTTCTGCATTTTCCTCCCACCGGAATTTCCAATTGCCATCCAGACTCTGCTCCATTGGCACGCCGTCCCCATCACACAACCGAAGTGTTGCCGCCGCAGGAAGGCGATTCACCTCAAATACAGATACATCTTTCAACCACTGTGCTAAAAAATTCATCAATATTACTCCTTTCTTGCCGTCTATCTTTTCATTTTGACGCCAAACGGCTCAAAGACTCCTCCTGTGCCTTGCAGTCTTGAAGATATGCCGCGATCAAACGAATACAGGCTTCCACATCCTGCATGCTCACCGTTTCGCAGGCGGAGTGCATATACCGCATGGGAAGAGAGATGATCAGGGTTTCCACTCCGCCCGCCGCCTGATGAATCGTATCGGCATCGGTGTGTGTACGCGTGGCCGATACCTCAAATTGAAGGGGTACGCCCACACGCTTGGCGGTTTCCTTCAGCTCCTCAATCCTGCGCCTGCTGCAGATCGGATTTATACAAACGGCCGGTCCTCCCCCCAGCAAAATCTCACCGCATTCTTCCTTTGGCGACCCGTGCTGGTAGTCGCTTGTGTAGGTAACATCCACTACAACGGCCAATTTCGGCTTTATGCGGGATGCCGCCCAGTAAGCGCCGTTTTTCACTGTTTCTTCCCCTACGGTAGCACACAGACACACCTTCGCCTCCGTACCGGTTTCCTTTAACCGGGACAACGCTTCCACAAGAATGTAGACACCCATTTTGTCATCCAGCGCACGCCCGCAGATTAGGTCGTTTTTCAACATGCGCCAGTCCGAATCAAATGTTGCCGTATCTCCGAGTTCAACCCATTCCGCCGCCTGCTGGGCACTGGTTGCTCCGATATCCACAATCAAGTCTGTTGCCTTATACTGTTTACGGTCATACAATTCCCGATTGACCGAAACACTGCCGTACACCAAACCGCTGCGCGTATAGATCCGAATTGTATGCCCAAAGTACATGGGGACATAAATACCTCCTACACCACATACACGCAGCGTACCGTCAGGCATGATGCAGGTCACCATTAACCCGATCTCGTCCATGTGTGCGGCCAAAAGCACATCCGCGTTTGCGGATACGTCCCCAGCAAACAGATTGCCGGCCGCATCCCGTTCTGTTGCGATGCTTTTACCTGCAAAATACCGTTGTACTTCGGAAGCCGCTGCGTTTTCGTTACCCGAAACGGAGGCCGATTGCAGTAGAGATGCCAGAAATTCATTCATATTTATCACCTACTATAAAACGACATTTTTAACCCAAAAAACAAACAGGGCCTGTCGGTCAACAGTTACCGGCAGGCCCACAGAGAATTTCTATGGTTTTGACGGGAGGAGTTCCATCAAAAGGATGGACGCCATGATAATCAACCCGCCGATCACCAAATTTGCGGTCAGTACCTCCATGCCCAGCAGTACAGAGAACAGGCTGCCAAACAGCCCCTCGGTAGACAGCAGAACGCCTGCTTGCGAAGGTGTTGTGTGCTTTTGCGCCAACGTCTGGAGAAAATAGCACAGACAGGTACTGAACAACCCCAGATACAATACAGCCGGCAGACCGCGCTGCAGATCAGCTGCGGCAGCTGCGCCCGCATCTGTCAGCAGGAACACAGCCGCGGAAATCACCGCCGCCGTGGCCAACTGTATCAGATTAATGAGCATAACATCGGCGCCTTTGGTCGCCCATCCCAGCGTCGTAATGTGCAGGGCAAACAGCAACGCACACAGAAGCGTCATGGCATCGCCGTAATTAAAGCTCAGAGTGAAGCTGCCCGGTGTGATACTTAAAATGCCGATTCCCAACAATGTGGTCGCAGTGAGCGCAAAGGTCTTCGCCTCCGGCCGACGACGGCTGACTCCCCATACAATGAAGGGAACCATCACCACATTGGTGGCTGTCAAGAATGCGCAGTGCGATACAGTTGTATGCTGTTGGCCCACGATCTGCGTATAAAACGCGCCAAAAAGAAACACACCGGCAAGACCGCCCATTTTCAGATCCCGGGGCCGGATCTGTTTCAGTTTTGGCAGACATACCATCAACATTACAATCGCCGCGATCGTAAAGCGCAGCGCCATAATCAGCGCAGCGCTCATATTTGAGTCAATCGCCAGCTGGCTGGCAATAAAGCCGGAACCCCAAATAGCTGCTACCAGCAGGCACAGCAGATCTGCTGCCCAGGTCATCGGCTCCCGTTTTTTCTGGTGCAAATTTACAGTCTCCTTCACTCAAGATCAAAAGCTGAAAAAATAGACTCCCAATGAGGCAGAGCCTCGGCCAAAGTTTCAAAGCGGAAATCCGCCTGTTGGTTGTCTTTGGCGGCCCCCACGGCCAGAACGCGCATCCCCGCGGCTTTGCCTGCCTGCACACCGGTTGCGGCATCTTCGACCACCAGGCATTCATGAGGAGCAAATCCGGCCCGTTCCCCCGCTTTGCTGAAAACCTCCGGATGCGGTTTGGAGTGCGTAATATCAAGTCCGCTTACCACAACCTGCATACCGTCCTCCAGCTGCGTACGGCGGAGGATTTCCGGTGTATTCTTGCTGGAAGACCCCACAGCTGTGACAATACCGCGGGCGCGGAGCATATCCAAGGTATCCCGCACACCGGGCAGTGCGTCATCAGCGCTCAGCCCAGACAGCATCGACCGATACAGGTCATTCTTTTCCTCCGCCAAGGCCAGTTTTTCCTCCTGCGTAAAGGAGCGTGGGCATTTTTCCAGCACCACTTCCAGCGATTCCATGCGGCTGACGCCACGCTGGCGCATATTATCTTCCCGCGTAAAGGGAACGCCGAGCTTGTCCGCAATCGCTTTCCACGCCTGATAATGCAGTTCGTCGGTCGATACCAAAACACCGTCCAGATCAAAGATCACACATTTCAGCATTTCGTTTTCCCCCTCAAGCTTGCTGCGCCGTCAGACGCTGCCCCTGGAACCAATATACCGCGGGTTCTGCACCGCTCTCCTGTTCTACCTGCACGCCGTTCTGCATCACTGTAATACGCAGATCGGCACCGTGCCAGCGGATATGATACCGCACACGCTCCCAGTTTTCCGGCAGGTGCGGGGTAAAACACAGTTCACCCTTATCCGTTGTGGACATTCCGCAGTATCCCAGCGTCACACACTGCCAGGTTCCGCCTGCCGATGCCGCATGGATACCTTCGCGCGTGTTGCGCTGGTTGTTGTCGATATCCACATAGGCCGACCGGCACAAATACTGGTATGCGTGTTCGCTCTCCCCCACACGCAGTCCCATCAGACAGTGGATGCTGGGGCTGAGAGAAGAACGGTGCAGCGTTCTCTTTTCATAATAATCAAAATTGAGACGTTGTGTTTCGAGGGAGAACTCATGCTCCATCAGATACATCAGCATCACTACGTCAGCCTGCTTGAGGATGCAGCGCTTTTCCTTCGGAACATCCTTCAGCGCTTCCGGCCACAGCGGCATATTGTTTTCATCCCAACGGTCGATCACAGCGTCCACCAGATCAAAATAGCCCTCGAATTGTTCGATAACACCGCTGGTATCGGGCAGATAGATCATTTCTGCACGTTCGGCCCACTGGTCCAGTTCCGCTTTTTCCAAACCGATGCGCCGGGCAATGCGAGCATAAACTTCCGGCTTTTCCTTCTCGTAACGGCTCATATATTCCACAGCCTTACGAATGTTCCAGCGCGCCAGATAATTTGTGTATGCATTGTTGTCCACAGGTTCATGCCACTCATCCGGACCAGTCACTTTACAGATTTCAAAGCGTTTTTGCTCGTCATTGTATTCCAGGCGCGACACCCAGAATCGCGCTGTTTCGCAAAGGATTTCCAAGCCTTCGCGGTCAAAGAAATCCTCGTCGCCTGTCAGCTCAAAATAGTGCACGCCGCCATAGGCCACCGCAGCCGTAACATGGTGCTCATAGTCGGCCACATAGCAACGGTAGCACGAACCGTCCGGCTCAATGGTCCAGGCCGGGCATTCCTCATCGCCCGTATCTGCAGACTCCCACGGATACTTGGCTCCCCGGTACCCATTTTTAGCGGCATTTTCCCGTGCCTTGTCCAGCAGAAGATACCGGTAATCCACCAGATTACGGGCCACTTCGGGGAATACATAATCAAAGAACGGAAGCAGGAACAGTTCGGTGTCCCAGAATGCGTGACCGCCGTATTCCTCGCCGTGGATAAGCTTGGCGCCAATATTCGTGCGGTTATCCGTAGGACTGGGCGTGGACATCAGGTGGAAAATGTTGAACCGAAGTGCTTTCTGCAAGCGGTCATCTCCGGTGAGTTCCAGATCCGCCCGGCTCCACAGGCGCGCGTATTCCGCCAGGTGTGCCTGCAGCTCCTTGTCGAAACCGGTGCCCACAAATGCTTCAAGGCGACGCTGGGTTTCCGCAGCCACTTCCGCTTCCGGAACATCCCGGCCGGTGCACAGTGCCGCGTACTTTTCAACACAGATGGTCTGCCCTTCCTGGCAGTACGCATCCACGAATTCGCACGCCGTTTCTCCGTAAGGGCGGAACGCGCGGCTCTTGAGCACATCCTTGCCATTTTCATCAAAGATGCGAACCCCCGCAGCCGTACCGACCGGGAGCTTGAAGTCCCGCGTTTCACTTTCCAGGTAGCAGCCAAGGCCGTCCAGCACCTTCATCCCTTTTGTTTTCATGTGTTTCACACGGAATCGGGGGAAATCGATGAAGTTGGTCACCGTAGCATCGATGATATTTTCAAACTCCAGCAAACCGCCGTAGTTCAGTGGCGTCAGCCACACCTTAAATGCACCACACCACCCATGTGCACGGCTGAGGAATTTGAGAATTTCCACCCTGGTACGGCGTCCATCTGCAGCCTGCGTTACATAGCGCTTAGCGACCACGCCGTGCTTCATATCCAGTACGCGGAGATAGCCTTCCAGTTCTTCGCCTTCTTCAGGTGCAATGGGATCGCACTGATAATACATTTTCAGCTTGCACCAGTCCGGCGTGTTGGCCAGCTCGCGCTGGAAGGCTTCCGAGCGGTCAAACACACCATGAACATAGTTCGCCGGTAGCGTATGGCGGCAAAAACCTTCTTCCGCACTGGCACGGTTGCCCATGTAACCGCTGGCCAGGCAGAAAATGCTCTCATACACGATTTGATCGCGGGGATGATATCCTTCTTCCGCCACCAGCCATTCATCATCAGCCAGCAGCCCGCGAATCGGTTCGGAAAACTGGTCTTTCCACATAAACGGTTCCCCTTTCTTGTAGGTCAAATCTTTTTGCTGTTACGCCGCTCCGACCGTGCTCCCGGTCACAGGCAGCCCAGCGCCCGCCGGCCGGCCACTGCGGCATCTTCGCCCGGAAGGATAGGTGCAAACGCCATCTTCCACGCATAGTGGATGGGGTAGGCCTTGTACTGAGCCAACGCCGTCGGTCCGCAGCTTCCGCTTCCAAGCCCGGAATTGCGGTAATCCAGATGTACATAAAGGCGTTCGGCATCCGGCACCAATTCACAGTCATGGGCTGTTTTTCTCAGCTGTTCGTCGCTGTAACGGCGCACCGCCATGTCGATAGGCCGATCAGCTGCCACGGCAAGGCCCTGCCCGCCGTCCGTCTGCAGTACCACCCAATGCACTCCGGTGCGGTTCGCGTTCTCCTGCGGGCAAGAATAGGCAAATCCCATGTCGGCCGCTTCTGCCGTCCAGATACCGTCCGTCTGTGCCTGCTTGCTGTCGCAGTAGCACTCACCCGGACCATATCCGCGCCAAATCACATGGTGCAGCCCTGCCGGAACATGCATTTCCGTACCGATCTTCGGCAGTTCGCTGGGAACTGGCCCATAGAAATCACCTTCCAGAGCCACGGTCAGGGTGCCATCCGCGTAGACGTGGTAGATTACCGACACATCCGTGCCCCAGTCCATAGCATTCGGGGAGAATTTCCCGGCAACACAGATCGTCAGAGAATCATTTTCCTCTTTCCAATCTATGCTGGACACACACATCCGCATGGAGTGCAGATGCTTTTCGTTCCACTCTTTCTGATTCAGAATGTCGTTGTCCGTATAGGCCCGGTTATAGTTGAGAACGGGGCCCCGTTCCATGACCATTCTGTCGCGGAACCGGTAGTTACGCACACAGCCCTGCACCGGGTCCAGCACAAAAGAAAACTCCGGACCGCTGACACGCAGCGCATAACCGTCCTGCTCACATGCTGCCGGACCCGGATGAGCAACCGCAGCAGCCGCTTCCTCCCGGATCACCGCACCGGCAAAGCCTGCCAGCCAGCCGGTCTCAGGCAGACCGCCCATCGCGGACAAAGAACGGAATTCCAGTTCCACCGTCGCCAGCGAGCCTTCCGGGCATCCTTCGCCCAACCGTTCAGGCAACGCCACCTCTGTTACACTGTGCGGCAAGGCAGCAGGCAGTTCCACAATAAATTCCCGCTGCGGCACACCGTCCCAGAGTTCCCGGCCGCGGCATTCAAAGCCGTCCAAAGTCAGGAAGTCAAATCGGTTTTTGATACGGATGGTACCGTGGGCAAAATCGAACGCTTCCACATGAATAGGTTCAGCCACCCTGGCATATTCCGCAAAGCCCGGCGACGCAACGCCATCCGAACGGACCAGGCCGTCCATGCAGAAATTGCCGTTGTGGAACTTTTCTCCGTATTCTCCGCCAAACCGGTAGCATTCCCTGCCATCCGGCAGCTGTTCATACACACCGTGGTCCTTGAATTCCCACACAAAAATGCCCTGAATGCGCTGAGAGTGCTCGCACACTTCAAAGTATTCTTTCAAGCTGCCAGGGCCATTGCCCATGGCATGTGCGAACTCACAGTGGATATGCGGCCGTTTGGGCTCCAACTGGGTATCCAACTCCTTCAGCCGCCCAATGGTAGAGTACATGGTGCTGGAAACATCCACAGACTGGTTTTTGAAATCACCTTCATAATGTACCGGCCTGGTGGGCTCGTTCTGCTTGCACCAATCATACATAGCTTTGAAGTTCGGCCCGTATGCAGACTCATTGCCCAGCGACCAAATCACCACGCAGGCGCGGTTGCGGTCGCGCCCTACCATGCGCTGTATGCGATCCAGGTATGCATCGCGCCATTCAGGATCGCTGTTGAGCTGCGTATCCTTGCCCAAAGGTTCAAACCCGTGGGTTTCCAAGTCGCACTCATCAATCACATACAGACCCAATTCGTCACACAGATCATAGAAAAACGGGTTGTTGGGATAATGAGAGCACCGGATAGCGTTCAGCCCGGCTTGCTTGATCATCTCCAGTTCATGCAGCGTCTGCTCACGGGTGATGGCGCGTCCCGTTTTAGGATTATACTCATGCCGGTTGACGCCGCGCATAAAGATGGGCTGCCCGTTCACCGTCAGCACGCCGTCCTCTATTGCAATATGCCGGAAACCGACTTTCTGCGGTACAGTTTCGGTCAGTGTTCCGTCCGCAGCATATACAGATGCCACCACCGTATACAGTGACGGCGTTTCTGCGGTCCAGGGACATACGCCGGGCACACGCAGTTCAGTGGTGCACCGGGCAGTCTGAGCAATCACTGCCCCGTTGCCATCGTAAACTGCCAGTTCCACGTGTCCGCCTTCCACCGATAGAGGCAGTGAAGGATGAAGAATGCCTTCCCCGGAGACCGTGTCGAAATCCGGGTCCAGAACAAAGTCTTTCAGATAGCACCCAGGGCGGTGGAGCAGCAGAACATCCCGTGTAATGCCGCCGAGCCACCACATATCCTGGTCTTCCAGGTAAGTACCGTCACTGTACTGATACACCACCACTGCCAGCTGGTTTTCGCCCTGGCGGACAAGTTCCGTGATGTCGAATTCGCTGGGCATGCGGCTGCCCTGGGAATACCCGGCGCACACACCATTCACATATACATGGAACGCGCTCTCCACGCCTTCAAACCGCAGCATCAGCCGTTCGGCAGGAGAAACATCCACCTGAATGGAACGCCGGTACACACCCGTTTCATTCTGCATGGGGACATGAGGCGGATCCACCGGGAAGGGATACAGCAGATCCGTATAGCAGCGCACACCGTACCCGGCATACTGCCAGTTCATCGGCACACGGATGGACTGTGCCTGGTCATCATACGGCGTTTGAAGCAGTGCTTCGGGAACCTCCAGCGGGGAAGAAAACCAGTTGAAATTCCATGTTCCGGAAAGGCTTTCCACCCGCTCGGATTCCTTACCTTGCCGTGCAGCATGTACACTTTCGTAGGGATAAAAGTGCACGCGCGGTGCAAGGCGATTGCGGGACAGCACTTTCTGGTCGTTCCAATCAAAATGATACATATCGGTCATAGAATTCGCTCTCCATTCTTTTTATCTTGAAATAGGGGTGCGATAAAGAAAATAAACAGTATTGCCGCACAGACCATCAGGCCTGTTGTCATCCAAAACACGAGTCCGACTTCCCCACAGCCGAGCAAAAGTCCAACCACAAGAGCCGTCAGTGCTCCTACAGCGCCCTTTGTCAGCGAACGCGCTCCCGCATAAATATCTTTCTGTGATTCCTCCAGGGTAAGATAGGTCACAGAATCGATCATGTTTTTCAGCATGATCTCCAGCCCGCTGCGCACAACAAATAGTACCGCAAACAGATATACGTTTCCGATAACAGCCATCGTTGCCAGAACCGCAATCAGCGCACCATAGACTCCCACATAGATTCTCGTATTATACAGTTTCCTCTGCAGACGCGGCGTATAAAGGGCAAACATAAAACTACATACCGAAGCCAGCGTAAGGACCGTGGAAATGCTGCTGTCCGGCCAGTCGCACCGATACTTGAGAATCAGGGTCGAAAATGGACCGATCGTATTGGTGAGCGCACCGTGAAAGGCAATGACCGCCAGGAAGGAGAAGAACTTTCTATCCAGGACTTGTTTCAACGCTGCGCGCTCCCGGTGCGGCCGCGCTGTTTCGGCGTCCGCAGCATGGTCATCCGCCAGCATCTTCCACCGGAGGCTCCCCACGATCACAGTGAGTATTCCAGAGGCAAGCAGCGTACCCCGGTAGCCTATGAACTGGGGCAGGCGTCCGGCCACGAAGGTACCCAACGCACTGCACAGGGAAAAGGTTGCGAAGGAGATACTGAACACAGTCACCCGTTCCCTGTCGCTCTCACAGCTCTGGTACATGACCTGTACCTCAGATACTTCCACCATGGTCATTCCCACGGCAACAAATACCACGGGGAAAAGCAGCAAGCGCACTGGGCAGAACACATACAGCACCAAATTGGCACCGATCAGCAGAACACCACCCGCGTACATATTTTTTCTTCCCGTTTTGCGGGCCAGAAAGCCAAGCGGAAGCGCACATGCGCCCATAACAACAATTCCGGCGCTGGTGATGGCTCCGATTTGCGTGGCATTGAGCCCGAGTGAAAGAAAGAACAGATTGAGAATGAACCCGTAAATTCCCATTGCCACCCCATAAGCGGCTTCTGTTCCCACATAAACCTTTGCCTGTTTGCTCATAAACTGCAGCATCGCAACACCTCCCTGCTTTGCCAGATCCGGCTTACAACGAGACCCGCTCCGCCTGCAGTTCAGTAAACCGGCAGAGTGTAATCGTCATCCTCGTCATCCACTGTCAGCGGACTGCTTTCGTGTGCATACACGATACGCCCGCCGCCATATTCATTCTCCCAAAGTTCGATTTCATCACAGCTTTCCACAACCACAGCCGCACTGCAGTTGGAAAAGCGGTTGTTACACACCTTTGCGTTTTTCATCGAGCTCAGCACAATCCCGTTGTGTCCGCAGCCCGCCATTTCATTGCCGTCAATCACCACATTCTGATGCACTCCGACCGCCTTCTTACGGCACTTTGTCTGCACGGTGATCCCGCAGGCATTGGCAAATGTTGCATCCCCGTAACCGCAATCCAAAATCCGGTTATGGCGGATCACCACATCTTCGCAGGGAATCGATTCGCACCATCCCAGGGCAGCGTTCACATGGATACCCGTACCTGTACAGCGTTCGATACGGCAGCCTTCGATCAGGACACGCTTTGTCTGGGTCAAAAACGCACGTGCGCGAATCCGGTTTACATGACAGTTGACAATGCGCAGAGATGCCGTATCGCTGCTCTTGGTAAACACCATGTTCTTGCGGATAAAGGAGGGCAATTTTTCTTCCAGGGTGAGCCGCACGCACCAACGCGCCTCATCGATTTGAGCCTCCCGAACCACCGCACTCCAGACCGGGAGCAGCGTATCCGAATCGTAGAATTCCGCGGTATCCCCAGGGCGGGGGGTGTCATAGCGGAGATCCTGTGTTCCGTTTTCATTGTCAATGGTCGCCACCACCGTGTACTCATCCGCCAGCTCGGTAATGCGATTATAAAAGCCATGCACGTTGACGGCATCGTCGCCCATACCCTCAAAATAGCAGTCCTCAAAATCCACAGCACCCGAACAGGTAATGAAATGTGTGGCATCCGTGTTTGTGGACATCAGCCGGTCCTCCCGCGGCCGCACCGCAAAGCGGCGGAACCGGATATCGCGGCTGTAATGCGCCGTCACCCCCATGCCGGGGTTGGCATACAGACAGACGGTGTCAAACGAAACATCCTCACTTTCCCACAGATGGATACACGGGCGATAGTTACCGACATGGCGCAGAATCAACGCACTTCCTGCGCTCAGCTTTTCACGCAGGCTGGCATGGAACCGCACCGTTTGCGGTGCAATCAGCTCCAATGCAGACATATTGCGATATTTCCAGATCAGGCCAAAACGCCGGACCACACGGTCATAATCCATCAGCGCCCAAATGGGTTCGCCGCCTTTCACGGGGAAGTCATCGTCAACTCGGACGACCACTTCATCTTCTTCGTGCGACAGCACCGTTCCCACGCTGAAAAGAGGTCTTTCCCAGTCGATGGAGAAATTTTTCAGCCGGACATGCCTGCAGTTCCAAAAGGAAAGCGGCGCCAAAAGTCCGTGCATCATCCAGGTACTGCCCTGCCCGTCAATGGTGAGGTTTTCCACCTGTTCAAACACAACGCCCTTGTTGTACGGGATTCCAGCCCGGCCCCAATGGGTGTCGTAATCCAGGCGGCTTTCCATCAGCGCATCAAAATCGGCCTGTGCCTGTTCATCTTTCCAATGATATACGCCCGGCTCCACGATAATGGTCACGTCTTTCATTCCGCGAACCGCCTCACTGATCTCACGCAGGCGGCGCATGCAGTCCATGGATGGAGAAATGACAAATTGCTGCATCAAAAATTCCTCCTTTTCACTTACTTCCGAAAATGTATCAGGATTTCCTGTTACATCAGTCATTACCTTGATTTGTTTCAGCTGAATGGAGTACCATATCTTCCAGCCGTCTTCCAGTGGCAACACTGCACAAGTCCACAAAATTACGAGCCGGATAGCTCAAGAACAGCGATTGCCCCAATCGCTCCGCTTTTTTCCGATCAAAATTGGGATCGCGTGCAGCGCGGTCTTCAAGCATAGCTTGGTAGATTTCCTCTGCCATACCATGTGTACGCGGGTCCTCCAGCATCTGGCGCACATTCACATTGCGCCCCAGAGACGCGTGCTCATAATCGCCCGTGCACACAGTCAGCTTCACGCGGGAACGAATATTCCTGCTGTGGTGCGCCGCTTCCAGGAAGTACACTCCGTCCTGCACCAGAAAGCGTTGCTCCCGTTCAGACCAGACGGCAAGGTCCTGCGCACGTACAGTAAAGCGAACGTTGCCGATCTCGCCGGGTCCCAGCTCTATGGACTCAAAGCCTTTCAGCTGACGTACATATCCCCATTTGCCGGATTCCTGTGCAGCATACAACTGGACTACTTCCCGGCCTTTTCGGCTGCCCGTATTCTGGATTTTTACCGTAACAGTCACATCCGAATGTGCATCCAGCCGCTCCGCAGATACCCTCATCCCGTGATAAGCAAACGTCGTATAGCCTTCGCCCTGTCCAAACACAAACTGGGGACGGATTTTCCGCTTATCATACCATCGATACCCAACATAGATTCCTTCCGCGTAGTCCACAGTGCAGCCATCGCCGGGGAAGTTTCCAAAGCTGGGTGTGTCTTCCAGCCGTACCGGGAAGGTTTCCGCAAGACGTCCGCCGGGTTCTTTCTCGCCGGTCAAAACGTCTGTAATGGCAGATCCCACGGCCTGACCAGGCAAATAAGCCATCAGAATGCTTTTTACCGCATCCGCCCACGGAAGTGTTACCGCCGAACCCGCGAACAAAACCACGATCGTATTGGGATTTTCCCGGCAAATGCGTTGGATCAAATCATTTTGCTCGCTGGGAAGTTCCAGATTTACCCGGTCGTAGCATTCCGCTTCGTAGGCTTCCGGAAGTCCTGCAAACACAACCGCCACATCCGCTTTCTGTGCCGCCTGAACCGCCGCCTCTTCCAAAAGGCTGTCGCCGCCGTCCATCCGGTAGCCCGGTTCATAAACCAGATTCGGAAAAGCCTGCCGCAGACATTCCAGAGGGATCTCCAAACCAGCGGGACGCACGTGAGCGCTTCCACCACCCTGGTAGCGGGGAGTACGGGCAAATTCACCAATCACGGCAATGGACTTTTCACGGCTCAGCGGCAGGATCCGGGATTCGTTTTTCAGCAGGACCATCGCCCGCGCTGCGATCTCCCGCGCCAGAGCACAGTGCTCCGCCTCGTCAAACCATGCCGGTGCGACGTCTTTTTCCCGCCGCTCCACACATTTTTGGGAAAACCGCAAAATTCGCAAAACGCAACGGTCGATTTGTTCTTCCGTCAGACGACCTTCTTCCAGAGCATGGTATACATCCTCATCAAAGTGGCCGTGGGAATCCGGCATTTCCAGATCCATTCCGGCAGCCACGCCTTCACCTCTTCGGCTGACCGATCCCCAGTCACTGATAACCACCCCGTCAAATCCCCACTCTTCACGCAGAACATCATTAAGCATAGGGTTTTCCGCCATCTGGATGCCATTGACACGGTTGTATGAACTCATGATCGTATCAGGTTTGGCTTCGCGCACCGTCTTTTCAAAGCATTTCAGGTAAATCTCCCGAAGTGCTCGCTGCCCGACCCGGGCATCCACCGTCATACGGCAAAACTCCTGATTGTTCAGCGCAAAATGCTTCAGACAAGCACTCACTCCGCCACGCTGCAGCGCCTGCACATAGGCCGCTGCCAATTCGGATGTCAGATACGGATCCTCTGAGAGATATTCAAAATTACGGCCACACAAAGGGCTTCGCTTAATGTTGACGCCCGGCCCGAGCAAGAGATCCAGTGACGCGGCACGGCATTCTTCAGACAGCGCAGCGGCAAGGCGCGTCACCAGCGACCGATCCCATGTAGATGCAAGTGCAGCCATCGCAGGATAGCAGATTGCCGGAAGACTATCTCGGGTCAGCTGGTCTGTTTCTATGCGCAACCCGTTCGGTCCATCCGCCATTGCAACAGCCGCAACGCCAAGCTGTGGGATCGACTTGGTGTGCCAGTCACCGTCACCGGAAAGAAGCTCTACTTTCTGCCGGAGAGTCATTTGTTTCAAGATCTGCTCAGGATTCACACCGAACCTCCTTCGGCGTACTGACACTGACCGTACGCCCTGTGAGAAAAATGGGCCCTTCAAAAGAATGAAGGGCCTATGGATGGTAAAATTACTCTTTGACACCGCCCAGTGCAATGCCCTGAATAAAGGTTTTCTGGAAAATAAGGTACACAATCAGAACAGGAACAACAGAGATGCTGATACCAGCAAACATAGGACCGTAATCCGCCACAAACTGTCCCTGGGTCATGGCAAGACCAATAGGCAGCGTGTATTTGTCCATGTCATTCAACATCAGGTAAGGCCACAGGTAGTTGTCCCACTCCCACAAGAAAGTGAAAATAGCCAACGCTCCAATGGCATTAAACATCATCGGCAAAACGATACGGTGGAAAATCTTCATTTCGCCCGCGCCATCCAGACGTCCGGCCTCAATAAGAGAATCCGGAATAGAAAACGCGAACTGCCGCATCATAAACACACCAAACGCCGAGGTAAGCGATGTATACAAAATGGAAATGTCGGTGTTGAGCCAGTTGAACCAAACCATCATCTGGTAGTTCGGAATCAGCGTAGCTGGCCAGGGAATCATCATGGTGGAAAGAATCATGATGAAGATAAAGCGGTTACCACGGAACTGGAACTTGGCCAGTACGTAGCCAACAATAGCCGACACGTACAGAACGATCAGTGTCTTGATGACAGCGTATTTCAGACTGTTCATAAAGAACAGACCAAAGTTGTATTTCGTCATCACATTGACAAAGTTGTCGATATAGGTCCAGTCCTCGGGGAAAAACTGGGGAGGAATTCTCGTAATTTCCGCCGTGGTCTTTAAGCTGCACAGCAGCATCCACAAAAACGGAAACAGCATCACCGCCACGACCAAGAGGAGGAATATGTGACATATCACATAACTAATCCGAATTGGTTTACGTCTTTTGATCGTATTCATGTATGGTCATACCTTTCTGCGTTTCGAAAGCACGCGGGTGAGCGCCCCTTCATTCTTTCGCCATTGATTCTTGTTAATCGAAAAAATCCCGAACATCTTACAGAACTCCCGTGTTCACCATCTGCTGAAGGAAACTTCAGGAACTAATGGATTTCTGATTAAAGTTCGTCTTGATGAAGTCCGCGATACACTCAGCCAGTGCATACTGATCTCGCATGAACTGCACTATCCGCTTCATCATTTTCATTTCGTCATCCGGATCTTGGATTTTGGGGGTAACTTGTCCAGGGTCCGTGTACAGATCAAACAGCCTCATTTTCCGAAGTTCCGGGTTCCGATACGCGACCGCTCCTCCGTCACAGGCAGGTGCACTGAGCTGCAACCCGCCTTTTCACGAAAGAAGTCAACTGTGTGTACGCTTTCATCGTACCCGGTTACATTTTCCAGGCGCCAGCCCCTCACCCGTGTAGCTATCAGCTTTCCTTGTCAAATCGCATCTGAATCAGGGACAAGGCGAAAATGATGATAAACAACAGGAACGACACTGCGGATGCAAAGCCGAAGTTGTAGTAAGTAAACGCCTGTTCAAAGATGTAGAAGGACATAGTCCATGTACTGGTACCGGGACCACCTTCTGTAATGAACTTTACAGGCGTATAAACCTGCATGTAGTCGATCAGCTTGGTAATGATCAAAATAGTCATCGTATTGCGGATCAACGGCATTGTAATGCTGAAGAACTGACGGGGTTTGCTTGCTCCATCAATCTCGGCACTTTCGTAGATGCTCGGGTCAATGTTGTTGATACCTGCAAGAATCAGCACAAGTGCATAGCCAATATCTTTCCATGCCTGCACAAACATCAGAACCGGCAGAGCAATACTTGCATCCTGCAGCCACGGAATTTTTGTAAAGCCCAGCTGCATCAGCACTGCATTAAAAACACCGTCATCGTAGCTGAACATAAATTTCCACAGCATTGACGTAGCAACCATGGAACTGATAACCGGGAGGAAATATGCACCACGGTAAAAACTCATGCCCTTTTTTACGCCCTGCATCATGGCCGCCAGCAGCAAGCTGAAACTTACTGTTAGTATCATGCCACCCACCGTAAATAGAACGGTGTTTGCAAGAGCCCGCCAAAAATCTGGGCTTTGAATAACATAGGTGTAATTACCCAAACCGACAAATTCGAATTTACTTTGGAACGGGTTCCAGTTATAGAAACTGGTCCACAATCCGTATACAATCGGGAAAAAGATAAATAAACCATACGAAACGATTACAAAGCCTACCGTCCCGCCAATCATTAATCTTCTGCCCGGCTGCCGCATAGCAGAATTCCTTACTGCTGTCTTTGGTTTCACATTATTCACCTCATGAGGACTCATCGGCAGGCAGTTTCCCCGTGTCCCGGGAAAAAATCCGGGCCGCCGCAACATCAATGCAGCGGCCCGGACGTGCCCGCGTGTTTATTTCACGCAGAAAACATCACCGTTGATTACTTAGTCAGCTGGTCATAATACTGGTACTGATTTTCAACAGTTTGATAGGTGATTCCGTTCTTTTCTGCATCGCTAAGAAGCTGTTCCACTACGCCGGGGATTACTTCTTTCGGGTCCTTACCGTTGATGAAGATATCACTGCCCGCCGCGCGGAGCGCCTGCTGACGTGCCTCATAGTTGGGGATAACGCCCTGGAACACCAGGCGGTCAGAAATTTCGCTGATAACCTTCAGGTTAGGCTGATCATCAAACTTGGGATCGTCCACCAGGTTCTTGTTAGCACACACGCAACCGATGCGAACGGCATGATCCAGGTAGCTGTTCTGCTCACAGACATAGAACTTCATAACGTCAAACGCCACTGCGCGCTTGGCTTCATCGGCCGCAGATACCGCCAGGGTCCATTCCATCTCGTAGCGGTCATACGCCACAGGCTCGCTGCCATCCTTCGTCGGAACCAGGAAGAAGCCCCAGTCCACTTCGGGATATGTTGCGTTGAAATAACCAGCAACCCAGTTCCAGTGACCGATCATCGCAACCTGGCCATGGCCAAACTGGTCTTCCGCGTCACCGTCGGAATACATCATGAACTCATCTTTCCAGCGCTGGAGCATGGCAATATTTTCATAGGTGGTTTCATTGTCCAGATTGTAAGTGAACAGGTCATCCTTAAAAGCAGCTGCACCAGCAGTGTAGTTCATGGTGGTGATGAAACCCTCAAATGCGTGGTCGATAGAGAAGCCGTACTGGGTGATGTTACCTTTGTCATCCTTCTTGACCAGTTTTTTACCAACTTCTTCAAATTCATCCCACGTTTTGGGAATGTCTTCTTCGGTCAGGCCAGCTTCTTCCCACATAGCCTTGTTGTAATAAATGCCGGCACCGGTGGTCATGCCGAGAGGAATGGAGTACAGCTTGCCGTTGTACCTGGCACTCTCATACTCGGGGAAGTCTTCCGCCAGCTGATCGCGGGGGAAAACCTCTTCCGGAAGCTCATAGGAGTACTTCACCAGGTTCGGGATATAACCAGCATGACCACGATACAAATCCGGGCCGTTGCCGGCTTCCAGCGCCAGCGGCAGCTTGGTCCAGTAGTCCTCCCAAGGCTGCGAAACCACCTTGATGGTTACATTCTCATGGATTGCATGGTACTTTTCCGCCAGTTCTTCGTAGTAGGGCTGCGGCTCTGGGTCGGTCCACAGCGTCAGTTCGATTTTCTCCCCATTGTTGACGGGAACGCTGGTATCATAGGTCAGCGCGTTACCAAGGATTTCCCCTTCGACGGGTGCCGCTCCGTTGTCCGCAGAGGCCGCTGTGTTTCCGGATGTACCGGACCCGCAGGCGGCCATGGACAGAGCCATGGCACCTGCCATGGTCACTGCCAAAATCTTTTTTCGCATGTTCATCTTTTCATCCTCCAGTTTCTCTGTTTTTATGTTTCAGGCAGCCAACAAAGATGCCCAAAAAATACGATTTCTATTTCGCAAAAAAGGTCCCCTTCACTTTTCGCATTCACAGCAAAAAACAGCAAACGCATCTTATTATAGGTCTTTTTGAAAGATCCAGGTCCTCTTGCTTCCCCTTACGCTTTCTTCACATTCTTTTCAAATAATATATTCACTTTGCACAATTTAGTCCATCAGCCATGTATTCTTTTGTTGTTTTTGTATGGCTTTATTATAAAATTGCTTTTTGACTTTGTAAAGTTCAAAACCGTGATATTTTATAAAAAACAGAGATTTTTCTCTGATTTTAATTTTGCATTTCGATCCTTTTTCTCAAAATTGGTGGAAACGCACGAAAGAACATCTCAAAATCGTACAATTTCCATAAAGCGTTTTTTCGTTCAATTATCGATTTTTTTAAATAACAGCAACCATCCGTCCTTGTGCCAAATCATCTTCTCCAAAGAAGCAGAGACACCTTTAGCGAATCAGACAAGCGATTCGTTTCCGGCTCCTTTTTCCATCATTTTTCCGCTTAACGATCCTTTTTCGAGATTTATTTTATCAATCATGTCCAAAGAAGTCGTGCCACCCCTCCCTTTTCAAGTGACAAAAAATGCTATATAATATTCAAAGACCAAAGCCGAAAGGAGGATAAATCCTATGCAAGGTGTGTACGAACACGACCGTGACGAACGTGATGTTCCCATCTGTTGGCGCCTGATCAACGACGAATACTACCCGCATTTCCATGCAGGAATTGAATTAGCCTATATTTTACGCGGTGAAATGTTAATCACGCTAGACGGCAAACGTCAGATACTCCACGCAGGCCAACTTGCCATTGCTCCAAGTTATATTGTGCATTCTTACCAGAGTTTTGGTTTCTGCGAATCCGTTGTCCTGATTATCCCTCCATGCTGGATCCCCTTTTGCAAAAGCATTTTGGAAGGTCAAACGTTCCAGCGTTTGATTTATGATGATGATACCCCCGACGGCCCCCTCCTTTCCAGCATGCTTGCTCTTGCAGACATTCTGCGGGACAACGAACCCCCACAGAACCCAACACTTGTCCGGGGTTACCTGTATGTAATTTTAGGCATTCTTATTGAAAAGATCGGTCTTACCCGGAGAGAAAACGAATGTGATGCCCACCTGGTACGGGATATTCTGGTATTTTTACAAGAACATTACACCGAAAACGTTTCTCAAAAAGCACTGGCGGAGCAATTCGGATACAGCCAAAGCCGATTTTCCCACATTTTCAACACTGCTTTCGGATGCGGTGTCCCGGAATATTTGTATTCCCTTCGTTGCCGACGTGCTGGCGAACTGATAGCCGATGGCGTGCCAATCCTTCATGCTGCGTTCAGTTCCGGGTTTGAAAGTCCCCGCACGTTTTATCGCTGTTTTCGCCAGTATTTTGGCATGACTCCCAGTGAGTACCTGAAAACACACCTTGCAAACGAAAGTGCAGGAAAGCAGAAAAATGGGTAATCGAAGCACCACCCCTTTACTTTCTCCCGGCTTTTTTCTATAAAAAATAGAGGTTTTTTGATCATTTCCGTCTTGTCCTCTTGCGCTGTGCAGAAAATTTGACCTATGATAACAGAAAAAGGGCATTCCCCGAATTCTGATTTACGGAGGGTTTTCCATGTCGCTGGTTCATCTCAATTTCCAAAGCTACTATCTGGAAGGGAACACAGACGTATCCGTCATTTTGCCGGATTATCCAATCTGGACGCCGGAGCAAGCCGGATCACCCAAACAGTACTATTCTAGCGGAAAGAAGTACAAAGTGCTCTGGTTGCTTCACGGAACCTACGGCGACCACACCGACTGGCTGCGGAAGTCTCGCATTGAGCTGTTTGCGTCCGAGCTCGACCTGATCGTTGTAATGCCCAGCGGGCTGAACGCCAACTATGTCAACTGGGAAACATTCAGCCTGGGTTACCGTATGTGGGACTACCTGACGGAAGAGCTGATGCCTCTTATTCAAGGTTGGTTCCCTGCGTCTGCCAAAAAAGAGGACAACTTTATCGCCGGCCTCTCGATGGGCGGTGCCGGTGCACTGCAGTACGCGGTAGGTCACCCCGATCTTTTTGCCGGGGCCGCAGTTCTTTCATGCTGTGCTGCCGATTATTCTCATCTGCGGGATTCCAATGTGCAGCCCGTATGGGGACGCCGTCTGCAGAACATGGTCAATGACGCAGGTGGGGTCGAATCCTTCCTGAACACGCCCTCCAACGTCTGGGATCGACTGGAAGCATGGAACTGCATTCCCGATCGTCCCCAGTTGTACTGCGCCATTGGAAAGAATGATTTCCTGTACAAAGAATACCTGCATTTCAAAGAACATATGCAGTCTCTTGGGATCGATGCGCGTTTTGAAGAATATGAAGGATACGAACACGAATGGCGTTTTTGGGATCTTTCTATTCAGAAGGCACTTGCTTTCTTCGGTCTGTGCCAATAACATTTCCCACAAAAAATAAAAAGCAGCGGATGCCGGCACCAGTTACAGGCCAGCATCCGCTGTTTTTTGATTTTCTTTTTCGTTCCCGCCCAGCCGCACTACCTCGCGGTTTCCTGGCTTTCCGAAGGTTCCAGCCAACCGTAATCAGGGAACCTGTAATGCGCCTGAGTCAATCCGTTGGCAAAATTTCCTCCGGTATGGCGCAACAGCAGGCGGATCAATTCCTGACAGCGTTCCGGTTCTTGTCGCGAAAGATCGTGTTCTTCCGCATAATCCCGTTTCAAATCATACAGTCGGAGGTAATACGCCTGCCTCATTCCGGCAGCATCCGCATCGAACTCCGCATAATTCAGCGCCTCTGTACGCCGAAGTATCACGCGCAGCTTCCAACCGTCCCGGGTAATCAACGATGGACCAATGGGGCTTCCGTAAACAATACAGTGCCTTTCTTCCGGCATGGAGCCGCCCTGCAGCACTCGCAGCATCGAAACGCCATCCGTTTTCTGCAGCGAAACTCCTAGCAGATCCGCCATGGTCGCCATCCAGTCATATGCAGACACCAGTTCACCACTCACGCTGCCGGGGGCAGTCACACCGGGAAAGCGCACCACCATCGGGATGCTTGCGCCTCCGTTCCAGTTACTGCACTTGATCCCGGCCTGTCCATCATTGCCGTCAAATACATCATTGACTGTATTACTGCGGGCAGCTACATCGATATTATCCACCACTCTGCCCAATCGGTCCGTCTGCAGGAAAGTCCTGCCCGGCTGCATATAGGGAATCCCGTGACCATTGTCGGAAGAAAAGATCACCAGTGTGTTTTCCGCAAGGCCGAATTCTTCCAGAGCATCCAGGATTTTACCCACCGTTTCGTCCAGCCGCAGCACCATGGAGGCGTACTCTTTCTCTACCTGCGTAAGGCTGTCATCCGCCTGCAGTTCCGGATAGATCCTCGGATAAAAAACCGGCCCGTGGGGCAGCTGAGTAGGATGGAACAGGAACAGTGGCCGTTCCGCCTCTTTTTGACGGCGAAGCCATCCCAGGATTTCCTCGTCGAACAGATCCTGAGAGTAGACCGCACAGCCTGTCATGTCTTTTTCTGCAGGAGGCTGCCGCTCATACACATACAGCCCCCGTCCGCAATCCGAGCGGGTATTGCCCGGGATTTTTTCCATTTGCCCATCACGGAACAGGTACGGTGGATAATACCCGTGGCACCGATCGTGATCATAAAATCCGAAGTGGTGGTCCCAGCCATGGGCCTCCAGCTCCTGCGGTGTGGCAGTAAATCCCCATTCCAACTTGCCGATTTCTACCGTCTGATAGCCGGCCTTCCGCATCAGGTCAGGCTAATAGCTGCCACCGCCATCAGCTTCCATCCCCGTATTGTTCAGACTCTCACAGATTTCCTCAAAGGGAACGCCCTCTTCCAGGCGAAGCATCTGCCCGCCTTTGCTATAACTCCATGTGCCCGGGCGCGCATCATGAATGCCGCAAAGCAGGCTTGCTCTGGCCGGGGCACATAAGGATGATCCGTACGCATTGCAGAACAGCATTCCTTCTTCGGCCAGGCGGTCTATGTTGGGTGTGCAAAACCGGCTCTGCCCATAGCACGAAAGCATTCCACGCCCCAGATCATCGGCGTAAATATAAACCACATTGGGCCGCTGCTTCACTTTTACATCCTCTCCCCGCATGCTTTTTCACATCTTCGGCATCGCTTCTGTGGATACGGAATCCTGATTCATCAGACTCATCAAGGAATCCCGCAGTGTTTCCGGTGTTTTTCCTTCGTATTTTTTCATAACACTGCAAAAATAGTTTTCGCTGCTGAATCCTACCATCTCGGCAATATCCGCCACACTCAGATCGGACTCCAGAAGCAGGCTTTTTGCCTCTTTGATGCGGAAACAATTGACATATTCCACCAGACGCTGTCCTGTTTCCTGTTTAAATAATTTGCTGGCGTACTCAGTGTTCAGTCCCGTTTCGGCACATATTTCCGCAACACTGAGTTTGCGGTAATAATTATGCGCTACCGCCGTTTGAATCTGATGGATCACGTGGGAATGGCCCGATGTGCGCGACACATCCCTGCGCGTTTCATTAAGGATCATCGTGAAAATTTCCATAAAATGGATACGTGCCGTCAGATGCCAGTACGGATCCTGTTGATTATACGCTTTCTGAATGGAGCGGAACTGGTACTCCATATCAGAAGGGCTTTCTAAAATCAGAGTGATGGGAAGACGGTATCCGCCTTCAAAAACCGGGTTTTCCCGGATATGTTCCGGTTCCGGAATTTCCGGGCTGAACAGCCGCACATATTCCGGTCCTTTGTAAAATTCGCTGACCCACTCACGGTCAGCGTAATAAAACAAATCGCAATGGAACCAGTACAACTCCCCCATCTCATCTTCATCAACCCAGAAGCGGTGCGGCGTATTGGGCGGAACGATGACCAACTGTCCGGACTTGATTTTATAATACCGATCCGCCACCGTAATATTGGCAGTACCCTTGAAGCAGAAGAAAAACTGATGATCATAAATTTTTCTGGCAAAGCTCTTCCAAGAATCTCTGCGCTGCATTCCCGCCTCTCGAATGTACGGACACAGCTCATCAAACTGGTGTTCCATTTGCTTCACCTCTCGATTTTTTATTTCCCGCTTTTTCAAAATACCATCTTTTTCAGGCTTCGTCAACAAATCATTACAGAAACCACAAAAATTTTTGTCCTACCTATACAAAAATTCCGACATCTTCCCTCGCTTTCCGGAAAGCGATGTCTGAAAATTGCAATCAGTGTTCTTGCAAAGCGCCATTGGTCTGTTATACTGAAGTCAACACGGCCTCAACCGCCGAAAGGAGGATTCACACATGCGCTGGGAAATACGGGAAGGTAAACTGTTTCAGGCCGCAGACGGCCCTCACACAGACAGCATCGAACTATCCGGACGTGGATGCAGCCTTATGCTAAAATACGGAACAGATGAACACGGTCAGCTTGTCCTAGAACGCCGGGCGGTGTTTCCCACGCTCCGGCTTTCACCCAATGTGACCGAGGCGACCTTCATTTGCGATCTGCCTGTTTCCGGGACCTTGCGCCTGGATACGCCTCAGCAGGAACTGGCAGTCTCCTTTGCTTTTGATGGCATTTTCATGGCGCAAAGCCGCATCGGCAGACTTCTCTTGACACGGACTTTCGTTCCGGACAGCGAAGTCCTTGGTTTTTGGGAAGAATTGCGGGTGGAAAACGCGGGAACTCAAGCCGTGACTGTTCGCCCCTGTCCCAATGACGCCCTGGAGCCGCAGTATGGGCGGGGTGTTTATGGAATCTATGAAGTGCGAGCATGTATATCTTCCGACCAGCCGATGCTCCTTGCCCCCGGAGAGTACACGGTATACCGGGCCCATACCGCCGCGCATATTTGGAGTAAGCCCTGGCCTGCCCCCTTGCCGTATGAACAGGAACTACGGCAAAGACAAGAGCGCATGCGGGCGTTGCAGGAGCAAGCCGATTGGGCAACCGGCAACCCGGCTTTGGATATCATGTTCCGTTTGTGCAAATTCCATGCTGCAGAAACCATCTTCAACACCTCTATCGGGCCCCTCCATAGCCCCGGCGGTTGCGAATACTATGCCGCAACCTGGACAAACGATCAGGTCGAATACGCCGGACCATGGTTTGCGTTCGCAGGTGACGCCCTTGCCAAAGAAGCCGCCCTGAACGCATACCGGCAATACATTCCTTTTATGGGGCCGAATTATGACCCCATCCCCACCTCCATCATCAGCCAGGGTCAAGACATCTGGGAAGGCGCCGGAGACCGCGGCGACGCTGCCATGTATCTGCAGGGATGCAGTCGTTTTCTCCTAACCCTCGGTTCCGCAGAGATTGCGCAGGAATTTGTAGAGCCACTGCTTTGGTGTGCAGAATATTGCCGTCGCCATACCCAGAGCAACGGTATCATAGCTTCCGACAGTGACGAGCTTGAGGGACGCTTTCCTGCCGGGGAAGCCAACCTGTCTACCAACTGCCTGTGTTACAGCGGTCTGGCCACAACCGCAGCGCTTCTAAGGGAGCTCCACCACAACCAGGATGCCTTGCGTCTAGAAGAGCAGCGCGAAGCACTCGGGCATGCCATCGAGCAGGTGTTCGCGGCGTCTGTACATGGATTTGATACCTACCGGTATTATGTTGGTTGTGAAAAGCTGCGGTCCTGGATCTGCTGGCCCTTGTGTGCAGGCATTTCTACTCATGCAGCGGGAACGGTGGACGCTGTATTTTCCCCCTTGTTATGGAGCGTACAGGGTATGCTGTGCGAAGAAGGCGACGAAACCTATTGGGATCGGGCTGCGCTGTATGCTCTGCGCGGTGCCTTCGCACAGGGATTTGCCGACACTGCTTGGCCGAATTTTATGGCTTACTCACAAAATCGCCTCTTGGGGGAACGCTCGCCTTACCCCATTGAAGCCTGGCCGGAGGGCGGTATGCGCCATCTCAGTGGAGAAAGCGCTCTGTATTGCCGTATTCTTACAGAGGGTATTTTAGGGCTGGAGCCTTTGGGGTTCCATCGTTTTGCGTTGACACCGCGCCGCCTGCCGTCAGTTCCCCGCTGGATTCTGCGCAAAGTCCGCGCCTTTGGCACCTTGTTTGACATTGCGGTGGAATCCGATGTCTGCCATATTCTTTTCCAACAAAAAGAGCTATTCTCTATCCCCCTTGAGCGCCGGAGCATCGTTGATTTTTCCAGCCTGATCTCTTGTCAATATGAAGGAGTCTGATTCCGATATGTCCAATCCACGTTTTGTCATCGACACCGAGTACACACGCCATGCGCTGACGGAATCGTGGCGTGTTCTATACCGGAAAAAATTTCTGTTTTTCAAGATTGTTGGCGCTGCGCTGTTTATATTCAGTGCATTTTCCGTACTTGCCGCACTCACAGGGACCTTCCAGCTCTCATTTTCCTCATTCCTTCTTCTGGTTCTGATTTGTGCAACAGGTGCCGTATGTGCTCTTTTTCCTCAATACCTTATGTTGGCGATCAACCGCAAAAAACTCTCCAAACATCTGGGGAGTCGCCATATCGAATTGTATGAAGATGGGCTTTACAGCACCGGCACGGATGGAAAAGTGACCCATATGCCCTGGGTTTTACTGAAATCTTTTGACGAAAGCCGTGAGTATTTCTTTCTGGATTTTGGCACCTTCTTTTCCATTCTTTCTAAAGAAGGCTTGGATGAACAGGCACTGCAGGAGCTGCGGATGCTGGTGAAAGAGCAGCTCCCGCACCACTCACGATTCTCTTTCAAAAAGCAGTAACATCGGTATATCACATCTGTTTTCCGGCAAAAAACAAAACCCGATCCATATTCCTGAATCGGGTTTTGTCGTTTCAATCCATTTTGCCGCGCAACGACATCTCAGACACACGGTCCGTTTTTTCACTCGAACGGGTACCGCAGCCCCCATTGCTGCCGCAATGTATCCATCAAACGCATCACATAAAGCGTGTCCTCGTGGGAAATCGCCTCACATTCAACAGCTCCGCACTCCAACGCTTTGCGGCACGCTTCCACCTCATATTCGTATCCGGAAATCTGGGGCGGACGGTGATACTCAGCAATTTTTCGGTACTCCTCATCAAATACGGCCAGGCTCTCAAAATTATTGATGTTTTCCACACAAAGGAAGCCCTTTGTCCCCTGGATGATCCCCTTGCGGTCACTAACAGACAACATGGAACTGTTGAGAACCGCCATAGCTCCATTCTTGAATTTCAGGGTAATACTGTTCTGCTCATCAACCCCCGTGGCTGTATAGGTGCAAGTGGAAGAAACCTCCTCCACCTCATTGCCCAACATCATCAGTGCAAAATGGATCGTATACACGCCCACATCCAGCAGCGCACCACCCGCAAGGTTGGGGTCCTGAAGGCGCGGCACCTGAGAGATCGGATACCCCAGATTGGCGGTAAGCAGCACGGGACGACCGATGATGCCGCTTGCAAGGACTTCCTTTATGGTACTTAAAAACGGCATATAGCGCGTCCAGATAGCTTCTGTTACCAGCACACCTTTTTGCTCCGCAAGTGCAAAAACTTCCTTCGCCTGCTTTTCATTTGCGGTAAATGCTTTTTCGCATAAAATTGCTTTGCCGTGTTCGATGCACAGCTTTGCATTGTTCCAGTGTTCGGAGTGCGGTGTAGCAATGTAAATCAGATCCACCTGTGGGTCCTGCACCAACTCCTCATACGACCCATACGCTTTTTCACAAGAATAGGTCTTTGCAAAGCTTTGCGCCTTACTCAAATTTCTGGATGCAACCGCATAGCATTCTGCCGTTTCCATTTCGCGAATCGTCTGCGCCATTACGCCGGCAATTCCGCCGGCCCCCATCAAACCAATTTTCATTACTGCACCTCCAAAACACAGGAAGCAGCCAGCATGGAAATTTTCCTGCCGCACCGCTTGGATTCTACGCCCGACCGATGATTGAAGCCGTGGCGAAGCCTTTTTTCTACGGCTTTTATGCTTTTTATTATATCATGCCCATAATTCATCCAACCACCAAAAAAAAGAAATCATCACCAAACTTTCGTACAGAATCAGGAGGTTTTTCTATGGATATTTGCAAAATCCCCTTCAGCTGCCGTGGCTCTTATATGGCTGTTTCCTATTGCAAAGAGAATTACCGCGGATACGGAAATCGCGAAGGGCTCTGGTTGCGTACCGTCTCCGGTGCCGCCGCCACGCCTTTTGTTATGCGGTTTCAGGTTCTGGACCACGGTCACCCCGCCAAATTCAGTACCGATTTTGACGGTCTGACCCTTCGGCTCACAAGCACCAGCGGAGAGATCAGCCTTTATTTTTCTGACCCCGAAACTCTCCTTTGCTGCGGAACTGGTGAGTACATCGGTCTGCGCTTGGATGAAATCTGCACCCCGGATTCCTGCAACTATCTGCATCCGATCGTCCCGGGAAACAGCAACATTCTGTGCGTAAACTGCTATAAAAATTTTTCCCGTTACATCCTTCTCAATTCTAAGGGAACAATGGTACCTTTTCAGATTTGGGACCGGGAGGAGGCTCATGAATGCCGTGTGGATATTCACCCTGTTCAAGGGAACTTCCGACTGGCCATCAGAGAATTCACACAACGGATCAACCTGACCGAACCTTCGGCAGATTCGTCTGATGCCCTACTCGCCGCACAGCGTGATCTGATGCATTTTGTGCCGGATCTCAGCCACATTTCCGAGGAATACCGCGAAGCGGCGCACACATCAGCCTATGTGCAGTGGAGTTCCCTTGTTGCGCCCCGGGATAAACTGTGCCGGGAATCCATGTTGATGTCCAAAAACTGGATGACCAGCGTATGGTCCTGGGATCATTGCTTCAACGCCCTGGCACTCTGCGAAACAGACCCAAAACTTGCATGGGATCAATTCCTGATTCCTTTTGACCATCAGAGAGAAGACGGAGGCTTGCCCGATTTTGTAAACGACACAACCTATTTTTTCAACTGTGTAAAGCCACCCATCCACGGTTGGACGTTGAAGCGGATGATGGAGAGCATGGAGCTTTCGGCACAGCAACTGGCGCAAGCATATGACAAACTTGCGTCTTGGACCAATTGGTGGTTTTCGCAGCGGGATCAGGACCGAGACAACCTGTGTGAGTACTGGCACGGAAACGATAGCGGCTGGGACAATTCCACCGTCTTTGCACAGGGTCCCTGCATCATTTCCCCGGATCTGAATGCATTTCTTGTGGTGCAGATGGACGTTCTGCGTGATATTGCCGCAAAATTGGGTAAAACCGAAGCCGCCGCACACTGGGACATGCAGGCGCAAAAAACGGCGGATGCCATGGCCCATACTCTGTTCGACAACGGGCTTCCCGTTGCGCTTGACGCTGCAACGCGCCGAATCACCCCCAACGAAAGCCTTCTTCCTTATCTGAGCCTTCTGGCCGGGTCCCGCCTTCCCCGCCTGTGTCAGGAACAGATGCTGTCTATCCTTGAAAGCACCGCATTTTTGACCCCTTACGGGTACGCCACCGAAAAAACAACCAGTCCCGCCTTTGAAGAAAACGGTTACTGGCGTGGCGCAGTATGGGCACCTGCCATGTATCTCCTTTCCGATGCTTTGAAAACCGCTGGGGCGTACACTGCAGCAAAGAGAGCGGCCGAGCATTACTGCCGTGCCGTCACGGTCGGCGGCCCTGCTGAGAATCACAGTGCGCTCACCGGAGAGGGCCTGCGCGATCCGGCATATACATGGTCTGCCAGTGTTTTTCTGTTATTCTTGAAAGAGTATATGCTGTAACCCCCAGCAGCACAGAAAAACACGTAAAATTACAGAGGTGAATGCAATGAAACAAGTCAAAATCGGCTCCAGACCCGTTTCCGCCATCGTTCAGGGCTGCATGCGTCTGGAATCGCTGAGCGTTAAGGAAATACGCAACCTCATCGACCTGCATCTGGATGCGGGCGTAAATTTCTGGGATCATGCAGACATTTACGGCGAGGAAGACGGCGCCTGCGAAACCTTGTTTGGCGAAGCGCTGCGAGGGATGCCCGGTATTCGCGAAAAACTGATTCTGCAAAGCAAGTGCGGCATCCGCAGCCAAGGATTCACAATTTACGATTTTTCCAAGGAGCATATTATTCACAGTGTGGAATCCAGCCTGCAGCGACTGGGCACGGATCATTTGGATTATCTGCTGCTCCATCGCCCCGACCTGTTGACGCAGCCGGAAGAAGTGGCAGAGGCATTTGAAAAGCTGAAAGCGCAGGGAAAAGTTCTGCATTTCGGGGTCAGCAACCACACACCCGGACAAATCGAAGTTCTGAAAACTGCGGTAAATATCCCCATCGAGGTCAATCAACTGCAATTTTCTTTGGCACACACCCTGTTGCTGGACGCCTCCACCCACTTGAACACCAATGATTCCCTTGCCGTTTCACGGGATGCCGATGTACTGAACTACTGTAGGCTAAATCATGTTACGATCCAGTGCTACAGCCCTTTCCAATATGGTGCATTTGAGGGTCCGTTTTTGGGAAATCCCCGCTATGAAAAACTAAACAGCGTGCTAAAAAAGCTAGCCCTGAAATACGGCACCACCGAAAATGGTATCGCCGCGGCATGGATTCTACGGCATCCCGCCGAAATGCAGGTCGTTATCGGCACCACCAATGCCCAACGCATCCTTGGCATATTGCAGGCAGCCGATATCACTCTGACACGGGAAGAGTGGTACGAGCTTTACGCCGCCGAACACAGACTGCCGTAACATTAATGACTGTGCAGCGCCCACGAATATTTCTTTCCATTAATAATCAAGTAGCCTCTCCATTCGTCTACTCAATCATTTTGAGACGGCTCAAATTTTGTGTTTCTCACAGTCCCATCGCTTCGCCAAGCTTTTTGCCCGGCGAGTCGCTTGTTTTTGTCTAAAGCGTGACTGTAGATATCCAGATTGGTACCGGGCTGCACGTGGCCCAGCAGTCCAGCCAAGGCGCGCACATCCACGCCTTGGGTGAGGAGCATATAACCTGTCACTCAATGGTTTGTTGTTATTTATATTGATAGCGTATTTGACCACTGTTTGACCACCACGCATACAAACGCCCGCGAAGCCAGTTCTGAAAAGGCTTCGCGGGCTTTTTATATGGTTTTCAACTTTGTGTACAACCTACGAAAAACGGCTTGAAATCGCGGTTTTACGTTGTGTGTCTGGGAACTCCGACAACTGCGACATGGCAGGTTTTAGGCTCACTTTTGTTCGATATAGCGTGATTTGCACTTGCAAAAACGCGGTGGTCAACGGTAGTCAGACCACGAATTGACCACTATTGGAAAT
>OHAJ01000101.1_pt1 | contig 52083 bp, 70 predicted proteins | sample 1577101 | NCBI WGS metagenome assembly OHAJ01 (sample SAMEA3541531, study PRJEB24748) | human gut metagenome | biome: human gut; feature: human-associated habitat; material: faeces | place: China | collected 2012
CTTGGAAAGGCGCTGCTCCGAATTTGACGGCGGTTTAAGTTTATTTTGCATTTTGATGCAAGGATTTGGCAGTCAATCACGCTATCTTTGCCGACGGTATATGCCCGGTGACGGCGCCATTGAGAATTTTATATCACTGTCCAACCACCTGAAAAGACCACAGAATGAAAAAGAAAGGGAGCAAGTCAGATTTTACCCGGCAGCGTGACCGGGAACTTTATGCGCATTTCATGGATATATTGTCTGAATCACGCGGCGTAACGTTGGGAGAGATGTTTGCCATGGCCGCACGCCGCCCCGCCTCCCGCTTCTGGGTCAGCGAAACGCGCGCCGCCATTGTCATCGGTGCCATGATGCGTGGCGAAGACACAGCTCTTCTTGACAATATGTATGCCGAACGTCGTGCCATGTATGAGGAACTCTTCCGTCGTGTCTGCGCCAGAATGGAGGCCGATCCCGGTCTCTGCATGACCCGTGCAGTCGATGAAGTTGTCTGTGAGCCCGCTCCCCGCTTCTACATCACCGACAAGTCTGCCAAAGTGATAATATACCGCATCCGGCGGCGTATCCGTCTTGAACGTAATCTTAAAGCACTCCGTACCCGATAATGACCTATGACCGTTATGACCGACCCTATTGCCGAGATTCTTGAAGAGAATGAACGCCGCAATGCGTTAAATTCCAGAAAATTCGATCCTGTCAGCGGTGAAGGCTCCACAGGCGGGAGATTCCTGTTTGCCGTGAAGGGTCTTCCCGAGGCATGGTTGCCCGAATCCATGCGGTGTGAGAGGGAAGTGGAGGAACTTGCCGCCTGCGGAGACACCGACACATATCTTGCGCGACAATTGCGGCGCACCCCCGTGCAAAGAGACCGCGAACGGCTTGCCGCGCGGTTCGACCGGTTGCGGATGCGGCACGATTTTCCGTATTGGGCCGCCACGCGTGCCTATATCAAGAACAAGCGCGGGGGCGACGATGTGCTCTTTATCCTAAACCGTCCGCAACGTAAATTTGTAGAGACTCTCGAATCCATGAGACTCGCCGGGCACCCCATACGCCTTATCCTGCTGAAGGCGAGACAATGGGGCGGAAGAACCCAGTAACATCTACTCATATATTTGAAATTTTTGATTAACTTTGCACTATGGAAAAGAAAGTTATAGCAATAATACGAACTTCTACCACTCAGCAAGAGATAGATAGCCAAAGAAAAGAAGTGCTGTCTATGGCTATTGCTGATGGCTACTCTATTGATGAGATTGAAGTAGTTGGTAGAGCTGGAGCATCTGCTATTAAAGTGGATGAAGCCTATCAAGAGAATATGAATAGAGTGTATGAGCTTATAGATACCATTCCAACTATAGAAGCTGTTTATGCGTGGGCGATTGACCGAATAGGCAGGAATGAGGAAATACTGATGAAGCTAAAAAATACTCTTATCAATAAGAAGATACAACTAGTTATAAAGAATCCTTCATTAAGACTTCTAGAAGCTAATGGTGATGTAAATGCTGGTGTAGAGCTTGCATTTAGTCTATTCGCTACTATGGCAAAGCAGGAAATGGAGCAAAAGAAAGCCAGATTTAACAGAGCCAGAAAGCGTAATGATGAGAAGGGGAAATATAACGGTGGCTATGTCGCTTATGGCTATATGGTTAAAGATGGGTATATAGTAATCAATGAAGAGGAAGCTAAGATAGTAAGGCTTATCTTTACTGAGCTGGCTAGCGGTAAATATAGCTGTGATGGACTAGCAAGAGAATTGCAGGATAGAGGTATTAAGTTCAAGGGTAAAAAGATGCTCTTTTCTAATGTTAGGGGTATCTTAAAGAATAAGATATATTGTGGTGAACAGCTTAATACTGCTGGCTCTGTTAGGAATGTGCCACAGATAGTAAGTAAGGAGCTATATGATAAAGCTACTGCTGCTATATCTGCTAACAATCCGTCTAAAACTAATGCTTATACCAATCGGAATCTATTGGGATTAAGGCTTATTAAATGCCCTTATTGCGGATGCCATTTCTCGGTAGCAGCCAAACTATACCAGTGCCATAACCACAATAGGAACTATTACGATAGTAGGCAGGGGTTTGAGAAATGCCCTAATGGTATATCTATTGGAGTGGCTAACTTAGATAGGCTTCTGTGGTATGCAGCAGCTACAGTACACTTTGAGTATCTTAAACAACTGACCGGGCAAAGGGATGAAGAGATAGATAGTAAGGTAGAAGTGCTTAATCAGAAAATACAGCATCTACAGAGTGAGATAGATTCTCTAGCAGATAAACGCAAAAGGATTAATCTAGTGTTTATGGATGGTGATTTATCTGAGAAGGAGAGGGATGAAAGACTATCCAAACTCCTAAAGGATAATGAGAAGTATGCAGTCCAGATTAGAGAGTTTGAGGAAGAGATAGGTAAACTCATTGCCTTAAAGGAAGGTGATGTAGGTGATGAAATAGTGTTTGAGAACTTCCGTAGTTTAATGATGCTAGATGATAAGGAACTTCAATGTAAGATAGCACGAAAGCATATTAAGGACATACAACTAGAGAAAGCTGAGTATGCTCCTTATAAGAGAGTGCTTAGGATTACTATACAGTTCTATAATCATTCTGATATGCAGTATCTGTATTTGGCTAAAAGCATAGGTGAGTTTTTCCCTATAATAAATGGTGCTGTAGAAAAAGATATTAATGGCAATCTAAAAGCTATCCCTAACCTAGAGAAACAAAGAAAACTGATAGGTAAAGAAGTGTTGTCTTATTATAGGATGATACCCGAATTGATAGCTGTGAAAGAGTCTGGAGATAAAGAAGCTATAGCTATCCTAAAAGAAAAGTATGGAGTATCTAGAAGAGATTTAGCATTTCTCCTAAGTGCTGCTACAAGATTTGCTATACCTACAGCAGATGAAGCTCTATGCAGAATGGCAGAGCGGCTACAGAATAGCGGTTTAATAATCTCTATGGATAGTGCTGCAATACCAGTATAGACAGACTTATATTTGTGCCTTATTTAAGTGATACATAGATAGATTGTGTATGCTAGTTATATTGTGCGAGTGTAGTTATATCTTATAACACAGATAGTTCTAGAGGTAAAAGAATAATGTTGTAATAGTATCTGCTCTTAGAATAACTAGGGTGGGGATTCTGAGCTTTATAGGGGTATGGGGTAAAATTTTAGGGGTAAGAGCCTTCTAACCACACCCCCCTGACTTTTTCACGGTTTTAGATTTTCAAATTTCTAAAACCAATAAAAAAAGAAGCTGTACCAAAAATTTCAATTCTGGTGCAGCTTCTTGTATGTGGGGGTAAAAGAGGCTTACAGGCTTTCTTGGGGTTGAACAATCACTACAGCTATAGAGAATTGGGGAATAGCTCCATACTCACTATACATTTCTGGCTGACCCGTTTCAGAGCCTATATCAAGAGTTTTTTTAATCTCAATCTCTATGATGTTGCCGTTTGATGATTTCCAAAGTATGCGGTCTTCTCTATCTAGGTGTGGAGTGCCATACTTAGCAACCAAATCAGACTTCAGCGAAGAAAGAACTTGATTAACTTTATAACGATTATTTGCTAACCATTGCTCTGCCTGCTTGTATGTTAGATGTGTTGTAAAAGCATCTTCATATTGAATAGCTTTATTAAACACAACCATTTTGAATTGGTCTTTGTCAAAGAAGAAACAGCATCCGTCAAAATTCTCTGAAGCAAATCTTACAGACCCTTCTAATACTATGTTTGTTGGTGATTTGTGTATATCAGAACTTTTAACACCGCGAGAAATTAGCTTCTGCGAAACGGTATTCATTGAGGAATTAAAGTCAATTCCCCAAATACCAGTTATTTGGCTCTGAGCAAAACCAGTTAAACAAGTAGAGAATAGAAGTATTGCTAATAGGATTCTGAACTTCATTGAATTAGAAGTAAACCTTTAGGCTGCTAGTCTGATAGCCGTTTGAGATACTGAGAGTGGCGGTATAGTCAAATTCTCTAGCAAGCTCCGAGCCGTCGAAGGAAGAGTTGGTTTTGCGGATACTGCAATTAGGCAGAGAGTGCCATTGCTCTTGACCCACATAGTCTTTACCAGTGGAATAAGCTGTAACAAAGCTACCGCTTACCTTGATTTTAATTCTCACTAGCTGACCGCCATTAACGTAATAGGCGGTTACTACTCGCTCTTGATTGTAGTTCTGAGCGAGCAACTTGGAATCATCATACTGGGGTGATTCCGTGGCGAAGGCTGCAAAAGAGCAGATTAGCAACCCTGCCACTAAAAGCATCTTTTTCATTGCTCTTTGTGTTTGGTCGTTCCGCAATCCCAATGAAACAGTTACTATTTAGAGATAAAAAAGGTGTGGGATTGTACTCGCTTTATCCAGTGATAGGCTTCTAGCATTGCCTTAGATAGTGATAAAACAGCAAACCCACACCGATGAAGCTATATAGATACCCCTAGTGGGGTAGGTACAAGCTACCGATGCAGGTGCTATTTGCCTTATCTTACTATCTATGAGGAAATTTTGCTAGAATTTATCACAGAAGATAACTCAAATAACACCTTTTCAGATGTAAAGAGCCAACTCTTCGGCTCTATTTTCAAGTGCAAAGGTACTAAAAATCTCTGAATTATAGGGTAATTAGCTGATAAAAATAGCCAATCCAACTAAATGGACTGGCTATAATTTTATTGAATTATGATTTGGCAGATGCCTTCTACAGATATACTATCTAATCCGGCTTCTAATATCTTACTGTATTGCTCTGCTGTTATCTGATAAATGCTGTAAGCATCATAGTAAGTAGTTTTATTCTCCTTTACTGAGGTGTTTACTGTGGTGTAATTGCCTACTGTAGTGATTCTAGCGGAAACTGTATAAGTACCATTCTTATAAGTCCCCTTCTCTATATTTAAGAACTTTGTAGGTGTTACTGTAAAGCTATCTCCGTTTTTCAGAGTGATATTCAGATTATCTTTACCCTTCTTATAGAAGTATGTAACATTAATGCTTATAAAGTGATTATCATACTTATCTACTGCTAAATACATATCTCTTTCTACTACATTATAATAAGGACTAGAAGTAGGTTGTATAACTAGCTCTGCTACTATCTGAGATTCTACTGGGTTCTTATAATCGGACTTAGCAAAAGCTATGCCGAATCCGATTATAAGTGCTATTAGTATTGCTGCTATCCGTTTCATATAAAGGGGAAGATTATAGTGAATAGAAGTATAACTATCATCCCTAAAAGGAATAAATCAGCTCCTTTAAGCATTGGCTTATCTTCTGTTATATTGCTCTTTGTTTTCTTATAAAAGAGATAAGTAAGTAGTAGGAATATGGGGAGTAAAATTAGTGTTATCATATCGGTTAAAATATTAAGGTTAAGACAATTAAAACAAGTATATCAAATATCTATCCATTCTGGCTAACTTCCATCTTTAAGGCTTTTATTTCATCCTGCTCCTTTTGTCTTAGATAATCGGTAATAAATAATCTGATTACTGCTAGTACAAGCAGGACTATTAGAATTATGTGTATTACTGTTAGTATCATTGTTTATTAAGTTTATTAGCGTTATACCATTTATTATCTATTCTGACTAGTTTAGCAGCATATTCTTTAGGTATGAGTAGTATTCTCTTCTCTGTTTTACCCTAGAATACTGCTGTAGTCTTATTGGCATAAGTGGAAGTAACTATTACTTTGCCCTTCTTAATGCCTTCTGCAATCTTTCTAAGTGGAAAGATATACACTGTATCTTCACCAAAGAAGTTAACATAGTATATCTACTCAAACTCATTATCTTTCAATCTCTACCAGAGAGCCTTAAACTTATACACTTCCATCATATAAGTAGGGTAACTCTCAAACTATTTATCTCTCTTCTTTATCTCTACTCCAGTGTACTTCTCTTTAATGGTAAAGAACATATCTAGAGTATCATATTTCTCTGTAGCTTCCTAATAATCGGAAACCTAGAGCTACTGTAATATTGTTGTGAATAAGGCTCTACCAGTCTATTCTGCTTTATCAAATTTATCCATTTTATTCTCTCAGTTTTATCTAGCTTCATTCTCATTATCATCATACATTTAGCTTTTAACATCATCATAAGCTATTAAAGGTTAGTTATTTCATTGTAAAGGGTTGAAATCTTATCTTCTAAGAATAGCAGGGATTCAGTAAACAGTATCTTATTCCCTGCTAATCCATTAAAGTAATCTATAATCTAAGTCTGCTTCTAAAGATTAGGTATCGGTTCATTATTCACACACATAGCAAGTAATCTCTATCCTTTTTGAATCTCATTCACTAGAGCAACCTAACTATATTTCTCTACTAAGTATATCATCCGAACACTATTTTACTTCTGTATATTTCATATCCCCTAGTAGGTTTACCATCTATACGCTTTACTGTTGCTTTGCAATCAAAATACTTTTCAATCTCAGAAGCCTTAACAGTTCTATCTAAGCCTACTGTAGAATATGCTTCTGCTATTGCTGTTTGGATTGAAGGTGTAGCATTGAATCCTACTGTTACTCTATCTTTAAGTATCATAGCTGCTTTATTCTCTTTGCTCTTATCAGCATCCAGATTTACTATAGCTGCTTGAATATCTTTCTTAATATACTTCAAACTCTTTACCCTATCTGCTCCTAAGAGGTTATAAGCATCTTTTATAAGAGGTTGTACCTTTATAAGATTCTCTGCTTCACTGCTCAATGTAAAAGGCTGATTCTTTAGTTCTACATACTTTAAGAAGGCTTCTTTGAAGCTCATTTTTTTAGACTTATTACTAATAGTACCATCTAGCTTTTCATATTCTGGACTATTGGTTATTATTCCGTTTTGGCTGTAGTGTTTCATTATTGAGATTCCGTTTTTATAAATACTTTGCTCTAGCTTAAAGGTGAATAAGTCCAATTTAATAAGCATATCATTAATGTAATAGCTTCCATCTTCATCCTTCATAACATACTCTTTATTAAGGAACTTTTCAGCAGACTTTCTAGCCTTATCACTCTTATTAACTAGCTCTATAATCTCCTTAGCTCCTTCTAAATCTTCATAAGTTCTTTGTACCATATCAGTATAGCTAATCTCTAAGTCTATATCTCTTTTACCAGTAGCATTAAATATGTGTACTATCATATCTCTAAAGGGATTGGTAGCCGTTCTAATCCTTCCTGCTATCTGGTAAATATCGGTGCTAATATCAAGTAAGGTATTGCTGTTACTGCTATTGCTCACTACATAGCATATAGCCGAATCAGAGAAGTAATCAGCACCTTCAAATGATTTGCTAGTAATGAAGGTGAATCTTTTGTTTTCGCTTCTGCTGTTGCTTATATCATATCCGGCTAGCTTCTTTCTGTTGGATTCAGTATCAGCACATACTATCTTAACTTCATCCCTGCTAAGATTACAATACTGTAGTATAGCAGCTATATCTGTTACTGAATTGATGAAAAAGAAGGCTTCATAGCTCTTTAATTCTCCTACTGTAACATATCCATCATTCTTATAAGCATCTATAATATTGGCAGCTTTAAGATATGGTTTGTTAGTCCTTTGTAAGTTCACTTTTAATACTTCAACATCATCCCAATCAGCTATAACATCCTCAATCCCTTCTAATGCTTTAGGCTTAAATTCTGGACTGATTGGAGTGGCTGACATAAAGCAGTAGCTTCTGTAAGATTTGAAGCTGTTTAATACTCCATCTATGGCAGCTCTTCTATAACTGTAAGCCTTCAGTAGTATGTGGTATTCATCTACAAGCAATCTATATTCTGAAGGATTTAGATACTCTTCCAATTTGGGTAGCTTATCATAAGTACACATAATCTTTTTAATGCCAGAAGTGGCTAAATACTCTTTAAGCTCCTTCTTTACTTGATAGCTGAAGATTCCGAATAACCCGAATACTGTTTGCTCTTTTCCGTTTGGATTTGTAATAGTAGCTGCTCCTGCTTCTGTTAGACCAGTCTTATTAGTAATAAGCTCTGTAGTAGGTACTGCTATTACATAGTTTTCATTATTAAAGAGAACTATAGTAGTTCCACCGCATCCAGTAATCACTTTATTAAAGATGCAATTACTAGGTAAATCTGTTAAGTTCAAATATCCGTTCTAGGATTCAATTTTAAGTGTTTTCATAATGTTTTTGTTTTTGAAATTTGTAACTGATAATCTGTAAAGAAATATTCTTATCTAAGAATGCTGTATAGTATATCTTTTAGTAGTTTAGTGTGTAACATTTTTAGTATCTCTAAGGGTATTATTTCAAATTTTCTGTTACACTTGAAATCAAAATATAGGCGTTATCACAACGCCTAATATTCTGATTAATAAATGTCAAATGTAAAGTTAATTATGTTTCAATTACACCAACTCCGCAATTTAGACGAACAGCGAGCTAGTAAAGTGGAGAATAACAGAATCGAACTGTTATCAGTAGTATGCTGAACTACTAGGCTAGCCATTACCCCAATTCCCCGAATTTAGCAGTATCTCTACTGCTAAAAAGCCAGATAGTAAAATGATATGTTCCTAGAAATGAAAGGAACCAAAGAAATATGTTAGTTGCTCATTCTCAATTTCTTATAAGCAAATATAAACAACTTTTTTCTTAGTCCAAAATAAAAATATTACTTTTTTGAAACTTTAAGTACAGCATAGCTTCCAGTATATTTTTCATCATCATAGAGAGCAATAGTCTTTAATCGGAAGCCATATTTCTCTATATCTGTAGCCTTTTTAAGTATCGGAACTCCATATTTCTTAGAAATAAGGGTTAGATTATGTTTAAGCTCTTTTCTGTTTACAACATCTCCATCTTTATAAATGGAGTGAATTTCTTTACATATTTCAGCATAGCAATCATTCACATTAAAGAGAGGTGGTATAATATCATTATAAGGAGTAATCTTTCTAAAGTTCTTAGTGTAATCCTTCCATATCTGTAGAACTTCCTCAGAGTGATAAAACCATTCAGTTCTATACTTGTACTCCTCACATAGCTTATGCAAACTGTTTTCATCCTAAATAGTGCCTTCACATACTTCTAAGACTTCAAAGGAAGGATTATGGCACTGATAGCTATGTAGCCTATTCTAAAAAGTGGATTCATTCTCAGTAAATCCTATTTTCAAGTAATTATTTGATTTAATTAGGTAAAGCATAATGTATCATATTAAAAAGTTTTTACGCTGCTCTGAGCTTCAAAATCGGCAGTTCCGGCTGTGCTAATCGGGAAAGATTGAGCTTTAGAAGCCGATTTAGTTCCCTACTTAGTAGTGTTACTTTTTTATAGTATCTACTAGGTTATTTTTTGTAACTTTCTGTAACATTGAAAACAGAAATATAGGGGTATCTCTACCCCTAATATTCCATCTTCAAAAACATTATGAGAGAATTTCTAGCGGAAAACGCCAGATGATTGTAGCTCTAATTTCTATTACAAAGATAGTAACTTTCTGACACTCACCAAAATAATTCTATCACAAACTTTAATATTCAACTTGATTTGGACTATTCTACGGATATTTATATTGCTTCATTACTTGAATATTAAAAATGGTATCTAATCACTGTATATAATCTAAGATTCAATTAAATGGAAAATTATAAGATAAAAAGAAATTATATATCTAAGAATCTATCTTATACTGTATGTATATCTATTATTCTCTACGATTATTAATTAGGTAGGCGGTAAATATCCGTGTGTTGTGCCGTTCCGGTGGAGGAAGCTATGACACTCTTTGCAAACGGATAATAAGTTATCTGAATCATAGGCTTTAGCTAATCTCTCTAATCCTTCATAGTTTAAGAAGGAATCTTTATGATGAACATCTATAGCAGGGGTAATCTTATCTTTACTTAGGCACACTTCGCATAGTGGCTATTCTGATAGCTTTGCTAATCTGAGAGCCTTCCACCTTTGGCTCTGATAGATTTTCTATCTCTCAGCTCTTCTTATCTGATTTAATGGTTTTTCTTTTGTAGGCTTTTTGAGATATGGCATAGCTTTGAATCTCCTTTTTTAAGTCGGTTAGTTTGCGTTTATCTCTCTTGGGTTGAGCTGTATCTAATTCACTGCTGAAACTGGTGTCGGAGTAATCAGCAGTATCTACTTTATCATACACTTCTACTAACTCCACATAGTAGTTAGCCACTTTATCATCTCTATAATATGCTCCTTTTAGGAGCTTGAAGTAGTAAATATACTACTCTATGAAATCCTTAGAAGGATTATAGTTATAAGTGAGTTTTAAGTAGGTATCATTAAATATACCTTCATCCATATCAGACTTTACTAAGCGAGAATGAAGGTATCTGTAATGGAGCTGTAGTAATCGGCTTACTTCACTATTAGGAATGGCTTTATCAATGTTTACCTATTTCCTTTTATAGCTACTCCAAACTTCATTCATCTGTATCTTCATACTGTTTTATAAACTAATCCAAAATATATCTTATCAGAGCGGATTTAGTTAATTCAAATTGCTCACACATTTCATCTAACATTAAAGATTGGTGTGGAGTTAACCTAACTCTTAATTGAGCTTCTTTATTGCTACTTTTGTCTTTCATAATATATTGATTTATTGTTTTTTAACTTATATACAAAGATAATACTTTTTCCGGACAGTCCAAAATAAAAATATCACATTCTTAAATTTAGTTGTAGATTGATTTGTAAGATGTTACTTAGCGTATCACAGTGATTCTAGATTATAAATGATGAAAGATTTTGTATCACATTTTTCTGTATAATTAATAGAAAAAGGGAAGCCGATGAAGAGAATATTTCTGATGGCTGATTACAATGATAAATGATTACTAAACACTAATTTATTACTAATTATGAACACGAAATTTATTATTCCAGTAGATATAGAGGATGAAGCCAAAACCTATATCTAGGATGTGCTGAAAATGCTTGAAGAGAATGGAGTAATGGAGGATGTTGATACAGCAGCTCTAACAATGTTAGCCAGAAATTACTCTATGTTTATAAAGGCTTCAAAACAGCTAGAAAAAGATGGTTTAACTGTTGTGTCGGATAGGGGTAACTTATCACCTCACCCTGCTATTAAGATAGCTAAGGATGCACAAACTTAGGCAATGAAGGTAATGGCAGAATTTGGATTGACAGCTAAAGCTAGAACTAAGCTACCTAAACTGGAAGCCAATACTGGTACTGAATCACCTTTAGAAGCCTTTATAAAGTCTAACAAAAAGAAAGAGGTAAGATGAATGTGCTAAGTTTATTTGATGGTATTAGTTGCGGTAGAATCGCATTGGAAAGAGCCGGAATCAAGGTAGATAAATACTTTGCTTCTGAGATTAAAGATATAGCCATTAAGGTAACTTAGAGCAATTACCCGGATATAATACAGTTAGGCGATGTAACTAAGTTGGATGCTTCCACTCTTCCTAAGATTGATTTACTTATTGGCGGTTCACCCTGCTAGGACTTCTCTCTAGCTAATAGAACTGTTGCAGGATTAGAAGGAGAGAAAAGCAGCCTATTTTATCAATATTACAGATTACTCACTGAGCTTAAACCTAAATACTTCTTACTAGAGAATGTAAGAATGAAAAAGGCTGATTAGGCTAAACTATCAGAGATTCTAGGTGTAGAGCCAATAGCCATTAACAGTAGGCTAGTATCTGGCTAGAATAGACCTAGATTATACTGGACCAATATTCCTAATGTAATACCCCCTGCTGATAAGCAGATAGATGTGAATGATATTTTGGATAGTGGTTATTGCCCCTTAGATAAGGCTAGATGCTTACTAGTATCGGACAGCAGACCACTTAAAACACCTATAAAGATGTTTCACCGATTCCACGCTAAAGCCTTCACCACTCTTATCTTTAGAGATTAGAAGCACTATGATGAATGTGTGAAGCATTATAATGAACATTATAGAGGAATGGCTGCTAGTGATATTACAGACACTCCTAAACTCTATGAGGGTGTTAGATACCTTACAAAAACAGAGAGGGAAAGATTACAGACTATGCCGGAAGGCTACTGTGATTTACTTACTGAGAAAGAAGCTGCTGATGTGTTAGGCGATGGATGGACTGTAGATGTACTAGCTCACATATTTAGCTTTATAAAAGATAGTTAAACGATTAAAACAACACTATAATTATTACGAAAATGGAAACTAGAAATGATTTAATTTATAATATAGAAAAGTTTGATAACCTACAGAGCCTAGCAGAGCAAGTAGTGAAGGATTTTGAGAATGAATCTATAGGAAGTATTACTTTATGTAGGGATTCTAAGAAATTTGGAGAACTCTTTGATAGCTATATAAAAACTCATAATGTTAAATTCTAATGGTATCTTTAGCTTTATGGAAAACACTAATAATACTGATGAAGTTGAAGTAATGGCTACTGGCTTACAAATTATAGAGGTATGAGCATAGAAGTTAAAGTATATGATGCTACTACAAATGAGTAGATAGGTGTATTTGATTCCACTTCTATAGCTGCTTATGAGTTTGATGTGTCAAGGGAAACTATAAGGAAGAGTAATAAGGGAATCCCTATTAAGGGTAATATATATTTCCGTTATGGAGAATCTGATAGAGAATATACCAATAAGGCTAAGGCTGTTATTTGGTATGATGCTAAAACGGATGCCATTCTAGGTAGATTTAAGTCTGCTTTAGAAGCTAGTAATAAAACTGGAATAGCAGTATCTACCATTAGAAATAACTGTAGCGGAGTAACTAAGACAGTATGTAAAAAGAAATACTACTTTAGAAGTCCAGAGATTGAATTTAAGCCGATTCATCCAGAACCTTATATTTAGAAGGGAAAGAGTAAGGACTGGCTTAAAAAAGCCGTCGATGTGTACTCTGTGGAAACTGATGAAGTGATTGGTTCTTTTGACAGTATTACAGAAGCAGCTAGATTTATCGGCTGTAAGGCTTCCAATATCACAGCTAACATTAATGGAAGCTGGAAGTATAAACACTAGGGAACTATATATAAGAAATACTATTGCAAATATCACAATGAATAAGCCATACTATAAGTATGCTGTAGATGTGGTAGAAGGTAAGGTAGTATGTTGTGAGAATATAAAGCTAGCTTGTAAGCGTTTTCTTTCTGACTTAGAAAGAGAGGATTTAGAATTTAGAGAGGATGCTGTGGATAATGCAATATCCTTTATAGGGATTCTGAAACACTTTGCAGGAAAGAGTAGCGGATAGCCATTTATCCTAGAGCCGTGGTAGCAGTTTATAGTGGCTAATATAATCGGATTCTATTGGAAAGATGGAGATAGACGCTTTACAAGTTCTTACATAGAAGTTAGTAGAAAGAATGGTAAAACAGCCTTAGCTGCTGCTTTATGTATGTACTTTCTGATAGCTGATGGTGAAGATGGTGCTGAAGTGGATTTAGCAGCCAATAGTAAGGAGCAAGCTAAGATAGCTTTTAGTTTTTGCTCCAACTTTGCCAAACAGCTAGACCCTTCAGCTAAGGCATTGAAGGCTTATAGAGATAGCATCCTTTTAGATGTTAATGATAGTAAGTTAAAGGTGTTTGCTGCTGATGATAGCAAGCTAGACGGATTTAACGCTAGCTTTGGATTGGTGGATGAATACCACTCTGCTAAGAACAGTAAGGTAAGGGATGTTATTAAATCTTCTATGGGTATGAGATAGAATCCGCATTTATGCACTATCACTACAGCCGGATTTGATAAAACTCTACCCTGCTACAAACTACGCTCTACAGCTATTGAAATATTAAACGGACTGAAAGAAGATGATAGTATGTTTATTGCTATCTACTCTTTAGATGATGAAGATGATTGGACTGATGAAAACAACTGGGTAAAATGTACTCCTAATCTGGATGTTACTGTTACTAAGAAATATATAAAAGAATAGGTTAAAAGTGCTATCAATAATCCTAGTGAGGAAGTTGGAGTGAAAACTAAGACGCTTAATCTATGGTGTGATAGTGCTTCTGTATGGCTACCAGAATCCTACATAGTTAGAAATACTAAGAAAATTAATCTAGAAGAGTTTAGAGGATGCCCCTGCTATATCGGAGTTGACTTAGGAGCTACTTCTGACCTTACAGCAGTATCTTACTTAGTAGAGAAAGATGGTACATACTACTTTAAGACGGATTACTATTTACCAGAATCAGCATTAAAAGAGAAATCAGATAGAGAGCTTTATAAGTATTGGAAATAGATGGGTTTATTAAAGATTACTGAGGGTAATGTTACCGATTATGACTATATCACTAATGATATGATGAAAGCTAGTGAGATAGTTAATATATAGGCTATCGGATATGATAAGTATAATGCTACTCAGTGGGCGATTCACTCAACAGAGTTAGGATTACCCTTAGAGGAATATCCACAAACACTAGGTAACTTCAATAAGCCTACTAGAGAAATGGAGCGGTTAATCTTATCTGGTAAAGCAGTAATAGATAACAATGAAATAAATAGATGGTGCTTTAAGAATGTTACCCTTAAATCAGACCATAACGGCAATGTGAAGCCTAATAAAGATATTAAGGCTAAGAAGATAGATGGTGTGATAGCTATGATATAGGCTTTGGGTATGTTTTTGTTAGTCCCTAGATACAGTAATGAAATACTTGTAATATGATTATAGGTATAATATATAAATACACTTCTCCTTCTGATAAAGTGTATATCGGATAGACCATAGATGAGAGAAAGCGGAGAAACACCTTCCTTAATCTGAATCTCTCTTATGGTGGTGATAAAATTGATAATGCCAGAGCTAAGTATAGTCCAGAAAATTTCAACTATGAGGTTATTATAAAGAAGGAGTATAATACTAAAGAGGAAGCTAAATCTGATTTAGACCGATTAGAAATCTACTATATAGATTACTATGATAGTTATGTAAATGGATATAATTCAGCTTTAGGAGGTGGTACTACTACTGGCTATAAGTTTACAGATGAACAGAGATAGAAGGTATCAGAGATTCAAAAAGGTAGAATTATTACGGATGAACATAAAGCTAATATTTCATCTGCTCTAAAAGGTAAGCCGAAAACTGAAGAGCATAGGAGAAAGCTAAGTGAAAGTAGCTCCTTAAAAAAGAAAGTGATAGAGCTGGATTTAGATGGTAATATATTGGCTACCTATGATTCTGTTACCGATTGTGCAAGTGCTAATAATACTACAAAAAGCCATATTTGCGATGTGTTGAATGGAAGGAGAAAAACACACCATAAAAAGAAATTCATATATGGCTAACGAAATATTAATAATCTAATAATAACTACTTATGTTTGGATTTGGAAAGAAACGAACTGAACAGCCTAAAGTAGAGGAAAGAAGTTACTTCGGTGATTATCTTTCTTATAATTGTGCCACTAACTATACTACTGAGAAATCTATGTTACTATCTACTGTTTACAGATGTGTAGAGGTAATATCTGATTCAGTAGCCTAGCTTCCACTAGAGCCTTATAAGATGGATAGTCAAGGGTATAAAATCAAATTTACTTCACACCCTACTTACAAGCTGCTGAATAAAGAGCCTAATCCTAGAATGACTAGATTTGACTTTATAAAGGTAATGATAGTATCTACTCTATTAAAGGGTAATGGATATGCTTATATAGAGAGGGATAATAAGGGTGATGCTGTTGGATTACACTTTATCCCTGCTGAACTGGTTACTATCAATAGACCTAAGAGCCTTAGAGAATCTGTATCTTACAGTATAGCCGGACTTGGTACGGTTGAAAGCTGTAATATGATTCATATTAAGAATTTTAGTTATGATGGAATTGAGGGTGTATCTACTCTCAGACACGCTAGGAACACATTAGGACTTTCTACAGATGCAGAAGCACACGCCGCCGGATTCTTTAAGGGAGGTGCTAATCTAGCTGGTATATTAAAAACTACCACTAATCTTAACAGCCAACAAAAGAACGAACTAAAAAGAAGTTGGCAGATGGCTTTTAGCCCTGCTACTGGTACTCCTAATGGTGTGGCAGTATTAGAGGGTAATCTATCATTTGAGCCGATTACAGTTAATCCTACAGATGCTCAACTATTGGAAACTAGATAGTTTAATGTAGTGGATATTTGTAGGTTCTTTGGGGTATCTCCAGTAAAGGCATTTGATTTAACTAAATCAAGTTACTCTACTGTTGAAGCTACTAACCTATCATTCCTTACTGAAACACTATCACCATTACTAGAGAAGATAGAACTGGAGTTTGAGAGGAAGCTGTATAAGCCTTCTGAGAAGGATTCTATAGATGTAAGATTTGATACAGCCACTCTATTGAGGGCAGATAAGCAATCACTAGCCAATTACTATCAGACACTCTTTAATATCGGTGTGGTTAGTCCTAATGACATTAGAAAGCAGTTGGATATGGAAGCTATAGAAGGTGGTGATAATACCTTTGTATAGGTTAATATTCAGACTTTAGAAAGAGCTGTATCTAGTGAGCCGGAAAACACTAATACCATTAAAGAGAAAACTGATACACAAACTGATATACTAACTGATAACGAATAATTAAAATGGAAATTACAAACGGAAGTGATTTTATTGTTATCCTAAACCTAGAGGATATTAAAGGACAGCCATTAAGAGTAGCTGATACAGTTAAATTTAAGCTGTATGTATGGACTACTAATAGGAATAACTACCTAGAGTTTGATAGGGAGGAAATTCTTACTGAAGGCAATGTAGATAGAGTAGCTATCCCCGAATTATATATGAACACTTTGGAATCTGGTGTAATCTGTTACTCCTATGATTATGGTAAGTGGGATTCTGCTTTTCATACTACTGATTGTATCTACAATAAGGTAAAGGTAGTAACTACTGATGTTTATTGGCAAAATAGAAACTTCAATCAGAATCCTGCTAAACCTATCAATTATCAAACTGTAGATTATCTAAAGAAGCTAATCTATAATGAGAGGATAGCTAGAGAGGAAGCTGATAGAGAGTTAAATCAGTATGTGAATACTGAATTTACTGATAAACTGAATAAGGAGATAAAGAGAAGCAATGAAGTAGATATAGAATTTCATAAGCTAATCAAGGCTAATAAAGAAGCTGGTGATGCAGCAGATACAGAGATTCTTAATAAACTAGATAAAGAAATTAAAAGAAGTAATGAGGTTGATATTGAATTTCATAAACTTCTTAAAGAGAATCAGCAGACAAATAAGGATGAACTTAATGCTGCTGTTGATGCTACTAATGCCAAAATTGATAAGGTACAGAAGGATTTAACTGATTCTCTTAATGAATTAAATGATGCCGTTGTAGTAATGGTAAATGATGCAATTAGCCAGACTGAGAGAGAGAAGTCTAGAGCTATGTTAGCAGAAGATACCATTACAAATAATCTCAATATTGAAGTAAATAGAGCTAAGGCTGCTGAAGAGATTATAGCCAATAATCTTACTGCTGAAACTGAAAGAGCAACCGCAAAGGAGAAAGCTCTAAAGGATAGCATTGATGAGCTTGTAGAGAATCTAGGTGATGAAATTGAACGCTCCTTAGAGAAGGATAGAGAGTATAAGTAGGAACTTGATATAGAGGTAAACAGAGCTAAAGCTGTAGAGAATACTCTGGAAACACTTATAACAAATGAAGTCAATAGAAGCACCACTAAGGATAATGAGCTTACTGGTTCTATTACTTCTGAAGTTGAACGTGCTAAAACTGTAGAGAAGGATATTACAGATGCTCTTAAAGCTCTTAAATCTTCGGTAGCCAATAAGAACACAGAAGTAATTGATGCTATTGAAGCAGAGGTAAACAGAGCAAAAGCAGCAGAGAAGGCTGTAGCTGATAATCTGGATGCAGAGATTAATAGAGCCACTGGTAAAGAGGATGAACTGAATACAGCTATTACTGAAGAGGTTACTAGAGCTAAGGCAGCAGAAAAAGCTCTCGATGATAAGATAGCTGCTGAACTAGCTTATAGAGTTGATGATGTTGATGCTCTTACTACTGCTATCAATGCAGAGGTAAGCCGGGCAACAGCTAAAGAGAATGAAATAGCCGATTCTGTAACTGCTCTTTCTGATACTGTAGCCGATGAAGTTAAACGCTCCACCGATAAGGATGCAGAGCTTACTAAGGCTGTATCTGATGAAGTGGCTAGAGCTACTACAAAGGAGAATGAAGTAAGTGCTGCTGTTACTGCTGAAATCAGCAGGGCAAAAGCAGAGGAAGCTAGAATAGAATCTAAGGCTGATACCAATGCTTCTAACCTCACTTCTGAAATTGCTAGAGCTAAGGCTGTAGAAGCTGATATTACCACTAACCTTACAGCTCTTAAAAATAAGGTTCTTACTGATGCTGATACTAATGCTGCTACTTATGCTACTAAGGCAGAAGTGGATTCTAGGATTAAGGATGTAATTGGTACTGCTCCAGAAGCATTAGATACACTTGGAGAGATAGCCAATGTACTTAATGGTAATGGTGATGCTATTGATGCTATCAATGGTGTACTAGCCGGAAAAGCCAATAGTGCCGATGTATATACTAAATCTGATGTAGATACAAAGGTAGCTACTATTAATTCTGATATTGCCACTGAGGTAGCTAGAGCTAAATCCGCTGAAGGTGCTGTAGCCGATTCTGTAAGTAATCTTAGCACTACTGTTACTGATGAAGTAAACAGAGCTAAACAAGCAGAAAAGAATCTTTCTGATTCACTCTCTACTGTAAGTGATGCCGTAACTGCTGAAGCCAATAGAGCTACAGCTAAGGAAACCGAACTTAATGCAGCTATCACTGGAGAAGTAGCCAGAGCTACAGCAGCAGAGAATAAGGTAGCCACTGACCTTACTACAGAAGTAAGCCGTGCTAAGGATGCTGAAAAGGCTCTTTCTGATAAGATTGATGTTATCAATGGTGATGATATTGGTTCTATTGCACATAGCTTAGAGGATGCCAAACACTATACAGATGATGAGATTAGCAAGCTGAATGTTACTATAGCCAATAGTGTAGCTGATGAAGCTGCTAGAGCTATGAGAGCTGAAAAGGAAAATGCTGATGCTATCAAGGCAGAAGCAGACAGAGCTAAAGCTGCTGAATCTACTATATCTGATTCTGTTGATACTGTAAGTGCTGATGTAGCTGCTATTAAAGCTGGATTTAGAGTAGAGAATGAAACTCTTATAATTAATATTTAATGACTTATGGCAAATATAACTAAAATCAATCTGAAAGGGATTGAATATAATTTAACCGATAATGAAGCTCAAAACCTTATAGCACAACTTAGAGAATCTACCTACAATAAAACGGAGGTAGATACTCTAGTAGGTGCTATAGATGATAAGATAGATGCTATTGATATGGCTTCCTATGCTAAGACTGCTGATGTAGATGCTCAGTTAGCTACTAAGGCTGATAAAGATGATACCTATACTAAAGAAGAGGTTAATACTCTAGGAAATCAATTAAAAGCTATTGCAGAAGCTAGATTACCTATTGATAGTTTTAATCAATGGAGTGCAACAGTAGCCACTAAAGAGGAAGTAGCAGCTAAGGCTAATGCTGCTGATGTATATACAAAAGCTGAAGTAGATGCTGCTGTAGCTGGTGTAGATGTATCGGCTCAACTTAGCGATTATCTAACTAAGACAGAAGCAGAAGATACCTATATAACTCCTAGCGGATTAGATTAGGTACTTTATGATTAGGCTGGTAACGAAGGTACTACTTTTGGCTCTGTTGTATCTGATGTAAATGATTTGAAAGATGGTATAAAGAATGTATATACTAAAACAGAATCAGATAGTAAGTATCAACCTAAAGGCAATTACTTAACTGAACACTAGGATATATCTGGTAAAGCTAATGTAGGTGATTCATATACTAAGGCTGAATCTGATGCTAAGTATCTTACAGAACACCAATCATTAGCAGACTACGCTAAGAAGAGTGAGCTTCCTTCTGAGTATGATGATACTGCTCTTAAAGGAAGGGTAGCCACACTTGAAGCTATAGACCATTCACAGTATCTTACACAGCATTAGGATATAAGCGGAAAAGTAGATAAGGTATCTGGTAAAGGACTATCTACTAATGATTATACTGCTGCTGATAAGGCTAAAGTAGATGCTACCCCTACTTTCTGGGTAGGCACACAAGCCGAATATGATGCTATTGCAGTGAAGGATAATAAGACGTTTTACTATATAACTGAAGAGTAATGAACGGAACTAGTAAGGGATTGGTAGGAGTGCTGAAAGACAGCACTTCTATCAGCTCCATTTTCAAGGGTGTTAAATTAGTTTGGAGTAAATAGGGTGATATACCTATAAATGAACTAATCTTAGAAATTAATCTTACTAAAGGCTATTATTTCTACCTTCCTATAAGTGCTACTAGTGATGTTACTAGCTCTATTGATTGGGGTGATGGTAAGAGTGAACAACTAACATTAAGCAAGGGGAATAGTGCTAAATATCATTATTATCAAAAGGGAGGAACATACACAGTAACTTTTACTCTTACTAGCGGTGAATATGTTTTTACTGATTCAATATGCACTACTAATAGTTACTGCAAAATAACTAAGGTTAATAGCTTAGGAGAGCAATATCATACTTCATTCAAAATATAGAAAGCCAATAGTATTAGTGTGCTTCCTAAGAACTATCCTTTTAAGGATAACACTTTTATTTTAGAGAATGATGATTATGATGGAGCTATAAATGTATCTGGATTATTTAGTAAGGTAGGTACTTTAGGAGATATTAGGAACTGTAATTTTACTAGGCTAGAAGGTGATATGTTTAAGGGGAATGATACTATTACTGATGTTTACAGTAAAGGTATTTATAATTGCCCGAATCTAGAATATATAGAGAATCTTAATTTACCTAATTATACTTCTGTTAATAAGGTTGTGGATAGTTGCAGTAGTCTTAAAACTGTAAATAAGGTAACTATACCACTTAATCACGGTTCTTTTGCTATTGGATTAGTTTTATTTGGAAATAGCCAATCTAGCATTAGGAAAATGACTATTACTAACCTAAGTGATTATGAAGCGTATGATATAATCAAACTATCTGACTTAACAAACTGGGGAGTTAATTCTACTGCTATTCCAGATGCTAAAAAGAGCTTAATAGATAGCTTGATTACAAATACTACTACCAGAAGTAAAACACTTAGCCTATACTTATCAGATAATACTAAGGCAGCTCTTACAAGCTCAGAGAAGGCACAAATAACTAACAAAGGATTCACAATAGTATGAAGCAGCAAGAATATATAACAAGGGTTATCACTCCAGAAGAAGGACACTTCTTAACACAAGCGGAGGATATTGATATAATGCAGAGGGTATTTAGTAAGGAGATATTTCTAGCCGTTACAGATTCCCCTGCAAATTGGAAAGAGATAACAGAAGATGAAGCCAATATAATTATAGCATATCAGAAAGAACACAATGGAAACTAAGCTAACAAAGGTTATCATAGGTGGTAAAGAATTTCAAGTTACCGATAAGCAAGCTCAACAGATGTTAGGTATTATTTCTAATGATGTTGACCAGCTAAAGAAAGATGTAGAGGAACTAAACAACTGCTTAACTTGGAGGGTAATAGAATGAATGTAATTAAAGTAACTATAAATGGTAAAGAGTATCTGATTAAGGATGCAGAAGCACAGAAGCAGATAGAAGCTCTTACTAAGAGGGTTGAAGCTGTTGAAAGTAAATCTGGACTTTATATAATTGAAGTGGACTGATGGAGATTACTCAAATTACTTTCAATGGTGTTACTTATAAGATTAAGGATAATGAAGCTCAAACTTTGATTAATGAGCTGCTTAATCGTATAAAGGAGCTAGAGCATAAGACAGCAGAAGTAGAGGAAGTAGAAGCCTTTACAGAAGGCAATATTTTTGCTGGAGTGATGGATGAAACCGATAAAGATACTCCTATTACTTACAGCTATCTTTCTGCTCTTCTCAGTAAAGATAAAGTTAATAATAAGGTATTTGCTAATACTGACCTTCCAATTAGTATAAGGCATAACTGGCTATCCACTGGAGATATACCACTAAAAACATTCTTTCTTTTAGTACCTGCAACTCACAAAAATCTCTATTCTCTTTCTGCTGGATGCTAGTGCTTTAATGGGTGGGATGATGATTACACTCTAGTAACTATAGATTTTCCTTCTGGAGCTAAACAGTATAAGCTCTTTAGATTTGGGAACTGGTTAGTTAGATGCAATTCCGAAATAACCTATAAATTCTGATACTATGGAGATTACTAAAATTAATATCAATGGAGTAGAATATGAGTTAGTAGATAAGGCTACTAGAGAAGCTGTAAAGAAGTTTAATGAGGCTTATATAGCCGATGTAAGCAGAGCTGATATAGATTCTCAGAATATAGCTAGCACTATTACTACTGATAGCTTTACTAAGCAGGATTATACTTACTTCTACTTTACCTCAACTAATGAGGATAGAAAGCTATATACTAAATACGGTAATTCCATACCCTAGAGAATGGTATGTGTAACAGAGAATCTAGCCAATCAGATAGAGGATATTGAAGAGGGAGAAGTTATTACTATCCACTATGGGAACTGATTATTTCTACTTATTTGATGATGCTGAGGAAGCTGAAAGAGTAGCCTTTATAGCTTCTGAAATGGAATCTCTGAAACAATTAGCTCCTTTATATGATGGAGTTGAATTTAGTGCTAGCTCCTATGAAGATGATTCTGCTTTAGAGGATATTTGATTTTGTATCACAAAATACTGTAATATTTATAGAAAGAGTAAAAAAGCTATGATGAAAGAAATTAGAAACAGTAATAACGAAATAACACCTATTTTACCCGAATCCAGAACTGTTAGCGGATATGCAATAGTATTTAATAGTGATTCTAATGATTTAGGTGGCTTTATTGAAAGAATAGACCCTAATTCCTTAGATGGTGTAGTAGAGAAGTCGGATGTGCTTTGCTTACTGAATCATAATGAGGATAGAGGTGTATTAGCTAGAAGCAATAAAGGAGAAGGTAGCCTAACCTTAGAGATAGATGAAATTGGCTTAAAGTACACTTTTGAAGCACCTAATACAGCTCTAGGTGATGAACTGTTAGAAGGACTTAGAAGAGGTGATATTTCTACTTCTAGCTTTGCCTTTACAGTAGGAAAAGATAGCTGGAGTAAAATGGAGAATGGTACTTATCTAAGAACTATCAATAGCATTAATGAGCTATTTGATGTATCTCCAGTGTATAGAGCTGCTTATGATGCCACTTCTGTTAAAGCTGATAGCCGTGGATTAGATGCTATCAAGCAGCAGGAAAAGAAAGAGCTAGCCAATTATTACAAAGAACTTAGAAGTAAATTAAAATGAACTCACTAGAACTAATCGACCACAAAGAACAGCTAAAGATTCAAGCCGAATCTATTTTATCTGGAGCTGAAAAGGAATCTAGGAAATTAACAGATGATGAATCTGCTAACTATAATAAACTCATTGAAGAGATTGAAAAAGCAGATGAGGAACTTAGACAGATTAATAACACTATACAAATTGATAATAACAATAAACAACTTAGAAAAATGGAAAAGTTTTCTTTAATTAAAGCTATTAATGATGTTGCTAACGGAAAGCAACTTGATGAAAGAAGTGCAGAGGTAGTAAACGCTGGTAAGGTAGAAGCTCGTAAATCTGGACTTTCTTTTAACGGACAGATTCAGCTTCCAGTAGAAGAGCGTGCTGATGTGCAGGCTACAGTAGCTACTGCTGGTATGGAAGCTGTTGCAGAAGATAAGCTGAATATTCTAGAGCCACTTAGAGCTAACTTAGTAATGGCTCAGGCTGGTGCTACCTTTATGACCGGACTTGTAGGTAATGTATCTATCCCTAAGTATAGCGGTTCTAATGTAACTTGGGAAGGTGAAGTAGCTGCTGCTTCTGATGGAGCTGGTACTTTCTCTGAGGTTGAACTTTCACCTAAACGCCTTACTGCTTACATTGATGTTAGCAAACAGTTCTTACTTCAAGATTCTGTAAGTGCTGAAGCTATGCTTAGAAATGATATTGTAAAGGCTATCAGCAATAAACTTGAAGCTACTATACTTGGTGATGCTGCTGGTTCTACTAAAGTTCCTGCTGGTATGTTTAATGGTGCTGATGCTGCTGTACTTACTTATGCTGGTACTATTGATATGGAATCAGAGCTTGATGAAGCTAATGTAGGTGGTGAGTTTACCTACATTGTATCTCCTAAAGCTAAGGCTGCTCTTCGCAAGGCTGCTAAGGGTGATAGTGGCTTTGTAATGGAGGATGGAGAAGTAAACGGTATCAAGGTACTTTGTACTTCTGCTGCTAAGGGTGTTGTACTCGGTAACTTCTCTGATTATGTAATTGCTCAGTGGGGTCCAGTTGATTTACTTATTGATACTGTTACACAAGCTGTTAATGGCAAGGTAAGAATTGTAATTAACGCTTATTTTGATGCTAAACCTAGACGCTCTGAAGCCTTTGTAGCTGGAGTAGTTGAGTAATAATTAGTGTTTTTAATCTGTGGAAATGGAGTAGGCTTTAATGCCTACTCTACTTCTGCTTCTTAAACTTTATAAGCTATGTATGTTACATTAAGTAAAGCTAAGAAGCATCTTCAAATAGACTAGGATTTTAAGGATGATGATGAATATATCATATCTCTTATACAAGTAGCTGAAGATGCTGTAGAATCAAATTTGAACATACCTTTAGCTTCATTGTTAAAGGATGGTGTTTTACCTCAATCTGTATATCACGCTATCCTGCTAATGATTGGTAATCTATATGCTAATAGAGAGCCAGTCAGTTTTACCTCAGCTACTAAAATCCCTTATACCTTAGAATTTTTACTAGCTACTTACAAACACTATTATATACCGTAATATGAGAGCCGGACTATTAACAGAAGTAATTAAAGTAGAAAAGCCAGTTACTACTATTGATGAGTTTGGAGCTTCTTATACCCGATGGGAAACCTTCATAGGAAAGACAAAAGCACAAGTTACCTATACAAGTGGTAATAGGGTGAATGAGAATAATGAAATAATCTTTGCTTATGAAGTGGTATTTACTGTGAGAATTTATCACCAGATAGATGAACGAATGAGGATTATCTGGAAGAATAAAAAGTATCGCATTTTATCCCTAGAGGAAAATAAGGCACTTCAATCTTTAACCATTAAAGCGGAGCTGATAAATGAGTAATGTAACTGTGGATGATACTTAGGTACAAAATCTCTTTAATGCTTTGGATTCTGACTCTACAAAATAGATTCTGTTTACTGCTCTAAAGAAGGGTGGATAGAAACTAACTAGCCAAACTAAAAGAAGTCTTAGAGCTAAATTAGGTGCTGGTGCTTCAACTCCTAACAGATGGAACGGTAAGACTATGGTAAGCGGAGTAAGAATGAAAGCGGATAAGGATTACTGTGAAGTATCTGTAAGTATCTTAGGAGATTTTAGGCTGAAGTTCTTTGAGCTTGGTACAGCACAAAGAAGGCTTAGAAGGGGTGGAGCTAATAGAGGTAGCATTAGACCCTTATACTTCTTTAGAGAAGCTAGATAGCAGGATATAGGTGAAACTATAAATAGTTCAATAACAGAATCATTAAACCATATTAACTAATGAACGGATTAGAAATAGGTAAAGCAATATATAAAGTGCTGGATGGCACTACAAAAGTATATCCTTTAGTTGCTGATTAGGGTGCTACTTATCCTTTTATAGTGTATAGGAGAAGTGGACTAACACACGCTAATACTAAAGACCGATTCAATTACTAGGAACTAGCCACTGTAGAAGTAATAGTAGCAGGTTCTACTTATCAAGAAGCTCTACAGATAGCTAAACAAGTATTAGGTAGAATGGAGCATACTAGAGGGATGTACGAAGGAATCAGCATATCAGAGATTAAACTGGTTAATGCTGAAGAGGATTACATAGAAGATGCTTTTATACAAAAACTTACATTTAATATTGAAATACTATGATTACAAAAGGTGGTGATTTAATGCTTTTCGTGGGTGGAAAGTCTATCGCATACGCTACTAACCATACTCTTAGTATCTCTGCTGATACTAAGGAAACATCTACTAAAGATAGTGGTGGACTTTGGCAGACTTCAGAAGTAGGAATGTTGAGCTGGAGCTGTTCTAGTGAGAATCTTATTGGCGACCCGATGGCAGGAATCGGATTTGATGAACTCTTTGAGTATATGAGAGCTAGGAAGCCTATTACTGGTGTGTTTGCTCTTGAAGGAGATTCAGCTAATTTTGAGGAAGGTAAGTTAGGTGCTGCTCCTACTACTGGATGGACTGCAAAAGCCAATGATGGTTACACTGGCTAGATGATTATTACCAATCTAGAAAAGAACGCTCCTAACGGTGAAAACGCTACTCTTAAAGTAGATTTTACTGGAGTAGGCGAACTGAAACCCGTAAAAAAAAACTAAGCACTAGGAAGATTGAACTTCCTGCTGATGAAGGTGAACAGCCGGATTCAGAAATGACTTTAGATGAAGATAAGACCGTGTAACAGAATTTGAAAAATAATAGCCTAGAACATAGTCTAAAAAATTTTTTGTTACATAAAGGAATTAACTCAAATATAAGTATATCCCTTTATACCTTTGTTTAGAGGGTATAGAGGGATTTACTTTTTAATACTAATTATTATGACAATTACGATTAACAACAAAGAGTATAAGCTGAAATATACTATCAGAGCATTATTCATATTTGAATAGATTACTGAAAGACCTTTTGAAATCCGTAACACTATGGATAACTACCTATTCTTTTACTGTATGATACTAGCCAATAATCCAGACTGCTTACTAGAATGGGATGAATTTATAGATGCTATGGATAATGATGCTAGCCTTATTACTCAGCTCAACTAGGTAGTAGTTGATTCTACTAAAAAGAATGAGCTATTTAATGAGGTAGCAGAAGGCAACGGTGAAAAAAAAAGTTAAGTGTATCTGAATTATACGCTATATTAACACTAAGGCTTCACTATCCACCAGAGTATGTATTAGATAAGATGGAGCTTTATGAAGTAAAGGCTGTTATGGAATATGAGTATTTATCTTATAAAGATAGTTGGGAACAGTCCAGATTAATAGCCTATATGATAGCCTAGACCAACAGCACTAAAAGGTTAAAGCTAACTGATATACTTAAATTTCAATGGGAAAAAGAAGATGCTGATACTGCTATATCTAATGAAGATGTGGCTAGACTGAGGGAGAAGGCTAAACAATACGAAAACTTAATAACAGAATAATATGGCAAACGATTATATAGTAAGGCTCTAGGGTTAGGATAATCTATCTGGTACTATTAGAAATGCACAAAGAAGCATTAATGAACTAGGTGGTAGTGCTAACCGATTAGACGCAATACAACAGCGATTTAACCGAATAGAGCAATCTTCAGCACCACTTAATAAGAAGCTGAAGGATGTTAAAAGAGCTATGGAACAGTTGGCTGTTACTGGTGATACTTCTAGTGAACTCTTCTAGAGGATGGCACAAGCAGCACAACGGTATCAGCAAGCTCTAGATTAGGTGAATCAAGCTACTAGAAGGGTGGATAGTGCTAGTGGCTAGATGAACGGTAGATTAGGCAACCTTAGAAATATTGCCAATGAAGTGGCTTCTAGAAGTGGCTTCGGTGGTATTGCTAGCTCTTTGGGAGCTATAGCTACCCCTGCTGGAGCTGCTACTGCTGCTGTGGCTGCTGTAGGTGTGGTAATGGTTCAAGCTGGTAAAGCTGCTGCTGAATTTGAAACACACTTAGACAGCCTACAATCACTGACCGGATTAAGTGATGAAGCTATGCAGGATATATCTAAGGGAGCTATTGAAATGAGTAAAGAGTTTAAGAGTAGTGCTAGTGATATTGTGGATGCTATGAAGCTGATTGGTTCACAAGCTCCAGAACTCCTATCTGATAAAGATGCTCTGATGGAAGTTACTAAGGCTGCAAACGTATTAGCGGAAGCTGCTCAGATAGAAGTAGTGGATGCTGCTAAGGGTATCACTACTGTAATGAATCAAATGGGTGTATCTGCTTCAGAAGCATCCAATATTATCAATGTACTAGCAGCATCTTCTTAGCAGGGTTCAGCAGATGTAGCCTACTTAAATACAGCTTTTGAGAAGGCTGGTACTGCTGCTAAATCGGCAGGAATGAACTATGTGGAACTATCTGCTGCTATTGAAACAGTAGCACCTAAATTTAGTTCTGCTGATGTGGCTGGCTCACAGTTAGCATCGACACTACTTCAATTATCTATGAAGGCTAGCAATGACTTTAAGCCTTCTGTTGTGGGTATGTCGCAAGCTCTAGAGAATCTAGCTGCTGCTCAATTATCGGATGCAGAGATAGCTAAGATGGTTGGTGAATCTAATGTAACTATGCTTAAATCTCTTATAGAAGGTAGAAGCACATTTGACGGTTACACACAATCACTAGCCGGAACTAATACAGCCTATGAGCAAATGACTATCAATAATGATAACTTTGAGGGTGCTGTTACTAGGCTTAAATCTGCTTGGGATGCTCTGTTAATCACTCTAGGACAATCTGGAGTATTATAGGGTATAGCAGATGGTGTAATGGATATTATGGGATTACTGAATGATATTATAAATGTAATCTCTGATGTTATAAGCACCTTTGATTTATTTGGCTCTGATGTTACTGATAACTGCAATATCAGTAAGATTCAGATTCAAATGTTATCCGATATTATAAAAGGAATCGGAACAGTATTACAGATAGTAGTGGCTGTAGCAGCTAAGGCATTTAACGCTATAAAGGATGTAGCTACTAATGTGGCTAATGGTATCTAGAATAAGTGGAATCAGCTTAAAGGTACTTTGACTGATAACGCTTTTGTTTAGAATATTGCTAATGCTTGGACTACTATTTATAATAAGGCTGTTGAGATTATAGGTAAGGTTAAGAAGCTCTGGAATGACTTTTTACAGTGGTTAGGATTGGAAGGTAAATCTACTTCCGTTCCTGCTCCTATGAAGGCTGGAACAGTTAAATCTACTTCTACAGCTACTACAGAGCTACCTACTAATACACATACTTCTACTAGCACTCCTTCAGTTGGAGGTGGAAAAGGTGGAGGCAGAAGAGGAACTACTAGCCACACTAGACCTACTCAAACTCCACCAGAAGTAGGAAGTATAGCAGCTCTAGAAGCAGCTTACAGAAAGCTAGATGATGAGCTTAAAAATACTGTTGTATCTGATGCTAGGCTAGCCGAAATCAATGCAGAGAAGGCAGCTCTAGAGGAACAGATTAAACAGCTCAAAATAAGAAACGGATTACTTGTAGAAAAGAAAGAAGAGCCTAAACAAGTTAAGCCGGAAGCAAAGGAAGGTTCTATAGCCTATGTGCAAAAGCAAATATCAGATAAATAGGCTGCTCTTAAATTGGAAGTAGTAGGCTCTGATGAATGGAAACAGTTATCTAAAGAGATAGCTGATTTAACAGACCAACAGCACACTATTCAGATTTAGGTGGATGGTGAAACTGTAAAGAGCCAATTTGAATTAGCTGCTGAAGCTGCTGAAGCCTACTAGGAAAAGATGGATAATATCTCTTCTGTTACTGATTCTGTTGGTAGTGCCTTCAGCTCTTTAGGCGGTGCTATCGGTGGCACAGCCGGGAAGATGCTTGAATTAGCAGGATAGACCGCTTAGGCTGTAGCTCAGATTATACCTCAGATAGTTGCTCTTATCGGTGCTAAATAGGGTGAAGCTCTAGCTTCTGGTACTGCTTCTGCTGCTGCTCTACCATTCCCTGCTAATATTGCAGCTATAGCATCTATCATAGCCACTATTACAGCTCTCTTTGCTTCCTTCGCTGGTAGCTTTGCTGATGGTGGTATTATTAGCGGTGGTTCTTTTCACGGTGATAAGATGCTAGCTAGAGTAAACGCTGGAGAAATGATATTGAATCCAATGCAGCAGAGCAATCTGTTTAATGCTCTTAATGGTGGAGGTGCTGTAGGAGGTATGAGAAATGTAGAGTTTAAGATTAGTGGCTCTACTCTTAAAGGATGCTTGAATAACTTTGATAAGAAATAGAGTAGATTGAAATAACTATAAATAATCCGTTGAAATGTCTAAATATACAAGTGAATTTACTTCATTGAACGGAGTTAGTTATAAAGTTGAGATTACCACTGAAAAGGGAAACAATACGGAAGTATTTACTTTAGGTGGTAATCCCTTTGTAACTTCTATGGATTCAGATGGGAAAACTATCTACGCTCCTATTAAGACTACTGGAGCTACTGTAGAAATGATAACTCCTAATTTGAAGTATGATATATATAGTGCTAATGCACAAGGAACTAAGATAAAGCTAACTAATCAGAATACCAATAAAGTAGAATGGATTGGTTATGTTACACCGTGTGCCTATACTTAGGATTGGGATGAAGATAGGGAAGTAATGGAAATAGAAGCTGTAGATGGTATTGCTTCATTAAAAGAAGTACCTTACAGAACTAGTAATAAGGATATTAATACATTCCTTCAAATTATCTTCAAGTGCCTAAAGAAATGCAAGTGTTACCGTTACTTATATGTAAATGATAATGTTGCTCTTAGTGCTGCTGATACACAGTGTATCTTAGAAAAGCTAAGAATCAGTGAAGCTAACTTTTTTGATAAGAAGGATTATGAAGCTGAATAGGATGATGATGTAGCTTGGAATACCTATGATGTCTTATTTGAAATAATGCAGTATCTAGGCTATACTCTTATTGCTGATGGAGAAGATGTATATATTATAGATTATGATGCTATCAGAGCCGGAAGGAGCAAATATTACCGTTATGATATAAGTGGCTCTGCTATCGGTGCTGCTTCTACAGTCAATATCTCCAATTCATATCACATTGATTCTAACTCTTATTCTGAGAATGGAACTAAGGTTAGTCTAGCAGAAGTATTTAACTAGGTTATAGTAGTGGATGATTTTAGTGAGATTGATTCTCTGTTAGATGGTATTGATTCCACTAAGAACTTAACTAACATAACAGCTAGCTATGATACTACTCTTAAAAACTGGTTTAAGAATGATAGCCGATTTTTAGAGAGTGAGGTATTTACTGCTAAGAATAAGCTAGGGGAAGATGAGAGCTTTTTTATCTCTCTTACTAAAGCTGATGATGGTAAAATATTCTTTGTGCTAGGCAAGTTCTACAAACACGCTTTTGTTACAACTAAACACTATGACCATAACAGCAATTCCCTTATAAATGAAGCTAGCTTTAATCCTATGATGTATTCTAAAATCTGGAATGGTAAAGGAGCTACTTATGTAGGCTACTTCACCAAACAGATAGAAGGTGATGTGTATAACAAGTGGAGAGTAGATATTACTTCTAATTGGGATGGCTAGAGTAAAGAGGTTAAGCTGGAGCAATTTGGTAGGCTCTGTAATATTGCCAATATCGGAAGTAAGAAGCTGGTTAATTACATTCTCTGCTTGAATCAAGACACTAACCACATAGAACACAACAAAGTTAGAGATTACCCCTACTTCACTATTAAAAAGGATATGCCTACTATATTTGGTGGTGATGGAGGTTATATAGTGCTTAAAGGAACTGTGATAAGGCACTATATGTATAATGCTCCTTTTCCTATGAATGGTACTGTTTATAGGCATAAGGATGAAAAGAAAACTTCTATCTACTCTAATGAGGGATATTTCTGGGCAAGGTTAAAATGGGGTAACTACTATTGGAAGTGTGAAGGTGATTATAAGACTTAGGGAGATTGGACTACTACGCCTTCTTACTTTAAGATATATTATGGCGACCCTACTTCAGAGCATAGGGTAGATGATTGGCAGGATAAAGATTAGAAGTTTTATAATAACTGTGGTGCTTTATGGGGAGTAGAGGAAGATGGCTATTACATTCCTGCTCCACCGGATTCTAACCTTTATGGAAATGTAGAATGGACTGTTTACGCTAATAAAGATACTAAAGGTAAATGGGCTAGAAATAATAAGAGGGATAAAAAGAACAGCTATAACGGATTCAAGCCAAAAGTAGTATTATTTAAGGGATTGGATATAACTGTAGGTTATGCTGATGATGCTATGAATGATGATGCTGCTAGCTCTGATACAGTCTATACTAATGATGTATCTACTCTAAGCAGTGTTAAGCCTATGGATGAAATCAAGTTTAAGATTTGTACCTATGACGCTAAAACGCCTTCTTACTCCACTGTAGATTATCTAGTGGGTTCTACTTCCAACTACTTAGATAGGACTTATAATCAATCTACTAGACTATCTCTAAGGCAGGAACAGCATTTTATTATAAAGAATGTATCTCAGTATGAAGAGCCTAGAATACTTTTTGAGTGCAATCTGAAAAACAGCCTTAATATTAAGCCGTGGACTTTACTAACAGATAAAACTCTTAACGGTAAACATTTTATAGTAGATACTATTGAAATTGATTATAAGATGAATCAGATGGCTCTTAACTTAATTGAGAAAGCAAATACTTACAAATATGAAGCTACTTAAATATGATAGAGGAAAATCCGGCAGCACTACTATTATAAATGGTGGTGGCTCTTCTAGTAGTGGTGAATATCCACCTACTAGGGGAGGTGGTGATGATAGAACTATTTGGGGTTAGTATGATGGCGGTGATGATATAGATGGCTCTATGGTAGTAAATGGTAATGTTACTATCTAGGCTATTGTTCCGCCTACTTATGAAGGTGGTGATGATGGTGATGGTGAAGATGAAGAGGTGGAAACTGGTGGAGGTAATCTAACTGTAGAGTTAAAGATTACTTCTAATGAGGTTGAAGCTAATGATATTTACGCCAAACAGCATCTATATATTCCACACCCTACTACTAAGGCTAAGACTGGTATAGTAGAGCTTCTTAAAGGCTATGATACTAGGATTACAAATAACTCCACTAACATAGCATCCAATAAGACGGAAATAGACGCTCTGAAAGGCAGAGTAAGCACCGCTGAAACCAACATAACTAATCTTACTTCTAAAGTAAACAGCAACACTACAGCCATTACAAACAATACTACCAATATCTAGGCTAATGCTGATGAGATTGAGAAGTTAAAGAATCAAGTAAGTAATATCAGTGGAGATATTGAAGGGATTGATTTAACTGAGATTACCAATACCCTTAAATCTATATAGGAAGAGCTGAAAGTGTGCAAGTATGGCAATTATCAGCATCCAGTAGTATTACTAGCCGGAAAGATTAGGAAATATAGCTATGCTAGTGCCACTGGCTTATTTACATTTGAGGGGTGTAAATCGGAGCTTATTACAGACTTGGCTATTACTGCTGATGGTGGTACTCTTTATGTAACTCCTACTTTTGCAGATAATACTTCTGTTTACATTAATGCTATTCACGTTACTTAGGAAATGAGTGGTGATACAGCTAACAATGATACAGCCACTAAATCCACTCACAGCTCTAATGTGTCTATAAATGGTAGAAGTGATGGCGCACACTGGTTTGAAGCCTATTATGAAGATAAGAAGTTTAAGATTAGGGAATTTCACTAGAGAAATGCAGATAATGATAGCTGGGGTAATGATTATTGGGGTGGTGATGGTGGAGGTATCAGAGCCATTAACATTACTGTAATCGGTTATCTCTTTAAGTTGAATTAAGTATTTATTTAACAATTTATTACCAAAATGATTAAGGATTACAGATGGAAAGACCTATGTATTAAGGATAAGATTCAGTATGCTATGGCTATTGTGCTTATTGCTGCTGGTGTGATTATCGCCTTCTTATCCTTTTTCCTTAACGCCTTTAATATTGCTACTGGCACACTTATCTTTATTGCATAGTGCTTTATTACTGCTGGTGGTATATTTGGGGTAAGCATCTACTTTAAGTCCAAAATTGGAGAGTTTTCTAGTAGTGCTACACAGAAAATAGAGAAGATTATACAGAAAGCGATTAATGGAGAAGGTGATGAAGCTAACTCTGAATCGGAAGTTTAAGAAAGATACCTACAGTATAGGGAAGCTCTATGTAAATGGAGAATGGATAGCTGATACTGTAGAGGATAAGGATAGAGGATTATCTGATAAGGATTCTCTAGAGAAGATTAAGGCTACTAAGGTATATGCTAAGACAGCTATTCCACTTGGCACTTATAAGATAGCTATGGGTGTTATCAGTCCTAAGTTTAGCTAGAAGCCATATTATAAGAGCTTCTGTAATGGAAGGATGCCCCGGCTTCTTAATGTAAAGGGATTTGATGGTATCTTAATACATAAAGGCTCAACAGCTAATAGTAGTGCTGGATGTATCATAGTAGGTAAGAATACAGTAGTAGGTGGTGTAACTAGCAGTTAGTATTACTTTGAGAAGCTATATAAGCTGTTAGATTCAGCCTATAAAAGAGGTGAATCTATTGAAATAGAGATAGTATAAGTGAGGGAATCTCACATTAGCTATTGCTAGTGTGGGATTTTCTTTGTAATTTTGCGTAGCAGTTGGAGAACTGCTATTAACACCCCTTCTTATTTGATTAGATGATGATTTGAATATCCAATGAACTATCTAATTCAAAGAGATATGCAGTTGACTAACAATCATTTTGAGGCACTGAAGTCGATAGGCTTCGACCTCGCAGCAGACAAGGGAGTGTTAACCGAGTATTTCACCACTATCCGCACCGAAAGCCACTTCTTTACGAAGCAGGCAGATGGTACGGTGGTATGTGCCGAAGGCAAAACAAAAGCCGAAATCACACAGAAAATGATGGCTTGGGCTGTCAAGAAAGGCGTTGAAAACGCTTCTGTGGAAATCTGTGAGATGCTTGCCAAAGCAGCTACAGACCGAAAGAACGCTATACTGGAAGCTCAAAAGGCTACAGTAGATGCCGACTTGGAGAAGGCTAGAGCTGAGGTAGCTAGACTTGAAGCTCTCAAGGCTCAAGTTGGCTAAGATACTCCGAACTCACTAGAGCCAGTGGATTTATCTGCTGGCTCTTTTTATTGTGTAGTCCACCGATTTTTAGTAACTTTGCATCATCATTCAGTAGTTAGTTACTCTTTGTGTAGAATACCCTGCTATTGGGGTAACTAAAATTCTATAAGATGCAATACTTTGACATTCTGAAGAAGCTGGATGAGGTTAGCAATAATCCTCACGCTGGCTATCGCTTCCGCTTTGTGGATGCTTTTCTTAACGCCTTTGACGATAAAGAAGTAATCACTAAGGAGCTGATAATAGAGGTGATAGGTGAAATCTGTGATGATTTACACAATGCCGCTTACTTCTTTGATTCTCTTATTGAGGATATAGAGAAGGCTAATAGCAATGAGGAAATGATAGGACTTCTCTTGGAAGAGCCGAATCTGTAAGCTAACTCCTTAGAGCTGGTAGGGGTAACTCTATCGGCTCTTTTTATTTTATAAGTTATGGCGCTATTAGAGAAAATATTAGATACAGTTACTCCTAGAGCTGAATTAGATAAGAAGCTAGAGGAATTATCAACATATAAATACGGCAGCACTCCTATAAATAGTGGTAACGGTAGTGTTGATTGGCTAATTGGTAGTTTGGAATCGGTGGAGAATATGCTGATATATCCGAACACTAAAATTATCAATGAGCTTAATACTTCCTTTATAGACTTGATGAAGATTGATTATGGCTATAGGAGTAAGCGATTAGTGCCGATTATGATTATAAGGAATCTGATAGATTTAGCAGCCTTCCTATATGCCTATACTATATATGAGGATAAGAAATCTTATCTGAACAGATATAAGAAAGGTAATTCACTTAATCAATTCTATGCTAAAGGTGGTAATTTAAGCTATGGTAAAGTAATAGGATGGCTGGATGAAAGAAATAATGGATTACTGAAACTCTATAAGTATTGTTGTACCTATGTTCATTCCGGCTATGATTCTAATAAAGCTAGTAGTGTATGGGATTACACTATAGATACTGGGTATATTGGATTCTTAGGCAAAGAATATAAGCTAAAGGAAGAGGACTTTACAGAATGGCTATTAGATGGAATGATAGATAGAACTATATTTGACTATGAAGAGGAATGTGATATAGTTGATGCTTGTATATGGGTTAACCAGATACTCACTACTCTTATTGGAGAGATAAGAGAGGAAGAAATGGAAAAGTAATGTAAAGTACAGAGATAGTCAACTGTCATATTTGTGTTAAACATTTTTAACAATAAGCCATTAGGCTGATTCATAGCACTTTCTAAATATATGAGTAAATAGCAAAGAGCAGCACCTGTTCGCAGCTATACATGGCGTGGCTGCAACTCGTCCATCGTAAAGGCCTCAATTCGCTGATCATCGCCCAGCAATGTGTCGGAAGCGAGGAGATAAAAGATATGTTCGACCGCATGATCGGGTGTTATCCCGCGGAACTGCTCGCCGACGAAGGAGAACCTGCAGCGCGTGGTGGAAAACTTGTGGAATGGGTGGGGAAGAGCCGCACCATGTTTCGCGTCACTGCGCGCAACTGCAAGGTAAAAGTCGGCACCGCCGAACGTCCAGATTCCTGTCGTGGGGGAGACTACAGCCTGGTGCACTGCTCCGAAGTGGGAGTCTGGCGCAAGACCCTCGGCAAGACTCCCGAAGACATACTGCGTTCTGCCTGTTCCGGAGTATTGCTGCAGCCAATGACCATGATTGTCTACGAATCCACCGCCAACGGCACAGGCAACTTCTTCCACCGCGAATATGAGGCGGCTCGTCGTGGGCAGTCACAGTTCAGGCCCATGTTTGTCAGCTGGTATGAGATCGACCAGTACTCCCTTCCTCTTGACGAGGAGGAACGGTTGCGGTTAGCGTCGCGTCTCTGGTCTGGCCGCGGGTCGGAAGCGGCGCCCAACGACCGCGAGCAGCCCGGCTCATATCTATGGTGGCTGTGGGAAAAAGGTGCCACGCTCGAGGCTTTGGCGTGGTACATATCCGAACGATCCAAATACTCCGATCACGGACTCATGGCTTCCGAATATCCGAGCGACGATGTGGAGGCGTTCGTCCATTCCGGCGCACGCGTGTTCGACCGTTACCGTGTCGAGGCATTGCGTGCGGCCTGCACGGCGCCGGCGGCACGCGGCGAGATAGATGTCACCGGCGCGGGATATGCCGAAGGTATATATCTGTCCGACCGCGAGCGCAGGGCGTTGCTGCGCGAAGTGGATTTCATACCCCTCGGCTCAGGGGGCTGGCAGATATGGAAACAGCCCGGCGTAGATCCGGGCTGCATGATTTCCGACCGCTATGTGGCGGTGGTGGATGTCGGGGGCAGATCGTCAAAGTCCGACTGGTCAGTGATCGTGGTGTTCGACCGTGCGCCGATGGCGTCGGGAGGTGGACCGGAGGTCGTGGCGCAATGGCGCGGCCACACCGATTTCGACCTGCTTGCCTGGCGTGCGGCCAAAGCCGCGGCCTATTACGGCGACGCTCTTCTTGTCATCGAGAGCAACACACTCGAGACGCGCGATCCCGACCGCGACACCGACGGCAACCAGTCGAATTTCATACTCAACCGCCTGCGCGATGTTTACGCCAATCTCTATGCCCGTCCGCGGAGCGAGGAGGAGATAGCGCGCGGCGCGCCGACACGCTATGGTTTCCACACCAACGTCGCCACCAAGCCGATGATCATAGCCACGCTGGTCAGAGTGATCCGTGACGGACTCTACACCGAGCGCGACCAGGCGTGTCTTGACGAATATCTTTCATACGAAAGGAGGCAGAACGGATCGTTCGGTGCGATAGCCGGCTGTCACGATGACCTGTTGATGACGCGTGCGATAGGACTGCATATATGCTTCCATGAGCTTGACGCCCCGCGCCGCGTCACTGCCGTGACGAATTCACGCACTCTCCCTTCCCGCTCTGCCTCCGGAACTTCTTTTGCCTTATGGTGAACCGGGATCAGGCGTCCCAGTCGTAGTCGAAACGTTCTATATCCTCCTCCACGAGATCCGATCCCTGCTGCACCTCGATAAAGGTCAGCGGCGTGATTGCGCGGAGGGCATGAAGCTGTCCTTTGGGTATGTCGATGACATCGCCGCGTCCCACATGTCGGCGCACACCGTCGAGCACGATCTCACCCTCTCCGTTGACGAAAGTCCACACCTCGCTGCGGAAGTTGTGCTTCTGATAGCTTATGGCGCAGCCCGGACGCAGGGTCAGCTGCTTCGTCAGAGCGCAGAAACCGTCGGGAAACTCGATGTCGTCAATGACCTTGTATTCACCCCAGCGGCGTTCCTCATACATCGGGCGCCGTCCGATCCCGTCGACGAGATGCTTGAGATTCTCGCTCTGCTTTCTGTCAGACACGAGCACGCCGTCGGGCGACGCCGCCACGACAAGCCCTTCCGTGCCGATGCATACCACCGGCAGTTCAAGCTCGTTGATCACATACGTGTCACGGCAATTCTCCGCATGCACATTTCCGTATATATGGCTGTCAAGCTCGTCGGTCAGAGTGTTCCATGTGCCGAGATCTTTCCATTGTCCGGCATAAGAGATCACCGCTACCGATTCGGCCTTTTCCACCACTTCATAGTCGAAACTGATCTTTGGAAGATCGCCATATGAATCGCGGATCGCACGGAAATCCATGCCCGGCATCGCACTTGCCGCTATATCCATCAGATAACCGAGTCTGAAAGCGAACACGCCGCCGTTCCAGAGCGCGCCCTCCGCGATCAGCTTCTCCGCTCCCGCGACATCGGGTTTTTCCGTGAAACGTTTCACCGGTATGGCTCCGTCGGGCGCCGCCGCTCCGCGGTCAGGCACGATATAACCATATTTGGCAGAAGGATAGGTCGGCTCGATGCCCATGAGCACCAGGTCGGCCGCTCCGTCGGCCACGGCACGGCTCATACGGGCGATCACGCCGAAATATGCGTCGGCAGTATATGAGTCGCACGGCATCACGATGACCGGCTCATCCATCGGAGTTCCCTTGTCGGCCAGATATGAACATGCCAGCACTATGGCCGGGAAAGTGTCGCGGCGGCAGGGTTCCGTCACCACCGACAGCGTCCCGCCGAGCTGGTTCTGGATCGAATCCTTCTGGCCCGCGCCTGTAGCCACTACAATGTCGTCAGTCAGACCGGCCGATCTGATCTGGCGCACCACGCGCTGGATCATCGATTCCTTCGATCCGTCTGGAGCGGTCAGAAGCCGCAGAAACTGTTTCGAACGCGCGTCATTCGAAAGAGGCCAGAGCCGTTTGCCCGAACCTCCTGAAAGCAAAATAATCTTCATCGTTCGGCTCTCATTGGGTTTGTAAGAAAATCTTCATAAGCGAGTCGTATGCCGTCGGCGAGTTCAGTGCGGTATGTCCAGCCGAGCTCAGTGGCCTTCGACACGTCGAGGAGCTTGCGCGGAGTGCCGTTCGGCCGGGTGGTGTCCCAGAGGATCTCGCCTTCATAACCCACCACCGACGCCACGAGCTCTGTCAGTTCCTTTATGGTCAGTTCCTTGCCGGTGCCCGCGTTGACAGTCTCGTTGCCGCTGTAATTGTTCATCAGGAACACGCAGAGATTAGCAAGATCGTCGACATAGAGGAATTCGCGCAGAGGGCTTCCGTCGCCCCAGCAGACCACGCTTCGGCTGCCGGCCTCCTTCGCCTCGTGGAAACGGCGGATCAGCGCCGGGAGCACATGGCTGTGTTCCGGGTGATAATTGTCGTTCGGCCCGTAGAGATTGGTAGGCATCACCGATATGTAGTCCGTGCCATACTGGCGGTTGAGATACTCGCAATATTTCAGTCCTGATATCTTGGCCAGGGCGTACGCCTCGTTGGTCTTCTCGAGTTCGGAAGTCAGCAGGCAGCTTTCAGGCATAGGCTGGGGAGCCATCCGCGGATAGATGCATGAAGATCCGAGAAACTCCAGTTTCCGGCAACCGTTTCTCCACGCGGCGTTGATGACATTCATCTCCAGCATCATGTTGTCATACATGAAATCCGCCAGCGCTGAGGAATTGGCGATGATTCCGCCCACTTTCGCGGCTGCGAGAAACACATATTCCGGTTTCTCGGCCTCGAAGAAATCATTTACCGCGCGCTGGTCCGTGAGGTCGAGTTCACGATGCGTGCGGGTTATGATGTCGGTGTATCCCAGCCGTTTCAGCTCGCGGACGATAGCCGAGCCCACCATGCCGCGGTGGCCGGCCACATATATCCTGGAATTCTTTTCCATATCCTTGGCCTGTTATTTCACGATACCTTTCTCGAGATATTCGGCGAGGTTGGTGCGCACATGTTCGCCGGCACGCTCCACCGCCACCTTGGCCATATCGGCGTCGACCATGATGTTGACAAGTTCCTCGAACGAAGTCTTGCGCGTCGGATCCCAGCCGAGTTTCTCCTTGGCCTTAGTGGGATCGCCCCAGAGATTCACAACATCGGTCGGACGGTAGAAATCGGGCGACACCTCGATAAGGACCTTGCCCGTCTTGCGGTCGATACCCTTTTCGTTCTCGCCCTCGCCTTCGAACACCAGTTCTATGCCGGCGCGACGGAAAGCGTAGAGGCAGAACTCGCGCACCGAATGCTGCTCGCCCGTTGCGATCACGAAATCCTCCGGTTTCTCCTGCTGGAGGATCAGCCACATGCACTCCACATAGTCGCGGGCATAGCCCCAGTCGCGCAGTGACGAGAGATTGCCGAGATAAAGCTTCTCCTGTTTACCCTGCGCGATGCGCGCGGCTGCCAGAGTGATCTTGCGTGTCACGAAAGTCTCGCCCCGGCGTTCGCTCTCATGATTGAAAAGAATGCCCGAGCAGGCGTACATGCCGTAAGCCTCGCGGTACTCCTTGACGATCCAGAAGCCGTAGAGCTTCGCCACGGCATAAGGGGAATAAGGATGGAAAGGAGTGTTCTCGTTCTGCGGCACTTCCTCGACTTTTCCGTAAAGTTCCGAAGTTGAGGCCTGATAGAAGCGGCAGGTGTCAGTCAGTCCGCACTGCCTTATGCCCTCGAGAATGCGGAGCACTCCAGTGGCGTCGACATCGGCGGTGAATTCCGGAGAGTCGAAGCTCACCTGCACATGGCTCTGAGCCGCGAGATTATATACCTCGTCCGGTTTTACCTTGTTGAGAACGTGGATTATCGACATCGAATCGCCCAGATCGGCATAATGCAGATGGAAATTGGGATGACCTTCGAGATGCGCTATGCGCTCGCGGAAATCGACCGACGAACGGCGGATCGTGCCGTGCACGTCATAACCTTTTTCAAGAAGAAATTCGGCCAGAAAAGATCCGTCCTGACCGGTGATACCTGTTATTAAAGCTGTTTTCATGAATCCAGAATGAAAAGCGTCCGCCACGGGCGCCGGCAGACTGTGTCGGGTAGGCCGGTGACGGACGCGGGATTATAAACCTGTAGATATTATCGATATTGATATTGATGTCAGTGCCGTCGGGTTATCCCTGTCCCGGCAGAGAGGAACCGCCGCCGTTATGATTGCGGTTGTAGGTGGTGACACGCACGTTGACAGTGCCGTAGGAAGTTCCCGTCACGCTCTTCGAGTTCGCGCTTACAGTTACGTCCGAACGCTCCTGCGCGCCCTCTACGGTCAGCGCCGTGCCGACAGGCAGGGTCACATTGATGGGATACGAACCCTGTGCCTCGGTGACAGTGGCGCCGAAGAGGCGTGCGAGGTGCTCGATGAGCAGACCCTCGAGCTTGTTGGTGGCCTTCGAGGTGATCTGTGTGCCGAGTTTGTAAGAGAAAGAGGCTTCCTCCACATTCATGTCGTTGCGGCCGTAGAGGTTGTCCCATTCAGACTGAGCGAAGACAAGTTTTTCAGTCGACAGCGTCGTGGACACGTTGACCTTGAGGAAAATGCCGTATGAAGTGAAATCGCGGGTCGAGATCACCACATTGCCGTCGGTCACGCTGTGGGGCGCTTCCACCCACCGGCCGTTTACATATTTCTTTGTTGTCACACTCGAGGCAATGCTTGAATCGAGAGCGAAAGTCAGCTCGATGTCCTGCGACAGAGTGAGCGAGGGATCGCTGCACGCCAGAGTCGCGCCGATGAGAAGAGTCTCTTCCTCAGCTGCGCTTCTCACCGATGCGCTTGCCTCCGTATAGATAGGAGTGATCGAGATCTCGGTGTCTTCCGGCACGACATTGTCGGGCACATTGACAGAGATGTCCACCTTTCCCTCGTCGTTGCCCTTGAGAGCGTCAGATTCCACCTGGCCCTGACCGCCGCCGGCCACAGTCACGTTGAAAGAAGTCTTGTTGACGCGCGCCAGAGTGGCGTTCCATACGTAATGGCGTGTGGTAGCCGATTTGTCCACCGTCAGACTTCCTGTTGCCTCGAACATATCCTTGGCCGAAGCCGAAAGTGTATAAGTGCCTTCGGTCACATTGCCGAACTCGTAGACGCCGTTCTCGCCTGTAGTGGCCGATTCGCTTCCGAGTCTTACCGTCGCGCCTGCGATCGGGTTGCCCTGCATGTCGGTCACGATACCCGACAGAGTGTTGGGAGCGACTGCGACTTCAGGAGGAGTCACATCGTCGTACGACGGATCGTGGTGTTTGTGACAAGCAGAGAGTGACACTCCGAGAAATGCCAGCATTCCATAGATAAGAATTTTCTTCATCATTGCTTTGTGTGTTAAAAGGGTTAATTTATATGATTGATTTTAAAATAGATTTACGCGGTAGCTGATGCCTCCGGTGAAATAGCGGCAGCCCACCATGGCCGTCTGGATGAAGAGATGCTTCCAGAGCAGAATATCGGCGCCGATGTTCACTTCATGTCCGGTCCACTCCGCCATGACGCGCAGCTTCCTGAAACCGCGCGGGCGCCATGCGACGCCGCCGACCACACCGTTCCACTTCCGGAAATATTCGTTGGGCGAATATCGGTAGTCGAGATTCACACCAAGCTCCGATCCCCGGAGGTCGAAATGCTTTGTCAGGGCTATATAGAAATTGCAGAAATAACCGCCTGTTTCCGAAGCTCCGCTATGCCGTTTTGCAGCAGAACTCAGAAAGTCGTTTGCGCCGAGAGCCACTGCCGGGTACCATTTCCCCTCCCTGAGCGGCTGCACTTTGAGCGAGATATAACGGTCTTTCATATTGTAGCCCGGTTTGTCATAGCCCTCTATCAGATGCTTTTCGAGCGTGAATGCGTAGCCGATCTGAATCCAGCTGAAAGGCGTGATCGACGCGTAAAAATCGACCGTGTCATATCCTTTCCCGTCATACTTGAATCCTTTGAGTTCGGGATTGTCTGACCCCGGCAGAAAATGCCGGTTCATGTAATAGGCTCCGATCTGGGCCTCACCGGCCTCGAACATCTCGGCCGAAGGCACATGTATCAGGCCCGACATGCCGGTATACAGCTGGGCGGATGCAAAAAAGGAGACCAGCGAAAGAATCGCCGCGATAACAGTCAGTCTGATCATTTCTTCACCTTTTTTGCCTTGGGCGCGGGTTCCACATACTTGAAATCAGAGAAAGCGCTGTCCGGTCCCCAGGGAATAAGATCATGGTCGAACCATCCCTCGCGTTCATTTTCTTCCGGATCGGTCATGTAATTGTAGTTGGCATAAGAATCCGCCTCCATGCTGTAGGTAAGCCGGAAATTGCTTGCCGGTCTGAAATTGACCTTGCGTTTCTTTCTGGTGTAGGGAGGGAGCATCGCCACGATGCGGAAGCCCGCGTTTTCGCGGCCGATATTGCTGTAAGATGCGTAAACGCTGACCGATACATGCTTGAAATGTCTCATCGCCTCCGCCACCACGCCATAGTCCTCATATACGAATCGTCCGCCCCGCAGCGAGAACTGCGTGTTCCACTTGTGCAGATAAAATTCCGGACCGGCGATGGCCGTGATCCTTTCAGGCGCGCTCCCCTCAAGGCCGTAGGCCATCGAGCAGTATCCCGTCAGTCCGAACTGCGCCGTCATTGCAAGCCAGTCGTTGATCACCACCATGTTCTTGATGTCGAGACCATAGCGCTCGTATGCGAACCAGCCGGCGCTTACCTTCATGCGCCAGCGGCCGAAAAAGCCGAACTGTTTTGACACTGACGCCACATTCAGGCGCACATGGCTGTACCGCTCGCCATACTGGTTCACTACCGGCACGAGAGCCTGCGCGGCCACCTCCCAGCGGTCGCCGAACCGCCACTTCGCTCCCGGTGTGAGATTGACCAGCACGTCAAAGACACGGTTGTTGTAATTGATGTCGCGGAAATTGAACTGCGCGCCCAGGAAGAAGTCGAGTTCTCCGGCATGAGCCGGAATGACAGCATTCGCACCTGCCAATAAAGCAGCGGCGAATACCAGCATTCTTTTCAGAAGCCTGCGGGTCATGATTCGGCAGTCCGGTAAGAATTGTTCAGCCGTTTTCTTGCTGCTGAACTGTAGAATGGGAGCACCCGCGAGATTATGACTTCACCGACTTTGAGCGGATATCGCATGAAGTCAAGACCATAGCCGAGGCGGATGCGATGCTTGGCAAAAGCCTTGTGGTGGTCTACTATGATGCGGCGGTGACTGCCTATGCCGTTGGTGGAGGCTCCGCCCGTACGCATCGTCACGAAATCGATCGGCAGGTAATGGGTGCGTATGCGGTGTATGTATATCAGCCGGAACATATGTTCGAAATCGGCGGCGACACGAAAATTCGTGTCGAACGCCCCGAAACGCTCATAGCATTCTTTCCGGCAGTAGAACGACGGATGAGCCGGCTGGTAGCCCATAAGCATTGTCCAGCGCGAGAAGAACCGCGACGAATAATAGCGCACGCACTTGCCGAGATCCGAATCATTGACAAAATGGATGTCGCCGAATACGGCGTCGACATTTTCCTCACGGATAGTCCGGGCTACGGATGTAAGAACTTCCGGCGAAGAATAAAAGTCATCCGAGTTCAGGATTCCGATCACATCGCCCGTGGCCAGGGCGACACCTTTGTTCATAGCGTCATAAAGACCCTTGTCAGGTTCGCTGATCCACTTGAGCCGTCCCTGGTATTCCGGCTCAAGTTCGCGGATGATTTCCAGAGTGTTGTCAGTCGAATTGCCGTCAATTATGACATGTTCCCAATCAGGATAATTCTGCGACAGAACGCTTCGCATAGTGTCGCGAAGGGTCGCACCACTGTTGTAAGCAACCGTGATAATCGATATTTTCATTGAAAAAAGGGATTATGACCCCCGGTCCGGAGTGTCAGAATTTACTTCGGAGCGTGGAATCGGGTTTAATCAGCAATAAGTTCGGTGAAAGAATTATGGCAAGAATCAGTCGTTGAAACTGATGTTATATTCGGATTCGAGAAGCCGGCGGATACGGGCCGGATCATTCCCGCATCTTTTTTTGATTTCAAATATTTTGGCGTCGACGAGTGTGCGGTACCACCATCCCTGTATGAAAGAGAATATGAAACCCTCCTTGCCATCGCGCCATGCGCCTTTAAGAAGATAGCGATAAAGGAAATAAGCGGCGGCACGCCAGAATAGCGGCTGGCGCGCATAACGGTGTTTTTTCATTCTTTTGGCCTCGGCCTGGCTGTTGATGACCTTGTCTTTGTCGGTAGCTGCCGCTCCGGTGAGGCCTAACTCTATATCAATCAGATCAGCGGCTTCACGCACCGCATAATTCACATGTTTATGGCAGAACCAAGAAAGATTATTTAGATTGTGATCACAGAAATCGTTTTCAAAAACTATACATTCACCTTTGGTGATCTGTATATGTTCATCCATCAGGCGTTGTTCACACATTCCGTGGCCATATCTGAAGAGACGGAGCAATGTTACCGGATATATACCTCTTTTCATCCATTTGTCCATAAAAATATGGCGCCTGTTAAAAGAGATTCCCGATACATTATCAGGCATATGCGGCAATTTGTCTTTTATCTCTTCGATCAGTTCGGGAAGCAGATACTCATCCGCGTCCAGTCTCAGAATCCATTTGCCGGTAATTGGCGCGTTCTTCAGTCCCCAGTTGAACTGATAAGCGTAATTGTTGACCCATTTGTTCTGTAAAATCCTGACATTGGGGTATGTCATGGCAATTTCAAGAGTTCGGTCAGTAGAAAAACTGTCGACGATAAAAATTTCTTTAGCTATCGGACTTATGTTGTCAAGACAGCGTCCGATATGAAGTTCTTCGTCTTTGGTAAGAATAATAACCGAAAGATCAAGCATTTTTAATAATACGTTTTTTAATGAATTTAGCCGGATTACCTCCTACAACAGTCCAAGATTCGACATCCTTGAAGACGGCTGCACGCGCACCCACCACAGTTCCCTCGCCGATTGTCACACCCATGCCAACGAATGCATCTGCCCCGATCCATGCTTCGTGGCCGATTTTAATCGGGGATGTTATGAGTTCATGTCTCGGGGAAGTGATGTCATGCGAGGCGGTGCACAGAAATGCTCCTTGACTTACTGTCGCGAAGGCTCCGATATGTATCGGTGCCACATTATAGCAATCTACCTCAGAGGCGAGACATGCGTAATCATCCATGATAAGATTAGCGGGATAATATATCTTAGCGGAAGAATAGACAACGGCAGTCGAAGCGATTCTTGCACCGAATGCTCTGAGTAGAAATCTCTTCCATCCCGATCCGATGGAACGAGGTAACCATTTGGCGCCCACATTCCAAACAAATCCCCATATCAGACGTATGATCTGATGTCTGCGGCCAAGATGATTTACATAAGGCTCAGTCATATACAAAATCAGGTTTATCAGTCTTGTCAAGAATCCATTTATATAGTTCAAGCATTTGTCTGGCTATCGCGTCAGAGGCATAGGTTTGCAAGATATAATCACGACCTCGTTTTCCCATAGCATTATGTTCTTCAATAGATAGAGAATATAATTCATCAATCATTTTGGCAATTGATTCCGGAGAATTATCGCTCCACCATCCGCATTGTTCTGTATTTAATGTTTTCCACGGTGTCCCGAGAGAAGCGATTACAGGAGTTCCGACAATCAATGCTTCAGGAATGATCATACCAAAATTTTCCATATCACTCGGTACGAACAAGGCATCCACGTTTGCCAATTTCTCGAATTTCTCCTTGCCCTTGAGAAAACCCATAAAGTGGACTCTGTCAGATAATTCGAGTCTGACTGTCTCGGATTTTAAAAAATGTTCATATTCCTCATCTCCTTTACCGATTATGAATATGTCAGGCTTGTGATTTGACAGAGAGACTCCCCGAATGATATTTTCAACCTTTTTTCTGGGATGTAATCTTCCCAAAAAAGCAATGCAGTGGAAGGGATCTGTTTTTTTGACATTAGTTCTGAATAAGTCAAAAGTATAATCAGGTACTGCTACCGGATTTCCTATCAATGCGACTGGCCCTTTATATCCAAAAGAGCGTAAATGTGTCATTTCATCCTCACAAGTCACATGGATGCAGGATGCTCCTCTGATATCACGCGTGAACCACAACTTTAGCATCGGCCATTTTTTCCAATAACTTCTTGCTAAAGTTTCGGGGTAAAGCATTCCGTGTGGGGTGATGAGATATGGTTTTCCCTTGGCCCGTGCGACAGAACAGGAAATATGATTGATATGCATCCACATCCCATTAGTATGATATATATCATAGTCGGAGTTTTTGAGAAAATCTGACATGTGTCGCGATAAAAATAGTGGGGTCATATAATCATTGGGCATGATATTAAGCCATTTTTCACCGCGTCCCATTATAATGTCACTGGCATCCGAGACATCGGGAGCCAACAATTCGATTTTATAAGTGCCTGTCAGACGATTCATAGCAGACAGAAGTTCATAGGTGCACGTTGATGTACCACCCGATTTCGCTCCGAACCCTCCGATAGTCTGCAAAATTTTCATATTATTTCGCCAAGGAATTTATATAATGAGAAAAACAGGAGTTTAAATATTACAGCAATCAAGCTAATCCTTTTGCCTGTCTTATTTCCGATTCTTCTTGATCCAGACATCTGTATATTCCTGACTTTACTAATTTTGCGGGGGTACCAGCAATTAAAGATTTTTCATCATGGCTATAATGCCTATTGCATAGACTGCCTGCGGCAACTATAGTATAATCAGGTATTATCGCTCCTTTCATGACATTGACACGATTGCCTATCCAATTATGAGCCCCTATAACAATTGGAGATGTGAGATCAGAGACAGTATTGGTTACTATATTTCTCATGTAATGAAATGTAGTATCAATTATCTGACATTCCCATGCAATTCGTGTATCATGACAGATCCTGATGTTGTCATAACATATAATTTTTGTTTTATTGCTTATTTTTACATTTGTCTCAATTTCGAGTTGTGCGTTTGGTTCAATTCTGATTATAACTCCGTTACCAAAATGTACATTAGAAGATAATATCAAATCGCCTTCTATCTGCAAGAGAGTTCTGGTATCTTTAGGGGTAATTACATCTTCTCCGAAATATCCGAAACGAATCATCCCGAATTTTGCTGGAGAGGTAAGACGAATATGGCCTGATAATGAATAAAAATATGTATATCTGGAGAGAATTATCGGCATTCTTATTGCTTGAGCAAAAGGTAGCATTGAAAAGTTAAAATATGTCGATTTAATCCAACTTGTCCGACAGAAACGCCTGATCTTATTTATTAATTCCCAATTCATAGATTGATAAAGTTAAATAAATTAAATTGAAAATGAGAGTAAGGATTTTCTAATCCAAAATACTGATCAATGTATCCGCTACGATATCAGGTGTTGATGAGAACGCCATTTGTCTGCTTTTTTTACCCATCTCCAACAATGTCTCCTTATTCAGGTTTATGATCTCTAACATTACATTTCTAAGATCATAGATTTGGTCAGAATCAATTATATAACCATTATGCCTGTTAAGAACGAAATGTCTGGCTGCTCCACACTGTCGTGTAGCAATTATGGGTAAGGCTGCCGCACCAAATTCCTGTATCACCAGAGCCCAAGGCTCGAAACGAGAGGGTATAACAAAACAACCTGCTTTTTGTGCTTCCTCTGCAAGTTCTGATTGCGACATAAAGTCTTTGATTATAACATCAGGATATTCATTTCTGAAAAAATCTTTTAAAGGACCCTCTCCGATTAATTCAAGTTCCCAGCCTTTTTTATCTTCGATTGAAGCCCATGCTTTCAGAAGAATATCGATAGCTTTGACTTCTACAAATCTTCCTACGAAAATGAATCGTTTTGGATAAGATATGATTTTATCTTCTATCGATACTTTTGAGAAAGTGTCAATATCCCCTGCGAAACAATTCATTAATATTCTGTCTGGTGAAAAGCCTAACTTGCGTGCATAATCAAATTGAAGTATTCCTGCTCCCCAGATATAATCAAAATATTTTTTATGACGTAAGGGTGCTAAAAGTCTGTTTATCCATTGCTTCCCTCCACTCCATTGAGTGTCGGAGGTCGCTACTGTGAGAACCTTTTTTCCTCGATATATTCGGCATGTCTTATTATATACTTTATCTACCCAGCCGCTACAGACTATCACATGCGGATCAAATTGTTGGGAATGCCTAAATAATTCTGACGCATTTTTGAAATCAAATCGGTTGAATAATTGTAATCCTTTTATTTCGGGAGCCCGGTACTTTGTTTTAGGAGCTTTCCCATACCAATAAACTATACAGTTATATCCCTTAGAAATCAAAGCCCTGAAGACGGCTACATGATAAGGCATGACTGCCAGATTAAAGAATACGATATTCATAAGTATTTCTTTAGAAAACTATCCGATATTGATAGAGTTTCCCCAGTAACTATCTCTTTATTTGAATCTGTAGAATAGACAGGGGGAAAATGTCTCTTGTTAAATATGATAGGAATATTACCTAAAAAAGCTCCCCACGCCGAGAATGTAGAATCTGCCGCAATTAACATTTTGCATTTGGATATGGCCCACATATCAGCAAAAGCATTTCCAAAAAAAACTCGATCAACATTTGATATTGAAAGAAGTTCCTTAAGTTCTTCGTTACTTCCATCGGAAAACAATATGAATCGCTGAGTAGGATTATTATTTAATATTTCCAAGATTATTTTTTTGTACCATTGAATGGATATTCTGTAGGCAGCGGGATAATCTCCCAGTCTTACGTGTATTGCTACGGAATCTTTTAATTTGTTACCATCAACCTTGGCAATTGTTTGAGGATAGACAATATTTCTGAAGAATGAGGCTATTTCTTTCTGATATGGTTGTAAATCTGTAAAATAATCGCCTAATTCGCTAAAAATCTCACATTTTATCATGCCTAATTTATTTAGCATGATAAATAGGATTTTACGGAATCCACATACACCGAAATTATTGAATATCCGCATATAACCCCTTTTATCCCGTTCTTTTCTAATATATGGTCCGATACTGAACTTATTCCATGTGGGTGAAATATATCTTCCCCCTTCATTTATATATCTTATGTATGCTTTTGAGGCAAAAAACATGCAATTCGCCAGTCCTGGCCCACCGATTCTAATTATTCCTAAATCTGTATTTGAAAGTTTGGGATAAAAATATTTATTTTTCATAACTGTCAGATTTTTCAAGTTCACCCATTATATTGAACCATTTTTTTGCATTAAACAGTTCGAATGCCCGTTCGCCTTGATTGGCGTATTTCATAAGTTCATCTGTTGGTCGCTTTAAAATAGACTGAATGGATGCTTTGAATTCTTCTTTAGTACTCCCAACATAAAAATAATTAAAATCCTTTAGTTGAGGATATTTAATCGTTGATATTATAATTCTATTGTATCTCAAGGCCTCAATAACTTTTGACGGAAAATTGCACTCGTTCTCTACAGCTGAAGGCTTTCTGGTATTTAAAGAAAATGGGATGGAATAAAGAAGTGATTCAAAGTCTTCATATGGCATTTTCCCATGAAAAATTATATTGGGATATCGGGATGTATATTCATATAATTTTTCCTTATGATCACACAAAATACCTGAGATATGTAATATGCAATCAGGCATCTCCGCAAAAGCATCCAGAATCATTCCAAGCATGGTGATATTTTCTTTTAAAGCTCCCGAAAGAAAAAAAACCGGTTCTATTGATTTAATTTTTTTGTAAATATTGTTCTCTATCGGAATAACCCCGGGCAGACATACTGAATTCTTTGAATTAAATCCTTTATAATTCGAAAGACATATCCTACCATGCATTCTATTGATAAATCTAAGCGCAAATTTATGGAATGCTTCATCTGGAGCGTAATCAAGCATAATCACAAATAACTTGCACGATGGCTTAACCCATTTCAACAGGAATATTAGCAAAAGATTAAGGGTGGTGACATTATAAAACCAAACATTTGATTTCCGTGGAATCTTTTTGAATATTTTTATCTGTTCGATAAACCGTGCTAATTTTTGTCGTATTCCCTTTTTATATCTCCAAGGACTATAGACCGCCTCAAATATATCATTGTCTATTTCTTTGACTCTGGCACCTGCAAATCCCGGATATATCGAATAAATCTTGTCAAATCCTCCACCCTCTATAAGATTGTAATTAAAATAGCTTGCAGATAAAGAAAATCCGTATTCAATTATCTTATCTTTTGGACATAAATGTGTTATAAATATTCTCATTGCAAATTATAAAATTATTTATGATGATATTTCTCATTATTCCACCATTTTGTCTCAAGCATCCTTCCAATTTCATGCTTATCGAAGCGGTATTTTATTATTTTCGCAGGAACACCACCTACAATAGCGTAGGGAGGAACATCTTTTGTGACAACAGCACCGGCGGCTACAATAGCTCCATCTCCGATTGTCACACCATCGAGTATCATAGCTCTTGTCCCGATCCATACATCATTTCCTATTTTTACGGGCAAATATGA
>OHAJ01000104.1_pt1 | contig 51544 bp, 48 predicted proteins | sample 1577101 | NCBI WGS metagenome assembly OHAJ01 (sample SAMEA3541531, study PRJEB24748) | human gut metagenome | biome: human gut; feature: human-associated habitat; material: faeces | place: China | collected 2012
GTCTCTTGTTTGGCAAACATAAACTTATCCTATCGGTATGCTCTCTGCCTGCTCCGTCACCGGCTCCATGCCATGGCGGTTGAGTGGATGGGCTTCCCCCTCGTCTGACGCCCGGTCTGCTTCCAGAATCTTGTTACAGAATTCTGTGATCTCACAGGTTGAACGGTAGGCAGTATCCAGAGTCTTGATCTGGCAGCCACCTGTTCCTCCATGCGGCACAAATACCGTCTGCAATACATCCAGCACCGTTTCCTCCGGATTATAATAAAGCACCTGCAGGCTGTCACCCAGTATCGTCTTCTTACATTTAAAAATACGATCCAATACCGCATACTGGAATATATTGTAATCCTGCATCTCATCGATCACGAGATGCTTGATATTGTCATAGGACTTGCATCCATAGAAATAAATCTGCAGATAAAAGACTGCCAGAATATCTTCATAGCACACCTTTCCATACTCATTCCGGTACTGTTCGATACCCGGATACTGTTCAGCCTGACTGTTAAGAAAGTCCTGATATAATTCGATCAGGTTGCGCTCTGCATACTGATAGATCATCTCTTTTGTGATCTGGTTCTCCATCTTCTGATGCTTCTCATCCGTAAATGCCTGATCCTGTTCATCCTCTACCCGGTCTGCTATAAAATATGCGATCTTCTCAAAACGTTCATAGACCGGATATCTGGCAAAACGATTATAGAACATCTTCTCGATCTGATCCTTTGTAAATTCTGTTTTCTCAAAATGGAAATCTTTAAACTTAATATTTGCCGTATACTCTTCCAGATATTTGTTAAATGCCTGATAGAACGCTATCGATGATTTCCATGCAATATTCTTCATCTCCGGACTTTCCATATCGGGATGTGTCGTGATCCGGTCTGCCTGTTCCAGCTTTGTCTCATAATCACAGTCCACAAACAGGATTTCCTCCATCAGAGAATCAAATTCCTTCTCCGGTACATTATCCTCGCCGACCTCCGGCAGCACACCGGCAATATAATCGCCAAAGATTCCATTTGGCGACAGGATCATAACATTGTCTGCCGACATCGTCTTACGATTGTTGAATAACAGCCATGCCAGTCTGTGCATCGCAACTACTGTCTTACCACTTCCTGCCCGTCCATCCACAATAAGATTATAAGCTGTCTTATTACGGATCAATGCATTCTGTTCTTTCTGGATCGTCGCAACTACGGATTTCATCTTCGTGCCGCTGTTCTTTCCCAGTGCATCAAGCAGGATCATATCATTGATCTTCTCATCGGTATCGACTGCATTATGCAGTCTTCCATTACTGATATCAAATTGCTTCTTCTCTACGATCTTTCCAAAATATTCTTTATCGGGTGCCTGATAGGATGCCTCGCCCTTCTCATAATCATAATACATCGATGCGATCGGGGCACGCCAGTCATAGACCTTCTGATCCTGTTCATCCATCGACCAGTAGCCGTTTGTTCCGATATAGACCGGAAGAACCTGTCCATCCTCCTGATACTCAAATGCGATTTTTCCAAAATACGGACTCTCGATCTGGTGCGCCAGTACATCTACCTGCTTTGCCGCATGTTCGATAAAAAATGTATCGTTATTTACATTGTTCATGTTCTGCAGGAATTCCTCGTCGTCCATATCTCCATGGCTGTCACGCATATATTTCTTCTGCGCTTTGATCGCCTGATTCCGATAGTCGATGCTCTCCTGTGTGGTCTGAAGATCACACTGCAGCTCATTTTCTACTTCTTCAAAATATTCCTGTTCTTCTTCCAGCGTTGTCTCTCTATATGTTTCCTGAACCTGTTTCTTGTCCATTTTCTTTCCTTTCAAAACAGACATCATCTAAAATCAAATCCACCTGACTTCAAATGATGCCTGTACATTTTACTTCTTTATAATTGTGACTCTTTTTGCTGCACAGCTCTGCGCACTGCCGCTTACTGCCTTTACCGTATATACATAGCGATAACCGGATCTTGCCGTCTTATCTTTCCAGTAAGGATCCGTTGTTGTTCCAATCTGTTTCATGGAGCCTTTTTCTTCCTGTCTGTATATCTTATACTTCTTTGCTCCTTTGATTGATTTCCATTTTACTGCAACACCGTAGCTGCGTTCTTTTACCGATATTGCCGGTCTGGTCAGTCTCCGGGTTACTACCGCATCGCTGTAAGCACCAAAAGATGTGCCCTTTCTAGCCCGGATTCTATATGCATACCATGTGCCTGATTTTGCAGATGTGTCTACATAAGTCAATGTGTCTCCGGAATTGACATCTCCGATTCTCTGCCATTTTCCTTTATATGTTCTGCGATAGATCCGATAGCCCTCTGCTCCCGGTACGCTGTCCCAGGTCAAAGACAAGCCGCTCTTCTGGTTTGCTACCGTTTTCAGTTCTGCTGCTGCAAGCCGGATCGTATATGGACATTCGATCTTTCCGGTATAATTTCCGATTCCGGTCACAACACAGGTTGCACGTCCAACCTTTTTGGCATTTCTGTATGTTACCGTATAATCTTCTTTATTCAATCCGGCAACCGTCACGGACGGCTTACAGCTCTTACCCGCATACTGATATACTTTCTTTGACAGTGTTGCTGTAAGACCGGATATATCCTTCGGCGTTACAGTCAGCGTATAACTTGCCAATGTCGTTTTATATGCTGCATCTGCTCCGACCGTTGCAGTGATCGTGCAGCTTCCTACACCCTTTATCGAAATATAGCCTTTTTCATCTGCTTCCGCAATTCTGGTATTAGATGACTGATATGTCACTTTTCCCTCTGAATTGGTCGTAACTTTATACCGATATGCCTTGCTTCCATATTCTCTGGTAACTGTCTGCTTGGAAAATGCAGTCTGCGATTCCGGCTTTTCATTTCCATTTTCATCATAATCTGTATACTGGACCTTCAGACCCGACTGATCAAAATAATCATGAAGATTAACATAGCCCCAGCCATATTGTGGATCCCAGCCATAGGTTCCCTTATCAACGGCATATTTCTTAAGTACCTTCTTCACACCCTTGTAGTTCAGTGATGGCTGGATCATCTTCACATATGCCACCGCCGCTGTTATATGTGGCGTTGCCATAGAGGTACCGGACATTTTCTGATACTTACCCTTCAGATATGTTGATACAACACTGGTTCCCGGTGCGCAGAAATCAACAGTATCTCCATAGTTGGAATAGCTGGCTGCAAAATTCTCATTGCTGTTCATCGCAGTTACAGTTATTACATTTCCTCTGTTTGCAGGGTAAGTTGTGCTGACATCCGTTGCATAATTACCGGCTGCACAGCAGACAACCGTTCCAGATGTCTCTGCCTTCTTTAATACATCCTTTAATAACGTAGAATATTTCCAGAATAATCCTGTCCATCCAAGGCTCATATTTACTACATCTGCCTTTTGGGATACCGCATATTGTAACGCGCTCCGAATTGCAAGATTTGACGATTTACCTGCATCATCAAAGGTTTTAAGGATCATCAGTTTTACATTTTCCGGTGTATTATCTGCAATGATACCGGCTACATGGGTTCCGTGTCCATTTCCATCCGTATATGCCTTGTTTTTGCTTACTTTATCTTTTCCCTGAAAACAATAACTATGCTTGGTATCTATTCTGCCCTTAAAAATCTTATTCGTTGCATCCAAACCTGTATCAATAATGGCAACTGTCACTTCCTGATCGATCACATAATAATCATATTCTGCTTTCAGATAGCCAAATCCCATCACGCTGCCGCCCCAGGACAGGGAATTATGGTCTTCAATGTCCGGAACATCTGCAAGAATATCACTGTCTACCACCTGATCGATAAAACAATGATCCGTACCATAAGCATCCGCTAACTCATAATAAGCATATTCCGTATCCGCAGTTGTATCAAACTGCAGCACATATTCATTATAATCTCCATAATGAAGGATCTCGGATGCACCATAGCTGTCTGTAAGCTGCGCTCCATCCGTCAATACCATCAGACGCTTTAACTGATATTTGTCATTGGAGTCTGTACTTCCATCGGATCCTGGTTCTGTTGTTTCTGTATCCGGTACTGTGTAGTCCTGATCCCAGTTATCATTGATCAGTTCTACCACATCAGAAGCATCTTTCGCTTCTTTCACCGGAACCCCGGCAATATATTCTACCGGATCCCGATTCTCCGCACTCTCATCCTGTATATCCTGATCACAGATCTCCATCGCTTCGTCCGTCTGCTCTGTCGTATCACTCAGCCCGGCAACCGTATAATCTTTCCCATTGATCTGTACTGTATGATCCTGCTGTTCTTTCGAAGCAAGCTCACTCATATCATATGTATGAATCGTTGTATCTGTCTGTCCTGTACTGGTTCTATTGGCATCGTGCAGGCTGTCCCAGGAAAAAACCGTGCTCGCTAATATAGCCGCCATCCCTATGCAGATACCGGCTTTTTTATAATTCTTCTTTTTCCTATAAAACAGCTTTTCTCGTTTCTGTCTATTGTTCATTTCTTTTCTCTTTTCATCATATCACTTATGTTTAAATCCAATTTCCCTTTTTATTTTAAACCATCTTGCTGATAACTTCTATAGTTAATTTTCAGGTTCTGCTAATATATTTACCGCAAATATATTTATGTGTCTTTTTTTGTACATCGTTTTTTGTATTCTCTATATAACAAAAACCTGTATACATTAACCACAATTCCGTTTTTCTTATTTTTCTCTATAGACAAACGGTAGGTTGACCACATTTTCGATCGGAGGGATTCATATGTCACATTCAAATTCTAATTCGGGAGGATGCCTCCCAGGCATCATTATTTTTCTTATTATCTGTTACATCATCGGTGCTGTCAGTGACAACGGAAAGCATACCTGCTATTATATCGGATGCGACCGGGAAGTGGATAAAAACGAAACCTACTGCTGGTACCACAAAGATTACGGTCACCGTAAATCCTATAATGTTACAACGCAGGCAACGACTGAATCCAATTATCATAAACAGTCCTCTTCTTCATCCCGTTATTCTACGGCAACTGAAGCTGCTCATTCTCAGGATGTTTACGACTCCTACGATGATGGATATGATGACGTATATGACAATATGGGAGATTACGATGAAGATCGATATGATGAAGATGACGATTATCGGGACGGTGTAGACGATGCCATTGATGAATTTGGTTACTACTAAGATCTTCAGGATATCGTTTTCATGAACATTTTATAGTCATTCCTCTGATTTCATGTTAGAATAAGACATTCAATGAAATCGGAGGAATTTTTTATGAGTAACGAAGGCAAGAAATGTACGGTTCACTATACAGGAACATTTAACGATGGAACAAAATTTGATTCATCTTATGACCGTGGTGAACCGATCGACTTTGTATGCGGTGCAGGCATGATGATCAAGGGATTTGACGAAGCTGTTAAGGGCATGGCGATCGGTGATATCATCGATGTACACCTTATGCCGGAAGAAGCATACGGCATGCCGGATCCCGACAATATCTTAACTGTTGAGATCAACCAGCTTCCCGGTGCTGAGGATCTGGAAATTGACCAGAAGGTATTCCTGTCAAATCCAGCCGGACAGTCTTTCCCTGTTAAGGTAACCGCCAAGGATGATACTACGATCACCTTTGACGCAAACCATGAGATGGCAGGCAAAGAACTGAACTTCAAGATTGAACTTCTGGATGTAGAATAAACAGAAAAAAATTATGTACACCTGATATAAAATCTCCCAGACGTTCCGGATATGATATACTACGAATTTCTACTCGTCACACGCATCTATCATATCCGGAACGTCTGGGAGATTTTTTATACCAAGTGTACATAATTTTCTCCTGCCATACATTTTTCCAACTCATCCATATACCGCACCATCCTTTCAATTATCGTTGTTCCAAGTATACCACATTATATCCTCTAACATCTTCTCAACCTACATAAGCCTGAATCCAGCTTGTAATACAAAACTGCCATATTAAGACCTCAAGCGAGGATTTCTTTATGAAATGCATATACCAGCAAATGTGGGTGCCTGTCTGAGCCCAAAGGGCGAGTTGGCACAGGAACATTTGCGAATCAGGTATATGCAGTTCATCGAAACCACAGCGTGTCTTAATATGGCAGTTTTGTATTACAAGCCAATTCAGGCTTTATTCATTTTACTCGTCGAATTCGTAGTCTTTGCCCGGAAGGATTGCGTTTAAAGCAATTCCAAGGATAGCTGCGATAGCAAGTGATGTTAATGTGATAGATGTTCCTGCAACTGTGAAGGTAATACCATTACCGAATCCAAGTCCGCTGACAAGGATAACAGCAGCAACGATCAGGTTACGCGACTTTGTGAAATCCACCTTGTTCTCAACAACATTACGAACACCAATTGCTGAGATCATTCCGTACAGCATGAAGCTGACACCACCAATGATCGACGCAGGAAGTGAACCGATACACTCAGCAACCTTTGGTGAAAAGCTGAGAAGGATCGCATATACAGCAGCCAGACGTACGACTCTTGGATCGTATACACGGCTAAGCTCAAGAACACCGGTATTCTCACCGTATGTTGTATTTGCAGGACCACCGAATGCAGCAGCAAACGCTGTAGCAAGACCATCACCGATCAGAGTTCTGTGAAGTCCCGGATCCTTGATGAAATTATTTCCTGTTGTAGCTGAGATTGCTGAGATATCTCCGATATGCTCCATCATGGTTGCAAGAGCGATAGGTGCCATTACAAGGATGGAAGTAATATTAAATTTACAAAGCTGGAATGGAGGAAGATCCACCCATCCGGCATCCTTTACTGCCTTAAATGTGAAGATTGCAGATCCGTCCGGATTGTGAACACCACATTTGAAAAGAATAAATGCAACTACATATGAGATCACAACACCCATAAGAATCGGAATGATCTTGAACATTCCTTTGCCCCAGATATTAAAGATTACAATAACCGCAAATGCGATAATTGCAAGAATCCAGTTTGTTTTTGCATTATTTACGGCTGATGGCGCAAGACTCAGGCCGATACAGATAATGATCGGACCGGTAACAACAGGTGGGAGGAAACGCATAACACGTTTTACGCCAACCAGTTTTACAACCAGCGCAAGAACCAGATACAACGCACCTGCTACTACGATACCGCCACATGCATAAGGTAATTTCTCACCCATAGACATATCTTTGAAGATTCCGGTATCAAGATTTGCGACTGTATTAAAGCCTCCTAAGAAAGCAAATGAGGAACCCAAAAATGCAGGCACCTTTAATTTTGTACATAAATGGAAGAATAATGTTCCGATTCCGGCACAGATCAGTGTAACCTGAATGGATAAGCCCTCTCCATTAAAATAAGTATTTACCAGAATCGGTACTAAAATAGTTGCACCAAACATGGCAAACATGTGCTGCAAACCTAACAGCAACATTTTCGGAACACCCAGTTCCCTTGCATCATAAATCGCTTCTTTTTTCTGATTCATAATAATCTCCCTTCTTCTATTGTACCTGTTTTACTGTGATCCTATCGATTGAAATGCACGCCTTCTTTCGACAAAACCTCCAGCACACCATCTTTACGATGATAACATAAGAAGGGAGATTTGTGAACTGCAAATCTCCCTGTTTTTTATAAATTTGTTATATTTGTAAAAACTTTCGATATTAAAAGTTTTTAGGTCGTTTTTTATTTCAGATCATTCAATTTTGAACATTATGGCCAAATGACTTATTCAACATTTTTCAGCGCCTCATCCATCGGGATCCGTTTGATCCTTCTTACCTGAAAAACAGCGATGATTCCATAGGCTGCCATCGACAGGATAAAGATCGCAGGATAAATATACGGAGCAATGTAGATCGTCATCCATCCACTGATTGCCTCCTTCATCATCACATAATAGATGCCGGAGATCGCTACCTTCGAAAGAAGGATTCCAAAGATAACACATACTGCCATCACCCATGTTGTCGCAGACAGATATAATCTGTTGATCTCTTTGTTCTCATATCCAAGGATCTTTACCATGGATATTGATATGGTATTCCTCTCAATGATCAGCTTTGTAAGCAGATAAACCATCAGCATGAACATCGCCAGTGCAAATACCTCAAACATATAAAACATCTGGCCCATGGAACGATCAAGCTGTCTTGATACCTTTGTCAGATCTTCCTCTGTAACGACTGTCGCGATCAGCTTCTCATCAATATCAGTCAGCTTCTCATTTGAGAAATATCCTGAGAAATATTCATCCTCGACATCGAACATTTCCCGATATGTCTTCGCATTCATAAATACTGCCAATGCCGCAGGATATGTGCACACACCGGAAACCTTTATCTTATAAGAATCAGATGAATATTCCTTATCCAGCGTGATCGTATCCCCGTTTTTCAGTTTATATTTGTCACGAAGCCCGTCAGAGATCAGCATTTCTCCATCCGCAGGCTGTACCTTGGAATACTTGCTGTCATCCGAGATACCATAGACCATGACTTCTTCATCTCTTATATCTGTTTTATAGATCAGGGAAGTTACCAAGTATTTCTCTGCATCCTTGTTCTCTGTTTCCACAGGCATTTTCAAAACGTACTGATAATCCGCAAGCATATTGTCCAGCGTTTCATCCTGATAGTGTTTTAAAAGCGGCGACATCATCATTCCGAACATCAGCAGAACGATAGCAAATGTTACTCCGATAAATAATACGATATAGCTTGGCAGATTCTGCAGGATCACACGTATACGGAATCTGGTAAAGAAACGGAAATGTGGCAGCTTGACCGCTTTCTTTCTCTTTGACTTTGAAAGATCCCGTCTGATAAACCGAAGCGGTGACATACGGAGCTTCGAATAGATCATCCATGCTGTTATGACAAGCATCAGCACGATCGGAATAACCGTCGTTTTTACAAATGCTTCCGCATTCCATTTTGTCACATATTTTGTCAGACTGTAACTTCCATAATACATTGCCACACAGACATTTTTAAACACTGTATATCCCAGAACATTTCCGATTACAGCTGCTACTAATGTAACCAGGATCGGAAGAGAAATGTAATGTGCCAGTAATTCTCCTCTTGTGTAACCGGAGGCCCGAAGAGTACCGATCGTGCCGGCTTCCTTTACGATCGTATTGTTGATCGTAATCGCAAAGATAAATGCCATGATCACGATTATAATATAAAGCAGTGTTTCCACCATTATCGAATCACTACCCATATCCTCTCCGGTAAAATTAATTGCCTGATTCGTATATCTTGGAATAAACTTCTCCACTTCTCCATATTGACTGATCACCTTTGCAAGATCATCGGATACATCCTTCTCCGCTTTCTCATCTTCAGGTTCATCGTCATAGATCCAGGCATAAGAATAATGCATCAGCCCTTTGTCAAAGCTTTCAAACCGTTCATCCGTTATGATCGCAACACCGAACAACACGGAATCAAACATCGTATCATTATTATTCTGGAACAAAGCACTGTAATCAGATAATGCTACAAAGCCCGATACCTTATATGTCTGTCCATCAACCGACAGATCATCTCCTACCTTGATCCCATTATTTTCCGCATACATACGGTCCATTGCGATCTCATCTTCTGCCGCAGGGAACGCTCCCTCCATCAGACAAACCTTATCCACATCTGTACGATTCTTAAAAATACGGAGTGTGCTTTCATCCCCATCTTTTTCTACAATTTTCTCATAGTAATAATCCTCATACAGCTTTACCCCCTCATCTTCAATCGCTTTAATCGCCTCGGATGATGCTTCATCCTTGTACTCAAAATTACCATTCTCGATATTATACTTATCAAAGCTCTCATCATATGTAGCGATCATACTCTTACCGGCTACCAGAAAGCCGGACACAAAACCAATACTCAAGATCATAAACAGGAAAATAACCAGATACTTTCCAAGATCGGCAGCCAGCTCCTTCGGCAGCCGTTTCCATAATGGATTCTTCATATTATAAATTCTCCTTTTCTCTCTGCCACTTCTGTATTACCAGTCAAGCTCCATTGCAGGAACCTTTACATCATTTACTATATTCTTACGGATCATTCCATCACGCAGTTTGATCACACGGTCTGCCATATTCTTGATCGCATCATTATGTGTAACCATGATAACGGTATTTCCATATTTCTGATTTACATCCTCGATCAGCTTCAGGATCTCCTTCGAGGTCTTATAATCAAGTGCACCTGTCGGTTCATCACAGAGCAGGATATCCGGATTCTTAACGATAGCCCTTCCGATCGATGTTCTCTGCTGCTGTCCACCGGACAACTGATTCGGAAGCTTATGTCTGTGCTCATATAAACCAAGCGTCTTTAAGATATCATCGACATCGAGCGGTGAATCACTTAAATATGCACCAACCTCTACATTTTCCTTTACGTTCAGATTCGGGATCAGATTATACATCTGGAATACATAGCCAAGATGCTTTCTCCTGTACTGTGTCAGCGTCTTCTCATCCATATCAACTGTTTTTTCCCCATTGATCGCTATATAACCACTGTCGGCGTTATCGATTCCCCCTATGATATTCAGTAACGTAGACTTACCGGATCCGGATGGTCCAAGCAAGACACAGATTTCTCCCTTCGTCACTGTAAAATCCAGTCCTCTTAATACCTCTGTCCGGTTCTCCCCTGATCCGAAGCTCTTTTTCAGACCACTGATCTGTAAAAAATTCTGATTTTCCATTTTGTCTCCTCCATTCTCCAGTACTTTCTATCACACTGGTATATCTTTTTATGATTAACGTTTATCGCTTTGAACATTTGAATATGTGTTCATATGATTAATAGCACAAAACAACTGTATTGTCAATGGTTCTGTTGCAAATTTCAAATTTTTGTTAGTTTTAACTAACATTGTACTATTATACATCTATTCCCGGCACAGAACATGTAAAAAGCACATGCTTATTGATATATTTTTATCATTAAGCATGTGCTTTTACTGTTTTTTGTTTCTATCTGCTCTGCAAAGAGGCATTTTATCTGAAGTTATATTCCCGGATCTCGCAGTTCTTAATCCCGAAATGTGCAAATTCTTCATTTGTCATATCATAAAAATACGACTGTACGATCCTTGAAATTCCATTATGTGCAACAAGCAGATATGTCTTATGTTCAGACTCCGCTTTTATATCATCCAACAGATTATAGACACGCTGGCACAGATGCATCATCGTCTCTCCGCCATCATAATGATCCAGGAAATGGGATTTTGCTTCCATGAATTCTGCTCCATTTCTGGGTGTTGATTCAAACCGTCCAAAGTTTTGCTCCTTCAATCTCGGCTCCATCCGCATCGGAATCCCTGTCATTTCCGATATATGTCTGGCAGTCTCGGCCGCACGAACAAGTGGGGAATATAATATCTCATCGATCCCCGGCTGTTCTTCTGCCAGTTTTCTTCCAAGTTCTTCTGCCTGCCGGTGTCCCAGCTCTGTCAGCTCAATATCCGTTGCACCGCAGATCTTATTCTCCACGTTCCAGATGGTCTGGCCGTGCCTCGTAAAAAATACTTTTCCCATGTTATCTCCTTATTCTTATACTATAGAATTGGATTATATATACTATAATTTCACACCGGCTGTCAACTTTATTCCACAGGATTTCACAGACGTTCAGCCACCGCGATTCCGGTGGCGGTGGCTGCGAGTCCGCCTTTTCCGGTCTCCCGGAGATCCTTATGCATCAGGTCGCCGATTTCCCGCATCGCATCGATTACCTCGTCTGCAGGAATAGCACTTTCAATCCCTGCCAATGCCATATCAACAGCGCACAGCGCATTCATGGCACCGGACGCATTTCGCTTCACACATGGCACCTCCACCAATCCTGCAACCGGATCACACACCAGTCCAAGCAGGCTCTTTAATGCCATCGCTGCTGCCTGAGTAATGAGATGGCTGCTGCCGCTCTTTAACCATGCAAGTGCACCTGCTGCCATAGCGGAAGATGCCCCGATCTCTGCCTGACATCCGCCTCTTGCCCCTGATATGCTTGCCCGTCTTGCGATCACATCCCCGATGCCTGCTGCCACAAACAGAGCCTTTACCATATCATTTTCCGAGGTGTTCGTCATTCTTTCATATGTGATCAATATCGCAGGCACAACACCACAGGAGCCTGCCGTCGGTGCTGCCACGATCCGCTTCATGCAGGCGTTGCTCTCCGCCATCTTGATTGCCCTTGCCATGACTGCTCCGCCAAATTTACCACACATACATTTGTGTGTTGCCGCATAATCAGCCATTTTTTTACCATTTTTCCCGGACAGGCCGCTACGGGAAGTCAAACTGTCATCATACGCTTCATCTGCTTCCTTCATCGAACGATACATCTGGGTCATCCGGTTTACGATATCCATTTCCGGCTGCTGCGAGTCCCTTGCCTCCTCCCGGATCACAGCCTCCCAGAACTCACATATATTTGTTTTCATATAAGCATCGATTTCTGCCAAAGATGAAAATGCCATTATCATTCTCCTTTTTAATTTCTTTCCTGTGCCACTGCATCCTTTATTACCTAGATTCCACGATCAATCATCTTTCAGACTCAGATAGGTTACCTTCAAGATTCCTTCCAGATGCTCCAGCCATTTCAGGGATTCCTTTGGAACCTCCTGATCACATTCCAGAACCATGACTGCATGACCTCCCGGACATGCCCGATACAACTGCATCGTTGCAATATTTATGGACTTATGTCCAAGCATCGATGTCACCTCTGTCACATGTCCCGGCTGATCCAGATTATGCACGATCAGAGTCGGGTAATCGCCACTGAAATTTGCATCCAGACCATCGATCTTACAAATGCGGATTCGCCCTCCGCCGACTGATTCCGCTTCAATATCAAGCTCTCTGCCGCTTTCTCCTGTCATATGAAGCACGGCTGTATTTGGATTTGCATGTGCAAGCTTCGCTGCATAAAAGATAACCTCCATGCCTGCCTGTTCTGCCAGTTCAAAGCTCTCAGGTACGCGGATATCATCCGGCTTCATACCGAGAAGCCCGGCAACCAGTGCTTTATCTGTACCATGCCCTTTTCCTGTTGCAAGGAATGAACCATACAGTCCGATCTCCACCTTCCGGATCGGTTCATCTATTAATTTATAACAAATATATCCAATCCTTACAGCTCCTGCCGTATGCGAACTGGACGGACCTACCATGACCGGACCTACAATATCAAAAATACTCATTTTGCCACCTTCCTGTTTCTTCCAGTATTCCTCAAATTTATAAATTTTATTCTACGACTGATCTTTAAAGCCATCCTACATAATAGTTCATGAACCGAATCATACCGCCTGTCAGTTTTGCCGCAAAAGCAAAAGCCACCGATATCTTCTGCAATTCATACAGTCCTGTATCACAAACGCTCTATGAAATAACATCTGATATTCCGGTGGCCTTTCACCTTATGTTATGAACTTGTCATATGCTGTCCATATCCGGTACAACATATTCTATTTTGCTTTCTTATAAGATACCTTTGCTGGGATATTGCTCTTTTTCAGAAGGCTTTTATAACTATTCGCCTGCTTTTTCGGTATCGTTACAACTGCTTTTTTGCTGATGCCTTTAAAGGCCTTCTTGCCAACCTTTGTGAGCTTCTTTGTTGTAAATGTAATCTTCTTTAGCTTTGTACATTTTTCAAAGCTGCTCTTGCCGATTGTCTTCACACTCTTGCCAATCGTCACAGTTGTAAGTACTTTGCATCCATAAAATGCCTGAGCACCTACGGTCTTTACTTTATCACCAATCGTGGCACTCTTCAAGTACTTATATCCCTTAAATGCCTTCTTACTGATGGCTGTAACATTAAATGTAACTCCACCGATCTTGACCGTATTCTTAATTGAAAGCTTAGTAAACTTCTTATCTGACTTCTTCTTTGTTGTACCAATTACAGTTACAGTTCCCTTACCATTTGTCGATGCTTTTGTGATCTTATACCGGATGCCCTTTACCGTATAGGTATTATTCTTAGCAACCTTGATCCGGAAAGTCTTTGTTATTGTACCTGTATACTTTCCCTTACCGATAATCGTAATCGTCGCCTTACCAATATTCTTATTATTCTTATATTTCACAGTATAATCTGATTTCGCTGACAGCGTCTTTCCCTTGACTGTCACAACAGGCGTCTGCTTCAATTTCTTTCCTGTATAAATAACAGAGGCCTGTATACCTGTAACAGAGGCTTTACTGATGTCAACCTTTGTCGTAGGCTTATTTGGTGTCGGATTCGGCTTTACCGGTGTTGGATTTGGCTTATCGGAACCCGGATCGGTCGTTTCCTCTTTCTTTGGCAGAATCTCCTGCTTCTTGTAACCACATACTGTACATTCATAGGTCATAATACCTGTAGCTGATGTAGTCGGTGCCTTTGTTACTTCTCCCTTACCAAATACATGCTCTGCCCGCTCAAGGATTTCACCACAGCTGCATTCCTTCCAATGCTGGCTGTCGTCTGACTTCCATGTATAGGAATGTGAATGCTCCTCGCTGATCACGATCTCCACACTGAATATAATTCCTCTATGTGCCTGATTCCAGCCCTTATTACCGGTCCAATCATAATTTGTACTGTCATCCGGCTTGAAGCATACCTGTACGGTGCTGTTCTCTGACAGAATGGTCTGGTTTGCTGTATACCAGTAGTAGTATCCTCCTTCTGCATCCGGAAGCTCCACATCCTTTAACACAGTGTCCTTCTTTACTGTGATCGGTGCGATCTTCTGTGTAAATTCTGCTTTTACAGGTTCTACTGTTACTGTAAGCTCTACCGCATCTACCTGATCATATACTTCTGTATTCTTTGGAATATAGCTTGCTTCAAATGTATAGCTTCCTGCTTTTTCAAGCTTCGTTGCCGGAGCTGTCCATACAAAGCTTCCACCCTCTGTTTCAGGAATCTCTACGTCTGCAAGCGTCTGTCCATAAATACCGGTCAGACCGGTTGGAACCGCAAAGTCCGGAGCCTGTTTTTCTGCTGCTACAGATATCTTTACCTTGATCTGGATCGTTCCATCTGCAAGCTCCTCATATGCACCTTCTGCAAGGTCTGCTTTACTCCAGTCATAATCTGATGTATTCGCAGGAATGAAATATGCATCATATTCTTTTGTTCCTGCTTTTTCGATCACTGTCTCCGGAGCTGCCCATTTATAAGTACCCTTTCCGGATGTTGGAAGTGTTACGCTCTCTAATGTCTTTCCTGCCAAACCGGTACACGGATCCGGTGTCTCCATAACAGGTGTGCCCTTTGCAACCTTTGTAAATGTCAGCTTAAAGCTTGCAACGGTCTGATTCTTACCGCAGATCTTGATCGTTACCGTCTGTGCTTCCGCAGCTGCCTTTGTCGGTGTTCCATAGATTCTGCCATTCTTCAGCTCCAGACCAGCCGGAAGCACCGAACCCTTGGCAAGGGAATAACCAACTCTTGCTGCAGCACTGTCAATATCGTTTGCAATCTTTAATGCAGTCAGATCATATAATGGCTTATCCTCAGTTGTTGTCACCCCTACAACTGCTGTATCTACTGTATCTTCGTCTTTATCCAGAGTGATCATAGTTGCTGTATCATTCTTCATATTAACCGTAAATACTGTAGGTTCATATGGCATAGCGGCTGTCCATGTTGTTTCATCACTCTTATTCATCACTGATTCAGAAGAACCATAAACGATGGAATCAACTGTTGTATTTTCTATCGGAATACCGGTTACTGTTACTTTTACAGAACCGTTACCACGGATATATACAGCATCATCACCTTCTATACCGGAGGTCTTCATATCACCCGTCGTGGAGGCTGCAAGCTGTACAGGAGCTGTATCGCCTTCCTCAAAGCAGAATTCCGGATAAACAAGCTCTGCTTTGTAATAGATTGTACTATAGTAACTTAAAGTCTTCATCATGGATGGTTCCTTAGAGGTAAGGATATCTCCGACTAATGTTGAAGATACCATCTGCTCCAGATCACCGTCATTGATGATTGTTCCGTTATTTGTCAGCTTACCAAATTTGAATCGTCCTGTTTCCTGATTGATAACAGAAGCACCTGCATGGATCGTCAGTGTGCTTACAGTCGTATAACTGATCTCGCCACTATTTGTAATGGTGCCGGATACAGTTGACTTTGAATATCTGTCACCCTTACACGTCAGACTGCCTTTGTTGGTCAACGTGCCATTCAGATCCGCATCTCCTGTATATACAACCTTCACACCATCTGCGATCGTGATGTTGGAATCCTTCAGCGTATGAATATCTCTGGTTTCTACATCCTTATCGATCGTGTACGCTCCACCAAGATACAGATCCAGATAGTCTTCCGCATACAGACCGCCATTTAATGTCCAGTTGTTGTTATTCTGGTAGATATAGGTAACAATACCTCTGACATTTCCGGAAACTGTACGTTTTGCCCGGATATTATCTACTATACCATTTGCCGCTACCGTATAATTATTGCGACCCGTTTTGTCAGTAATATTGATGTCTCCAACAGTTCCGCCATATGCCAGCGTACATACAGTTGTATTCTCCAATGCACCGCTGACACCAAATGAATTCGTATCAAGTAAGACATCCATATCTCCATCTATTGTAGAATTATAAGACAGGTAATTCTTACCACTACCGCCTACTTCCCAGTTACCAATGATGTCATACTTTACAGATCCATGAATGGTACTGTCACATAAGCCAAATACGGAGCTTGAACCGGTAATCTGCTGTCCATTATAATTTGCAAATGCATATCTGCTTCCGGATGCCCCAATTCTTACATTTACTGACTTATTTACGACTGCCGAGCTTGTAACATACATCTTGTAATTTTCTCTATATGCCGTCTGTGCCATCTGTGCCTGATCTGTAAACTGGAATACCAGTTCATCCGCCGTTGCCACACCAAGACCATATACATACTGATACATAGTACCTGCTGTCGCATAAAGCTCTGCCTTCTTTACAACTGCCAGATTTGCTATGTATGTATTGCTTGAGATCTTACCGCCCTTGATATATAAGCTTACGGTACCATCTACCTGCGCCTGGGAACCTGTAATATTTGCTTTACCTCTTGCGCCGTACAGACTGCCAATCGTTCCACCATACATATAGATAGAGATATCACCCTCATATGGTGCAGTTGTATCTGCATATCCAATTATGGCTCGTGTACTCAGATCGTAGGATGTTGCCCCTGCAATCTTTAATGCCTTTCCATTATCTGCAATTCCATCATGGTCATCATCCGGATAGATGGATACCTTTTTGCTGTCTGATGGATCCGGAAGAATGACAACGGAATGTCCCTTCAGATCAATATCCGTATACTGCTGTACATTCAGCTCCTTCGTCAGATCTGTAATCTTATATCCTTCCTCCTGAACAGTAAATGTAATCTTACATTCTGTCGCAGATCCATTTCTTCCTGTAATACGGAATACTGCCTCTGTTGTTTCTGCATCATCCGCAAGTGTACCGACTACCTTTGTTCCTTCCAGCTTCAGACCTGCAGGAAGTGCGGAGCCAGACTTAAGCTGATACTTAACAGAGCCCCCATACTGCATGGTTGTATCATTCTGGATCTGGATCTGACTAAGATCGTACGCCGGATCAGCAGTTGTATATTGGGTTCCTTTTACTACCATTGGATCTGCATACTGTTTGGAGCATGTGATCTGCTTCGGAATATAATCAATATATAGTTCAGATGCCGCTTGTGGAAATGCCAGCTTACAAACGCAGTCCGCATCTCCTTCTACCGGTTCTCCCCCATTTACAGATATTGCCCCTGTATATCCTGTAATATTTTTGTACTTTATATTCTGTGTTTTATTTCCCGGAAGGTAATAATAGGATTTCTTCTCATCCTCTCTGTATTCGTATGCATAATCTTCTGCAGAAGAATAAGATGTGATATCCTGTAAATTTGATGTCACAGTCACGACAAAATACAGCTTCGACCAGTCACTGATATCGGTATCCTCTGCAAACGCTCCATCCACCATCCATTTTCCGGTACAGGCAAATGTCTTTGCAGACACAGCTCCTTTATGGAAGATCTGAGCAGATGTATTCTTGATCTTGATATCTTCTGCCTTGAGCACCGCATCCTTTTCTATATATACATATGCATATCCCGGTGAAAAAGTATCAATGTTACATGTACCATGGAACCAGACCTTATCATAGGTTCCATTCGTTTTGAAGGTTCCGGCAGTTACACCCTTATTAAATGTTGTCTCTGTCCCTCCCGGAAGTGTGATCGCACCGGTGATCTCTACCGGAGCATTCGCAGTAAAATCCTTATACTGCGTTACCTGCAAAGAATCTCCTGTCAGCTTCTCATTTACTATATAATCCTCGACTGTGATCGCACCTGCCTGATCGATCAGATACCCTTCATAGAAACCATAACCGGATGGATTCTTAATAGCCATCTTGCCAACAGCCGCTTCTTTTCCCCGCTTCATCCTCATATACTGCACATGCGCACTGGAATCCAGTCCGTATACAGTGCTAACAGCTCCACCCTGAATATCTATAACAAGTGAATCTGAATCGGCATAGGACATAGTTGCACTCTTAACTCCAAATATACTTCCAACCGAACCACTAAGCACTGTGATCCTGATCGGGCGATCATAATCAATACCGGAAATACCATAGATCGTATATCCTGACAGATCTCCGCTATACATAGCCTGTCTGCCATCAGCCTTACCATCCCGATCATCATCTGCATAGATACCAGTGAGGATCACCCCATTATCAGATGTACCTGTCTGCTGAAGGACTGCAGATGTTCCGTTCAGGCTGATCGTCTTGTTTTCTTCATCGACCGTCAACCGTTCGATCGTGCTTTCCTGAATTTTCTGTACCTTGGACACGATCACATTTAATCTCAGAACAGCTTCCGTCCCATTTCTACCTGTTACATGGATATCCACGCGTTTTCCATCTTCATATAAAACAGTCGGAGTACCAATGATCCTGCCCTCTGTAAGTGTTAAACCTTCCGGAAGACTGTATGTAGCATCCTCTTTATATGAAATTGTGCCTGTTTTTGCATCATTCATAATGATCAGTCTGTTCAGATCATATAATGGCTGTTTCTCTGTATAGGTCTGATTCAATACAGCACTTGGATCAACAGATGTTTTCTTGATATCAATCGGAATTCCTTCAAATGCTGCTGTAACTACAACCTGCTCATCCGGCATTTCAAAGCTATAGGTATTTCCTTCCTTTGCAAGCTCTGATGCCTGGGTATCTGACTGCTTCTTTACCGTTGCTGAAAGGAATCGATAGCCCTTATTTGTACTGATATATACGGTTACAACATCTCCTGATTTACAATACCGCGTATCCGGATCCAAGGATGTCTGTTCACCGCTTCCAAGCGACATACTACCCTGATTCTGATCTACCTTCATAACAACCGGATATTTTATGCCTGCTTCATTTGACTCTGTCTCAATCTGTCCATTATTCAGATAGATCGCTGCAGCAGATGAACCGATCTGCTTTATAGCTGCTGCTTTTATCGTTCCCTTATTCACTACCTGCGCAGTGTATGGAATATATACATTTTCTTTTGTAGTCACTGTGATCTTTTCCGGAATCAGAACAGCTGCATAGCCGTAGCTATAATTACCATACGATCCGAAATACACATTATCCGCCGTTACATTTTCTGTAAGAATAACCTTGCCACCATAATAAATATCATTTTTTACCTTAACAACTGCTGACGCATTCTCTGTCTGCGAAGATGCCGGAATCACATAATACTTCGATGGTAACTTACAGTCATCTGTTATCGTCATATTGAGTGTTGCCTTTTGAGGTAATGAATTGGAAAAGGTTACCGCGCTCAGCTTGCTGAAATCTGTATTCTCAATCCATACATCTGTCGTTCTCTCAGCCGAATCCGAAATACTGCTATTATTGTTTGCAAAAAGAATCTTTTCTGATGAAGTTGATGTGATCTCACTGTTTCTGATCTTATAATCTGCATTTCCATAAAGAGTAACATTATTGATTGCATAGAAATACCGTGACCGTATGCTATTTACATCTGCTGTGAGATCGCCTTTTATTGTTGGTGAATATACAATATAATAAGAGCCATTGCCCGCCGATGTATTCGTATTGATCACCGGCTCTTTATCCTTATCCAGGATCGTTGCATCATTCTCATGGGCAGATGTAATCTTTACATTTTTATCCACATATGCATTATAAATTCCGTAATAGTCATAACAGATATTTCCGGATGTCCGTATCTCACAATCATCTCCCAAATAACCATTCATAACTCCATATATGCTATTTCCTGCTGTACAACCTGTGATCGAGATCGTCTTTTTTCCATATCCTTTTCGGGTTTCGCTGTTCGAACCATAATAACCCCAGATATTACTTCCCTGGCATCGGCTGATACTGATGTCAGCCTGTCCATTTATATTTGCAGAACCTGTATAATATCCATATACATTTATGCCATTCCCTGTAAGATCTTCCATCGTGAGCTTCACAGAATGAGTCTCAACGACATCATACAGTCCATATATGATGCCCCCGGCTGAGTTCTTTCGGATCGTGATATCTGCATCATAGCTGTCGCCCTGTACCCCTTCATTTCTTAGAAAGGAACAGCCGCTGGCTCCGTAGACAGCTCCTGATACCGTACAGTTCTCGATCAGAACCTTTACCTGTCCCTTCAGACCGGAGGAACCATTTATACCATATACACTTCCAAATGTTCCACTGCCGCCAAGGATCTTGATATCCGTATCACCTTCTACATAGCTGCCGCTTTCGATGCCGTAAAATGTCCATCCGGAGCCTGTATAATTCTTCAATGATACATCCAGCTTTCCGGTACAATTTGCCGCCTTTAGTACAGTAAAGGAATCGCCTCCGAGTGCATTAACTCCATCCGCATCAAAGGTCACATTCCCCACAATCTTACAGCCGGAGTCCACTGCTGCACCTTTTGCACTTTCACGCAGCGTAATATTACGCATTGTGACATTCAGATTCTTCTTGACCTCCGCTCCTGATGTAACCACACCGATTCCATTGTAAGTACCGCCATTTAAATTCAGTGATACATCTCCTGAAACACCAGCGGTCTTAACCGCATATAATGCAGACAGGCTGCATCCATCACCTGCTTCTACTGCCACAGAACCTTCTACGGCTGCATTCTCAGCTCCTGTTACAGTTCCGATCGTTGCACCGTTTTTTATACGCAGTGTTAATGCTGTCTTGCTGCTGTCTGTGTTCAATGCTCCATTGCTCAGTCCGTATACATAGCCAAGCTTTGCACCATCTATTGTGATTGAAACCGGCTGATCATATGTCTGCTGATAAAGTCCATATATCGGCATACTGCTTGAATAAATGATATCTGCACTTCCATCTAACTTAAATGCCGTTTCACCCTGATCAACGATTCCATTCTGATTCTTATCCTCATATATATTTATATAAGGAATCTGCTCCGTTGCATTTTTCGATGTACATATGACAACTGAATTACCATTCAGATTCATTCCTATCGTACTGCCAGAGTCATTCTTTATATATGTAACTCCTTTTGACGGATCAGCTGCTGTATAACCGGAATCTGTCCCGCTGTCTCCCTGTCCATCTGTCGCCGCCTGTACAGCTAAGCCCTGTGTCATACAAAGACCTGCCGCAAGTGTCAATGCTGCTACATATCCTCTCATACTTCGTTTTCTCATTCTGTCCTCCATTCATCGCTGTCTGGAACCGCATCCCGCCAATTCCTATATATACATTGATATACTATAAATTGCCAGTTATCCAACCCCTTGGGATAACTGGCAATGTCATTATGTTTCCGGTTGTGATACCTTGGGCATATTTTTGTGTAATCTTCTAAATTATTGCACAAATCCGTATTATTTTTGTGAGAAACTATCCAAATTTATCACACCATATATATTGTAGCACATTAGCTTTATAAATACTATTCACAATTTTGCAACATATTTTTAGCTATTTTTACCAATTTTAACAAATTATTTGTATATTTTGTACTATACGCTTCTGCAACCCGAAAATTATTCTCATATATGTGCATCCATTTCTCCATATTCATCCTGTCATAAAACAAAAAAATAACCGGAAAGCTGAAAACCGGTATCATTCAATACCACATTTTTTCAGCTTCCGGTTACATTCATATCATATCCCGGCATGCCCATAAATGTGCACTCCGAAATATTAGATATTTACTTTTTAATCATCTTCTTCTGTTTGTAAGTAACAGCAAACGAACAAGCTGAAGGATTGCAGTTACCATTGCGGCTACATAAGTAAGAGCTGCAGCAGTTAACACTCTCTTGGCCCCACCAAGTTCTTCTTCTGTCATAAATCCGCCATTTCTTAAAATAGCAATTGCTCTGCCTGATGCATTAAACTCAACCGGCAGGGTTACAAACTGGAATACAACGACCAATGAAAATAACAGAATTCCCAGTGTGATACATACATCCAGTCTTGGGATCAGTAAACCGATCAGGATCAACGGCCATGATAATGTAGAACCAATGCTTACAACCGGCACGATCGCTGAACGAAAACCAAGCGGCGCATATCCTTCCGCATGCTGGATCGCATGACCACACTCATGTGCTGCTACACCAATTGCCGCTATCGATCTGGAACCATATACATTCTGTGACAGATTCAAGGTATGATCCTTTGGATTATAGTTATCCGTTAATTCTCCGGCAATCGGGCGGATCGTTACATCTGTGATTCCGGCATTTCTGAGAATCATCGCTGCTACCTGTTCTGCAGTAAATCCTGATCTGGTCGATACCTTCTCATACTTCTTATATGCTGATTTCACCTGAGCAGATGCGATCAGTGACAGAACAACTCCGATCAGAACTAATATATACGTTGGGTCAAAATAAAAATAAGGCATATCACTCATCTCTTTCTTAATATATATAATATCTGTAATAGTCTTTCCCTTTAAGTTCTCCCATTTCAAACGAAATACACCAAAGGATTATTTTTTTCTTCTCTTTGACTTTTTATCAGTCTGTTCCCCATACATTTCTCTGTACATTTCTTCTCTCGGATCGACCTCTTCATTTTTTCTGTCTGCCAAAAGAATCCTTCCGATAAATCCAAGTCCTCCAAAGATCAACACCAGAATAACCAGCCAGTCAAATAAAGTCATGGTCGTCAAATGTATATTTGTTGTCAGAATGACCATGATGACGATCAACAGTCCTGCAAGTGCCGAAAAAACCTTTGATGCAAAGGAATCTGTCATAAACATCCAGACAATTCCTATGATCAATGGAATCACTACCATTCCTGAACTGATTCTTGCTCCCCAGATGGACATCCCTCCAAATGAAGAAAAGAAACTGGACGATACGATTACTTTCTGTGATAAGATAAATAACCCTGCCACCAGCATCACGATCCCGGCAACAAATGTCATCAGCTCATGTTTTGGCTTCTTCATATACTCCTCCATTTCTACCACTGTATGTGAATCAATCTGTTATGCTGTAAACTTTACTGCCGTTCCGGAAACAAGGATCTCCGCACCACCGGCAACAATTGTTGTTGAAGCAAATCTGACATTTACGATTGCATCTGCGCCCATGCTCATAGCCTGGTTGATCATATATGAAATTGCTTTATCCTTTGCTTCTGCCATCATCTGTGTATATGCCTGCATCTCTCCGCCTACCATATTACGGAAGGATGCTCCGATATCTTTTCCGATATTCTTACACATAACACAACAGCCTGTTACTAATGAGAGTACCTGATACTCTCTTCCTGGTATATTCTCTGTATTTACTACTACCATTTTCTTTTCCTCCTGCGTTTTCCATAACCTTTTGTTTCTCCTGCTCCCTGCAGGCTTCTTTATCATACCACGAATGAACGCGACCTGTAAATCACTTTATACTACACGTTAGCATCATTAAAACATGCATTTTTTATGTTTTCTTTTCACAATTCATTGACATCCTGAACATAGAATAAACACATTTATCCAGTAATATAAATACCATCAAAGGAAAACAAAACCAAGAGGACATCACCGGAAATGCGGTCAGAGCAAGCGTTTCCGACTGAATGTCCTCAGATCTAAAAAAGTGCATACCTGAATATCAGATACACACTTTATAATTATTGCTTACTTTCATTTTTCATAGATTCCCTTCCTTCGCCCCGTAGCAATACCTGCTGCGGGGCTTTTGTTTATCTCATGTCTTATATAGCATCTGCCATATTCCGAACATTCCGGAAGACTTCTATTTTTATTTTATTTTCTTAACCTTAACGCTCTTTGCAGCTCCGGCTTTTTTGAAAGCTGATTTATATGCCTTTACCTTTTTCTTTGGCACGCTGATCGTTGCTTTTTTATTTATCTTTGTAAATGCTGATTTTCCGATGGTCGTTTTCTTTAATTTACTGCTCTTGACCGTGATTGTTTTCAGCTTCTTATCACCATAAAATGCCTTGCTTCCAATCTTGCTTACCTGCTTTGGAATCGTGAGTTTCTTGATCGCTGTACACTTGGCAAATGCTTTATCACCAATTTTTGTAAGCTTCGCATCCAATGTAACCTTGGCAAGCTTCTTGCATCCGTAAAATGCACTCTTGCCAATTGATTTTACATTTTTACCAAGCTTTACGGTTTTCAGCTTCTTGCAATTCTTGAATGCACTTCCGCCAACAGAAGTAACCTTGAACTTATAGCCCTGATACATAACTGTTGCAGGTATTGTTGCCTTTGTTACGGATTTCTTTGCTCCATACAGCGTCACAGTACCCTTCTTGGCATCTGATTTTGTAATCTTATAACGCAATTTCCCAACTTTGAACTTTGTTCCAACTGCCGCAGGCTTTTCTGCCTTGATAAATTTCTGGGAATACTGATTCTTTGAAGTATCAATACCATCCTGCTTTGCTCCTGCAAAACTGTTGTTTGAAATATGGGATACATTCTTTGGAATCACCATCTCTTGGATATTATTGCAATTCTTAAATGCATTATCTCCGATATTCTTAAGACTGTCCGGCAGCTTAACTGTATTCAGATTCTGACATCCATCAAATGTACCATTCGCAATCTTTGTTACACCCTCCGGGACATCGATCACATGAAGATTATCACAGGTCTTAAATGCTCCTGTACCAATTTCCTTTAATGTCTTGCCAAGGAACTTTACTTCATTCAGATTGTTGCAGCCATAAAATACATATGCTCCTACCTTCTCCAGGGTCTTTGGTGTTATCAGTTCATGAAGATTATCACATTCATAAAATGCATAATCCGGAATTATACGGATCTTTGTCTTTGAAATATCGATCTTAATATTGACACAATATGCAAAGGAATATTTTCCAATCGATGTTACACTTGCAGGAAGTGTGATCTGCAGATTGGAATTTCTTGCAAATGCATATGCTCCAATAATCGCTGTATTAGATGTTTTTGCAAACTCGATCTGGTTCAGATTGCCGCACTGATAAAATGCATAATCACTAATCACCTTTATTGTTGTCGGTATCTGAAAACCTCCATTTAAAGCAGCGGTTTCAAATGCATATGGTGCGATCGTCGTTACCGGAACAGGGATCTTATACAATCCCTTTCCTGTATAATGAAATGCCGGAGCAAAACGATACGCCTGCTTTCCATCCTTACTGAGAAGCAGTTCACCTTGATTCTTATTCTGGATCTGTGCCTGGTTTGGATTATTTGTATTCCATGTATATGTCTTAAAATAAGCGTTTGTATCTGCTGCTGCAAATCTGCCGATTGACCGGCAGCCGGCAAATGCCCCTGTACCAAGCTTTTTCAGATTGGAAGGAATAGCGATAACTCCCATCTCAGCATATGGAACAACAACACCCTGTGCCGTTGCAGTTCCTGCTGCATCCGTTGCCGTAGCTGTATCATTTGCATCTGCTTTCTTGTAGCTGTACAGTGTACTAAGGCTCTGGCAATTCTCAAATGCCCGGTCACCGATCGTTACAATCGTATCCGGAACTGCGATCAGGGAAACCTTCTCACATCCCTTAAATACATTATTGCTAATTCCTGTTACTGTCCTGCCGTTGATCGTTGCCGGTACAATGATCTGTTCCGCATTCTTGTTTCCTTTGTATGCGGTGATCGTACCATTTGCATCACATACAAATGATGCTGCTGCACTATATGTATACATCTGTCCTGCATTATCAGCTTTTGATAAAGAGCCCGCACCCATCAGTGCCAGTATGCAAATACACATTGCTGCAGCAAGCATCAGCCATAATTGTTTACTTCTTGTCTGCTTCATAGCATAACCTCCCTAAAAAATACTGTTTCTATTTTATCATGCCATTCCACAGAAAGATAGTTTATTTCGATTTACCCTTATGAAATACTTTTATTTTTTGATAGTTGCTTTTACAACACCCTTTACAACCTTATATTTTTTATTGCCCAGTTTTACAGTGCCTGTAACCTTCTTTGCAATCTTTCTTCCTCCAATGTAAATGTGATCGTTGGATTCTTCCACTGTGTCCATCTAGAATTTTTATCCATTTTTAGACAAACGAAAAAAAGCCTAAAACCTTTCAGTTTCAAGCTTTTTGAATAATGCCGGCGACCGGCACTTTCTTAATTTTTCCCAACTATGAAAATAATTGAAAAATCTAGGTTTTAAGCCATTTTCTAGCACTTCTTATTGTATCAAATATGAAAGTAAATGAAATATTTTTGCCCCTAAATTGCCCCTAAAATCAAACAGCTGGTAATGTCAATATCTGCCCTACATGGATCGTAGTGCTTGTGATCTTCGACAGGCTCATAATCTCGACATATCGGCTACCATTCTTCAGATACTTTGCAGCAATATCCCAGAGCGTGTCACCTTTCTTGACGGTGTATGTCTTTGTCTTCTTTGCTGCCTCATTCGCTGATGCGTTCGTGCCTGGAATGCTGAGAACTAAGCCCGGATGGATCGTTGCACTTGTAAGTGAGTTTAAACTCATGATCTCTCTATATCGTGATCCTGATCCGAGGTACTTCTCTGCAATACCCCAGAGTGTGTCGCCTTTCTTTACCTCTACAGTCTTGTATCCGGTATCATTATCTTTTATATTTGCTTTAACATTGTCGGCATATGACGGCACACCATATCCGATGATGTACGGATCATTTAATAAGTATTTGCGCTCGTGAACAGCATCTGAAGTATTTCCCTCTACTGTATATACATATGTAGATGTTACTTTCGTCACAATTCCAACGTGCGACGGATCTGTCAGCTTATGTCCCTTTGAGAAGAAAATCAAAATGCCCGGAACTGGTGTGTATGTACCACAATAAGCCTTTGCATTCTTCCATCTGCCCTGCTTGATAAACCACTTCATTCCGGCTGTGCAGCTTGCAAATCTTGTAACCACATCCTTTGCCACACCACACATATACATTACCCAAGTTACGAAAATGGCACACCATGCCACATCCATACCGAATTTTGCCCCGGTCAGCTCATTGTATACTTTAATATACTTATCATCACCATCCGGCTCACATGTTCCGATCTGGCTCTTTGCTGTGCTTATAATCTTATCAATACTACTCATCTTTTATTCCTCACTTTCTGATTTTTTCTGTAGAATGTCAATAGCTTTCGTGATTGCTGGTGGTAATTTTATTCCCATGAGACCGGCATTTTCTACAAGAGATATTAATTCGTTCGCCAAAAATGCAATGATCACCGCATCTCTGATATAGTTTGTTCCGATAATCAAATCAAGCCTGTACGACACAAGAACAAATACTAATGTCATACATTTGCGGCATAACCCTTTCCAACACGTCTTGCTTTCAAGACTGCCGGTGTTCGTTTTTTTACTCTTATGAAAAACTCCTGCGACTACAAGACCTGATACATAATCAAGCCCCATGAAAATCAAAAGAGACACCAGTCCGGTGTCCCATCCTCCAAACAATGCTGCTATTCCGGAGCCAACCGCTCCGATCACTGTACATATAACCTGTTTCATATTGTCCTCCTTATTATGTAATTGCTACCCATTTCACCGATGTATCTCCATTGTCTGTTCTTGTAACATAGAGATCAAAACCTGTCGTAGTGATATTTGTTGCTGAACATCCCTTAAATACTGTTCCCGGAACAGTAGTCAACGGATCAAGTAATACAGCCGGTACCTTTGGCAGTGTTTCTTGGAACTTTACATGTGTTGCTGTCGGCTTATTGGCTATTGCTGCACAAATTTCAGTTCCTGTCGTTATTGTATGACCATTGAAACTGCCCGCCTGTACGTCTCCTTTTTCTGTGACTACCATAGCATTTGATCTTGCGCTTGAGGTTCCGTTACCGACAATAAGAAGTGCTCCATCCACATCCTCATTATATCTTCCTACAACAGTCTGTGAATTTCCAGTTGCCCGATTTCCTGTTCCTCCGGCATGAGAATTTTCTCCACTTGCTGTATTACCGTAACCTTCTACATGAGAATTTTTACCTTCTGCAATATTGCAGTTTCCCTCAGCATGAGAATTTTCTCCGCTTGCTGTGTTATTGTTACCTTCCACATGAGAATTTTCTCCGCTTGCTGTATTGATACTTCCCTCTGCGTGTGAATAGGAAGAATTAACAATATTACGACTACCTTCCACATGCGAATCATAACAACTATTTATAGTATTATTACCGCCTTCTGCATGAGATTCTGTTCCGCTTACAGTATTATCACCGCCTTCTGCATGAGACCAAGCTCCGCTTACAGTATTGCTGTAACCTTCTGCATAAGAACACCAACCGCTTGCAATATTATCCAGACCTTCTGCAATTGAATATGCTCCAACACTACTGCCATCCAATCTGGTACCGATCGTATAAAAAGGCGCATTTGTTTTGTTTCCATCAGAATCAACTACATCTTTGGCATACCCGATATGGAAAACTAATTGATCATAATCATAAAAATGGAAACCATATGAATTAATTTTTGAGTGCAGTCCACTCTCTTCGCCAATCCTAGTTTCTTCTCCAAAACTTGCAACAGAGATATCATTTTCATAAATCTGAATACTCTCATTGCAGATCTCCAATACCTTTTCAGATGCAGAATCTCCCAGTCTGAGAGAGCCATCATTGAATGTAATGTAATCCGTATGCTTATCCGTATTTGCATCTTTTGTATTGAGTATCTTATCCAGATTTGATGTAACACCTGTTATATTCTTTATAATGTCCCCTATATTCTGCTTACCAAGTTTCATTTCATCTGCCGATATGGCAAGGTGAGTATCCCCCTGTGCATCTATATAAAACATAATAAAGTTCTCGGAATCACCTATGTTAAGCTGTCCATCGTTCCCAAGAAACATTCCCATTGAAACATTATCAAGAGCTTCTTTTGTACCGGAATACAGACCACTATCGGTTATATGCCAGCCGCCAATAGTTGCTCCAAAGGCAACCAAATCTTCAACCGCTATCTTAGTTGCCGTAATAGACTTAGCTCTGATCACACCACCATCAAGGCTGTTGTAGTCTGTCTGCTCTTTCTCTACAGTTTTCCCATCTGTATTGAGCTTATAATACAGACCATCCTCACCTTTGATAACAAGCTTATCCGCTATGACCGTACCACCTTTGATACTGTCACCTAAGATTGTCACACCAACAAGGGTTCCGGTTATCTGCTGATCTCCGACAACAACATTCTCGATCAATCCGGATTTTGCAAAAAACTGTTCCAATGCCGCTTTTCCGATGTTTGAAAAGTCTATCTTTGCATATTTGATGTCTGCATCCGTCGCATTGAGCTTATCAGTCTGTAATTTTTTGATATCCCCCTCTGCCGCCTGCAGTTTCTCAATAGTCGCAAACTTTATATAAGCCTGTGCAACATCTAACTTATCCGCATATAATCGTCTGAATACCTGCTGAGCATAGCTCTCAGTTGGGCTCACAAAAGTAGCTTCACTAAGCTCTGTACTGCCATACGAACCTATATCTGTTGTAAGGCCACCATCAAAACTGAAATTAAGGCTCATAATCGGAACATCATATACTTTCCCAGCTTTATCTGATACTTGAACAATATCTCCAAGGTCAAGGCACATATCTCCGGCAAAACTGCAGGTCACCGGGTGATAGCTCATATCTTTCAATGCCGTATACAAACTATCAAGGATCTCCTGTGTCATCAGAAAGTTGCTTGTTGCTATTCCGGTTGTTCCATCTCCGGCTTTAAGTGTACTGTTCTCATCTACAGCACATGAGATATAGCCAACCTGAAACAGATTCTCCTGCACAACAACATCATCAAATGATCTATCAAGATCTATCAAATAATCTACCGGATTGTACCATCTAAAATCCAGTACACCATCCCTGTCAAATGTTGCAAATTTTCCTGCAAGCCCGGCTATAAATCCAACTGCCTGCCGATATGTGTAACCGTCAAAGTTCTTTGCGATACTGATTCCTGACGGAGCATTCTTCATAGTGATACCTGTCATGGAACTTATCTCTTTACACACGTCTGACACATCACATGGATATGTGAGTTTTGACAAATAATATCCAGACATTCTATAAGCCATCCGGTCATAGGCTGTGAATGTGATCCGGTCATCATCTACAGACGGTTTCTGTGCCATGAAGTATCCCATTTTGACATACTCAATACTTTCATCATCAAGCATAAGCCCAAGCTCAAAAAGAAACTCTCTACCTGTAAGGATGATATCCGGCTGGATCATTGTGATATCAAGCTGTGTGGAACTGGCGCACCCTATTTCTAAGGTGCTTGTTCCAGTTCCAGCTATACACTTCATATCACAACTGACAAATCCGGATTCGATCACAGTATCATCAAGCGTCATACGAGCTCTGAATGTTCTGCCATCTCCTGCCATTCTATTTTTTAAGTCTTCTGATACATTTATGTACAATCTGTAACCTCCTACTTCTCGATCAGGTCAACTCCTACACCTGTATATCTGTATGATCCGTTTCGCACATCATACACAGGATAAGTCGGAGTGCCTGCATACATCTTTTTAGTTACATACTTCTTTGTTCGTGGATCCTTGAATTTGACATCAAAAAAAGAATCATAGATTGCACTTTCGATGAGTGCTATCTGTGATTCTGTGAGATAGTTCCACTTAATCTTCAACGTCATTTTTCTTGCCACTATGTCACCGAACATTTCTCCGTTTGAGGTTCGCCCGGTGTTCTTGCTCCAGATCTTCTCCGGAGCATAAGTGAGACCGCCATTGATCGCAGGATCTGGCATGTCTACTCCATTTATTACAAGCTCTGCCACAGTCTCACTCCTTTCTATACCAGTAGCGGATTCTTGCCTGTCTGTATGGTCCTGTCATTGATATCCTTTACAACAACATCTGTCACTTCTTTTCCACCAACATATACATTGATCACAGGAGATGATCCACCTGATCTGCCACTACTGCTGTTTGCAGCCGTAACTGCTCTGTATACACCAGCTTCGATACCTTCGACAATCTGTGCATTATTTGCTACCGCTGTCTTACCGTTGCTGAACTTACCAACAAGCTCCCCGTGGTTCGCCATGAAGAGACCATCCTCCGGAAAACCACCAGTTGCATAAGCCGGTGTAAAACTATATACACCATTCATGGCTCCCTTGAGCGGATCTGGACCACTTCTTACTGCTAGTTTTATTGCGTTTTTTGACATTCCAGCATATATTTGTTTTGACACATTCTGTCCAATGCTTTGCAAGGTTGAATCACTCTGTGTTGTCACATTATACAAAACAGTCTTTCCTGTAAAATAACTCTTCATTGAGTTGCTTGTAGATTCAACCGTTTTTGCCGATCCGCCAACGCCATTAACTGCTGTATAGGTACCATATGTAACATTCTTGCCTGTCCAAGCTGCTTTATTTTTTGTTGCTGCATTCTTTATTTTATCTTTTTTTGTTGTATTAATCTTATATGATACTGTTTTGCCCTTCCATGATGCAGTATAGCTGTTTGCAACCTTTGCAAATGCTTTCGATGTCGGCATATTCCTGCCATTCGCCTGCGTTATGGCATCAAAATAAGCTTTCTTACCATTAAAACTGCTATTAAAAACATTTGATATCCGTTTGATCTGCTTTCCATTTGAATCCGCCACTCCGTTTGTTGTTGTCTTTACATCAACTACTGGACTCCGATCTGGTGTCGCATCTAAAAGGCTCTTTTTCATCCCCTTAAATTCTGGATCAGATACTCCATTGACTGTAGTTTCAACATTAAGTTTTACATTACTTTTGAATTCCTTCCCTATAAGAGTACCAGTTTTTGATCCATCACTAAGTTCGCCATCATCGTTCATATCAATATGCTGACCGGTAAGTGCATTTCCAAGAGTCTCTACTATTCCGTCTGCCCAACTTTGCACTGAATCAAAATTGTTATACAATGTATTACCAATTTTAAATCCAAGTGATGCAACTCCAACACAAATTGCAGCTTGAGGATTTCCTGTTATCATTAACGTCCCTAAAGCTGTACTTAATGTTGAAATAACAGTATTGCCAAAAGTCGGCTCATTTATTGTAGAAATATTAACTCCTATTCCACTCACAAGAAGTGTAGCTCCCGCTAACTTCTTTGTCGCTGCGCCTAATATTCCACTTCCAACAGTGTTGCCTGCAGCCGTTACCGCTGTTGTTGTAGCATTTGCAGCAACAGCATTCTTTACAACTTCAGCTAACATACCTGATAATTTGCTAATAAGTTGTGCTGTTCCAATGCTCAGAGTTAATGCTGTCAAAGCAACAGTAATTGCCTTTGAAACATTAACTTTGTCTTTTCCATCAAATAACCACGCAGCAAAGGAATCTGACCACTCTTGTACTTTAGGAATATGATCATATAATGCATTTCCTATTTTAAATCCTACAATAGCCGTTATTACAGATAAACCAATCGTTGTTGAAACAGAAACCGATTCCTTTCCAATTCCAAGTGCAATCTGCTTATCAAGAAGTCCTTTAAGCACCCCTGCCGCAATCTGTTTTCCACCATATTTCCAAAGAAAAGCTCCTATCAGTATTGATACCGTATCAAGATTTAATTCCGTCAGGAAATCCAGACCACCTTTCAGAATTGTACTCCATGATATACCAGTCAATGCACTTTTTATTGCTGTTTTTAGACCTCCTACCCAAGCATTCAGTGCTGATGCTGCCTTCTTCCAATCAAAATTCTTAAAAAAGTTATTGATCGCTGTAGCAATAGATGTTCCAAAATTTGACCAGTCGAAAGTTGTTCCAAAGCTATCAAGAAAACTTAATGCAGTATTCAATGCGCCTGCGATCGTAGTTCCAAGATCTCCGAAAAGCGTTGGTGTAATAAGCCCATTCAAAAAAGTTGCAAGATTTGTTCCAAATGCGCCTGCCTTAGCATATACACTATTCCAATCGATTGATTCTAATGCAGAACATAACTTGTTACTGATAGCGGTACCAACAGCTCCCCAGTCACTATCCTTTATAGCATCTGCAAGACTACTTGATATATCAACCTTTGTAGTTTCCCAGTTGCCTGTATTTAACGATCCAGAGCCATCTCCAGATCCGGAACTTCCGCTGTTATCTTCAAGCTTTGTGATCTCATCAAATCCAAGAAGCACATTCTTAAGTGCCTGTGCACTCTTTGTAGACTTGTCGAGACTTGCCGAATAATCTTTCTGTGTATATACAGCTTTTTCAAATGTCGTCTGACCTGTAAGATATGCAAAGAACTCTGCCAGCTTATTGAATGCATCAGCTACTGTATTTACAATACTTGTAAGTATCGGTGTTATATAGCTGAGTAGAGGCTGAAATGCAGACAATATACTACTTTTCAGGTATGTAAACGATGATGCCAGTAAGGACAGATCACTATTTACAACCCTTGACTGCTTTGCAAAACTCTGCAGGTTCTCGCCCATATCTCCAATCAACTGCATTAACAGCATAGAAAGTACCATGGACTTGACCATTCTTGTAGTCTGCGACATTCTTGATCCTAAATCAGATATCCTCGATCCAAACTTCCGTGCGTGGGGCTCTCCGTTCTGGAACTTATGAATAAGAGATGCAGTTGCATTACCGATATTTTTTACTGTTGATGCCAGTCTGCCAAAGAATCCGGTAGAAGATTTTCTTGCAGTATTCTGTAATGCTTCTCCAAGTTGAGTGATCTTCTCTTTTGCACCCTGAACAGATTCTTTTGTATGCTGCATTTTCGCCTTTAAAATCTCCTGCTGTCCGCTTAATGTTGCCGACTGTGAAGATGCAGTATTATATGCATTCTGCAATGATCTGAGTTTGTTCTCCTGCTGTGTGATTACAGAGTTCAATCTCTGCATACCCTGTGCACTTCCAAACGTCCTACTCTTAGCACTTACACCTTCCATAGCAGTTTCAAGCCGTTCCAACTTGCTCCAAGCGTCTTCACTAGATGCATCAAGCTCATCCATCTTCTTGATGATCGCATCCATAGACATAAATGATTTTCCAACATCTACAATCTCATATGGGGACTGTTCCAGTCGTTTTTTTGCAGCATCAAGTTCATTGAATGATATCTTATTCTCCTCAAGTGTAGTCCTGAGCCTTTTCATCTCTTCATTGATGCTGTCATTTATATTCATCTCAGACATTACAGAAGACATTGTTTCATAGTCTTTTTTAAGACCATCAAGGCTTGCCTGCTGCGACTTTATCTCACTTTCAGTTTTCTGAAGCTTCTGTGAAGATAGATCATACTTCTGATTAATAACATCCAGCTTGATCTGCTGTTCATTTAATGTATTAAGCAACTTCTGAAGCTTTGCCTGTTCTGAATCAAGTGCTTTCTGTGTTGGATTCTGTGATGATTCTCCTGCACTACGAGATGATACGCCAGATGCCTGTGCAGTACCGGTATTCCTATTAAATGTCGGTCGTGCTTTCCCCACTTCCAGCATCTTATCTTTTACCTTCTGCCATCCCTGGACCATCTTTGTAGTCTCAGACATACTCTGTTTAGATGTCTTCTGTGTATCTGCTGCTGTCTGCGAGATAACACGATTTGCGCTGCCTACTGTCTTTGTCAGATCAGACATTCTCTTATTGTATGTCTCACTCTGATTCACAAGTGACCGGATATCTTTTGACATGTCCTTGATCGGCTGTGTGATCTCATCCATGGCACTTGCTATATCTAAAGTCTGCGCTTCCGTACCTTTCAAGGATTCAGTGATCTCTGACAAAGCCCTTTTCAAGTTATTTGTATCTGCTGTAAACTTGACGGATATTTCTTCTATAGTCATATTTTGTCCCACCTCCTTTCTTTCTTATTTCTTTATTATTTGTGGCTCCTAGCCGCATATCTGTACATAAGTGCCTTATACTTTTCAAGCTCTGCCTGCTTCTTTTCTTCCTCGTTCCAGTATGGGAATACATCTGATACATTGATATCTCCGTCATTCTTCCATACCCACATAGATATAAGCTCCGCCTGTCGGAATGCAATATTTGCATCATGCTGGTGTATCCTGCGTTCACGCTCGTTGTAGACCTTTATCATATCCACAAGCTCGCCCCAGGTATAATCTAGAGCCTCAAAGAAACCGACACCTGCGATCCTTGCTTCAAACAGAAGTTTATCAACATCATAAGGGAGTATTCTCTGCCTCTGTCTTCACTTCGTCTCCTGCTGCCGGGATCATTCCATTCTCTTCCTGAATCCTTTTTACATTCTCTTCCAGATTGTCGAACATAGTCTTATAGGTTGCATTGATACTGTTCATGACACTGTTTGCCTGATCTTTTTTGATAATGCCTGAATTAACAGCAATATCTGTAAGAACCTTTGCAAAGTCCTCCGCTCCGTTTCTACCGTTCTCGACAAGCAGATCATAGAACTGCTCTCCATCCGTGATCTCATTGTCATTGTCCTTGTAATTCAATGCTGCATCTAAGATATCAACTGCTCTGTCGATATCATCCACTGCACTCATAAGCGTTGCCAGCATGTTCTCATCGTACTTCTCTTTAAGTTTTTTCTGACCACCTGCTGTAAGTCTCAAATGAAATTTCTTGTCTACTCCATCCACCTTGAGTTTGATCTCTAATGTCTTCATTGTTTACCTCCTGAAAAAAGCAGGGAGAAAAAACTCCCTGCCTGTAATACTTTATTCTTTCAACTGAATTTTAGGCTGCCGGGTTTGTTGTCTCCCATTCGCCCTGAAGGTTTACGATTGCTTTTGCTTTTACAAGCTGATTTACTTCTGCACCTGTAACCGTGGTTGTAACATATCCCTTGTTCTTGAAAACGGTATTGTCTGGGAATGTAACCTCAACATCAACGATTGCCCCAGCTTTTTCAAGAGCTTTCAGTACACGATAATCTGAGGTAGATGCTGTATTATCGTAGAGATATTCAACCTCCCAGCTATCATTCTCCTGCACACCCGGTACGCTCTTCTTTGACTTGTCCTTGAAACATGTAGCTTCAAGTGCTGACGGTGCACCTCCGATATCTCCGATTTTTGTTGCAAAATTGAGGGCTGTTGTTCCAATCTTGATATCAAGACCGATTGAAGCAAGCCCCTGTTTTGGTGTATCTGCCATATTTTTATACCATCCTTTCTACTTATGAACTTATAAGTCTGTTTGTTCTTGTATCTACTTTACTGCTATATCTGAGAGTCTTTTTATAGTATCCACTGGCATCAACATTGTCGCCATCATCATCTGGGCTTTCATAATCCCTGTTGAATCCAAGTTCTGTCATCTTTTCGTCAACTTTCTGCATGATGGATATGCATTCTTTAAAATTCCGACTCCATATATCTATCTGAAATCCAAGATTTTCAACAACACAATGCATCCCTGTGCCAGTATTTGTTATCTGGATAAATGTGATCAGTGGAACATAACTTATAGACTTCGGGTATCCATGTTTCACTTTCAATCCGTCATAATCTATGCTCTCAAGCAGCTCCTTTATTTGTGCTCTCGCATTTATCATTTCGTGATCTTACTCTCCATTCTTACTGCTGTTTTCAGCGTTTCTATTATATGCTCCTCGTTGTTTTTCATGGCCGGATAGAGGAAAGGCTGTGGTGCCTGTCCTCTGGTGAGATATCCAATAACCTCACCATCTTCCTTTATAGGGATAAAATGATACTTCTCCGCTGTACTTTTATCTATCTTTCCAACTGGTATCATCCATGGTGTCTGCCGGTATGCAAGATCAATTTCATCAATCTTAAGCCCCGCAGCCTGTCCGACAGGACCGGTACCAAATTCCACATATGCTGCATAATTTGCATTGTTATAAACTTCTCCGGCTATCTTACCATCAGCTTCTGTGGTTCGGGTTTGTATCTTTTCTCTAAGATAACCACCATCAACAGGGGCAAGTGCCTTGGCTTCTCCGGCTATGCGGTTTGCTTCATCTTCCACAATCTGTTTCACATTGCCATCAATGCCGTTTACAAATTTGTCAAAATCATTTATCAGCTTATCCAGACCTTTGATATCCATGTGCATATCTACTTCACCCTTTCTATGATCACAAGGCGGTAAGAAGGATAAGGCTTGATAGATTCCACATTGTACATGTTGTCGCCCACCTTCACCCTATCCTTTTCTTTCAGACTGATATTATCATCAAACACACAGCCCTGAAGCATCTCATTGACACGCTCGCCATACTCGGCAACCTCTACCTCTGATGAAATAGGGCTCCATAGAATCCCTTCAAGAATTCCGGATGATTCTGTCTCATATCCATATGATTCATGTCCATACTCATCCTCTTCAACATAGCTGCGATATATACCGCTATTCTGTCGCTTCTGCGCTATCTTTCTTCTTATGCTTGACATATACCCTTCTGTACCTTTTGAGACTATTAAGCACACCATCAATCTGTACATCGAAGCTGTCACTTGTGAGGTATGTAGTATTCTCTGATACAACGCCCTCGGAATAGCTCTCAGACTTCACATGCTTGTCTGTCTCATCCTTTTCATATAATATAGCTGCGATCTCAACAGCTTTTGAAGCAAAAACATCATTGAACTGCTCAACATTCAGAAATAGATTAATGATGTCCTTTGCCTCTTCCAGATAGTCATTCAACGTATCCGTATCTATTTGCTTTTCAGATCCTATCTTTCTACAAAGTCTCGCCAGTGCATCCATTATATCACCTCTCAGTCGGCTGTCTTTGCAGCCGGTTTGGTTCTTTTCTGGGTTTTTGGCTCATCCTCGATCACATATGTTTTGCTGTCTTTCTTACAGTGGTCAATGACACGTTCATTTCTACAAATAAAGCTGTGTCCTGTATCAAGGTTCTTTATTACGGCCATATCATACCCTCCTATTTCTTATTGACTGTGAGTGTTGCAAGGGCATTCTTCTGGAGAACCTTTGCACCGCACAGATGAAGTCCTTTGACTGCATCTGAGAAGTTCTTCTCTGGTCTGTATCCTTCGGTCTCTGTGATCTGCTCCGCAAAAGATGCTCCAGCATTGATACCGGCAAGGATCTTATACTTAGCACCTTCTGTATTTGGTACATTGTTTGATACATAGATCTGGAAACCTGCTGCAGCTCCGATGTGTCCACCCTGCAGAATAGCCATATTGGCATCTGTACCATTTCCAACAAACCGCTGATCTTTCTGCAGAAGTCCGTGATAAAATGGTGGAACTACAACCCAACGACCTACAAACGGTACATTCTGCTCAGTGAGAAGTGTTCCAAGTTCTACAAGATAATCGTATGCATCATCCTTACTTGGAACAATTGGAGACTCATCACTTCCGACTGCTCCGGCAGCACCGGCTACCATGATTCCTGCAAGCAGTGAATCAATAGTATCATTCAGAGCATATGCTGCTCTTGCCATAGCCTCGTTCATAAGCTTAGGATTTGTCTGTGCATTATCAACGTCCTTGATAGCAAAGTTGAAGTAATTTGCCTGATCAATGGTAAGCACTGCCTGTTCGCCGCTCAGCTCGTCCGGATCATCGATAGCTTCTCCTGTGTACTTCTTGATTGAGATATCGCCAATCTGGTTGATCTTTACTGTATCACCAAAATTCTTGATTTCTCCTTCGTAGTCTCTATTGACAAGTCCTGCATATACATGTACCTTGTCAAGATGTGCAAGAAGTCTTGCACTCCATATCTGTGGAATAAAATTCTTTACTGACATATTTCATTGTCCTTTCTATTTGTTATTTGCTCTGTTTGAGGACTTTCTGCACCTCATCCCAGTTCGCATTGATTTCTTCCATGCTCATAGCCTTAATGCCATCCATAGTGAGCTTTGTTGTCTGGCTCTTATCTTTTGGTGCTGTTCCTCTCATTTTGTCGCTTACAGAATCCGCAACGGCTGTTCTGAAAGATGCTTCAAACTTATCAATCTTATCCGCTGTTTCTTCTGCTGTACTTCCGGTCAGAACTTCAGCAAATGAAGCATCCAGACCTCTCTTCATCAGCTCCTTGCCTGTTGCAAGTACAAGCTGCTGTCTTTCAAATGCTTTCTTCTCAGCATCAAAGGCGGCCTTATCCTTATCAAACTGATACTTAGCTCTCTGATCCGCTGTCATCTTTTCAAGCTTCTTAGCCTCGTCAAGGTTTTCAAGAGCTTCCTTGTCCCACTTTGCCTTAGCTGTCGTAAGTGCCTGTGTAACTCTCGCATCTGTTACTGACTGAACAGCCTTTTTGAACTCTGGTCTTGCCAGAATTTCCTCTGGTGTCATGGATTCCAATACAGTCTCAAGTGTTGCAGTTCCTGTCGTTCCTGCCTGATTCTGCTGTGTTCCCTGTGCCTGTACTCCGGTCTGATCTGCTCCGGTACCCTGCTGTGTCTGTGCGTTCATGTTCTGCTGTGTTTCATCCATTTTTTCTGTTTCCTTTCTCTTTGTGCCTGCCAGTTCATGCCTGCCAGTTGTTTATTGATATATCCCCAGCAAGTTCATGCCTTGCTGTTGAGGTTTTAATGTCTTTTCCTTGACAATAAAAAAGACCATGTTTTTATCATGGTCTGAATTAACAATTATTCTGTTTCTACTCCACTGTATAACAGGTGTTTGTCATCTTATGATATACATCTTCATACAGTTCCTGCTTATCACCATTGTAGGTATATTCGGCATATATCCCATCACCACTGATATTTGTTGATGCAAGGCATTTATAATTCTGCAACGTCTTGCATGACCAAACGATATATATGTCGCCCTCATCTATCTGTATATCCGGGTGATTCTTACGATACCACTCAGTCAGCTTTTTGCGACATACATTCTCAAAATGCTTCATTCCTGTAACTATCATCTTTTTCCTCCTTCTACTCCACTATTACCCAGTCTTCAGCAAGCATATCAGCCTGACTTGCAAGCCAGCCCATCTGTACTCCTGATGTTCCCACAAAGGCAATAGCTTTATTTCCAATAGACTCATGTTCACAATTTACAACATCCCCATCCATGGACTTATAAGATATTGCCGTTGCAAGCTGAATATACTGTTTCTTTCCATTCCAACCTTTTCTTGCAACCTTAAAACCTCTTTTGATCATCTCAATCGCAATGCCAAATGTCAGATTGTTGCATGGTCTATATGCCTCTTCAAACTGTGCCTTTGGTGACCAGCTCTCATATACGTCTGAATGTCTTACGAGATAGCCTTCATCTGCTGGGTTTTCATCCGCTGGGATCTGCCATCCTCTGTAAATATTATAGTCGCCTCTTGTCATCGGTCTTGCCTCGATCTGTTTTGTTCCAATGTACTTCTGCATTCTTTCATCCTCCTATTTTTTGCATTAAAAAAACACCATACATCTCTGTACAGTGCTTGTAATCACATCTAGCATTCTTTTCTACTCTTCTCCTATATGCCTTTTTCCGGGCTTATATAGTTCTTCTATAACTCCATTGGCTATATCTCCGCCTACGTATCCTGGACCATACAGTTTGTCCAAATGTGCTCTAACCTCCGAATCTCTAGGCACTGACCTAAATTTTTCTCTCTGCTTATCATATTCCTCATATGATGTAATACTTAAAAACTCTTCTTTTAAAGTCATCTTAATGCCTCCTCTATCAATTTGATCTCGTACTCATTGAGCATTGTTTTGTCCTTTTGATACACTCTGAAAAGCTCTGAAATAGCCTCCCACATAAATTCTGTATTTAAATTACCATCTGGGGTGATAGCCTCAGTTACGCTATCAATATATAATCTACCTTGATATTTGCTTATAAACTTATCACCATGCAATATATAAATATTGAATTTTTCACCTGAATCATTTTCATATATTTCCGAAGTAATATCTGCATCGCTTAATCCCTCAGTTAAGTATTTCTTATACTTTTCCACAATTTTAGGATCCATCATGCGTTCTTCTATCAGGTGTCCAAATTCATGATCTATATCCTCTTTCTCAGCGCCTTTGGCAATGTTGATAATGCCTTTTTTTACATCACAACTACTGCCATTCTGCCCCATATTAAAGGTTACATCAGCCATTGCTTTCTGCACTTTATCTGGCAACTGTGAGTATGCGTCAACAACAGCTTTTTCATCTCGAATAATGTTTACATCCGACTTTGACGCTTTAAACATTATATCTCTTATATTATCACCATTTTTTGTATTATCAACATCTTTCTTCTCCAACACATACTTCCTGTACCACTGTGCATAACTCATTTCAAACGGCACATGAATATTCTTACCAGTCTTCGGATCTCTTGCGATTCTTTCCTTTGGCAGGTCCTCTCTATATCCCATTGTTGTAGATCTGCAATGAGGATGCATAGGCGGGAAGTTTACACCCTGTTCTGCCTTTGACACAAAGAAAACCTCTTTATCCAGCTTTCTGCAGATGGATGATGTCCGCAAGTCCAGTGTAGCAAGGTATATGTACCGCCGTATTCCTGCCGCCTTATATGACTTCAACGTGCCCTGATTACAGCAGTTGTTTACCTCGGTGCGGATTACTCTGTTTATATTATACCTGCCGCCGTCTATCTTCGCTTCCAGTGCAAGGTCTATGTTCCTGATGCTCTGACCGGTCATAAGCCCCTGTGTTATGACCTGCTCAAGGCTTTTCGCCAGCATGTCGGTATTCTTCCATATCCTTTTGGAATAGTTGGAGCCTGCCCATTCGGTCTCTATGGCTGCCTGCACATCCCTGTCAGCCAGCTTTGTAAAATCAAAGCCTGTCTCAGTTCTGCGCTGCATACCATATATGCTTCGGTAGTAGCTCTCGCTATATGTATCTATGAGCCTGTTCTCAAGCCTTCTGTGCGCATCGGCACCAACCATGTAAGCCTGTGAGTATACCAAATCTTTCAGAGCTTCAAGCCTTGATATGCGAGCCGCATAAGCCGGAGCATTGAGCCTTGCAAGTATAGCCTGTCTTGCAACTTCTTCCTGACACTGTGCAAGTGTGGCCATGAGATTGCGGCGCAATGTATCTGTCTGCTTCTCATTGAGCAATTTAAGCGCAGAATCCTGTGTCAATCCTGAATCACGAGTATACTTATCAAATATTTCATCTATCTGCTTCTCTATGATCTCTACAGCTCCATCAAACAGCTTATTTACATGCATGATATCCACATCTGCACGTTCCTGTGTCAGTTTCTCAATGTTGATAGCCCTTTTCTCCCAGTAGTTGTCGCCCATAGATCACCTACTCTTCCTCAGAGCCTTTATCCCCGGTCTTATCCTCATCATCTTTGACAGGTGTTTCCATGTCCCTTGCTCTCTGGTTGCCAAAGGTTGCAAGATACTGCTGCTGTTCTTCGGCTTTCTGTCTCTTAACAGCTTCCATGACCTCATCAACATCCTTGATGAACCAAAGCTGTGACAATAATGTCTTGTCATCCACGATACCACGGAGCTGAGTTACCATTGTAACAATAGACTGCTTATCTATTGGCATAGCCACTGTGAATACCACATCAAGTTCTTTCTTGTCTATGAGTGGCATATCACCCTTAACATTGAGCCAATGATTGTACATTTCAAACCGTTTCTTAAGCCCCTTTTCAAGGCTTCTCATCTTATTCTTAACGAGCATATTCATAACCATAAGCTTAAGCATAAGAGCCTGTCCAGAACTGTTTCCGGCAAAGTTCTCATCTGTCATATCAACGGTAAGGGTCATCTTGTGAATTTCCCGGATAATGTCATTACAGAGCACAGCAACGCTGTTCTCATCGAATGCTTTCTGTATATATTCAATCTTTCCATCCAAAGGAAGACCATCCAGAAAGCGTTCCTTTTTAAGGTTCTTGGTATCCTCATCATCCAATGTCATACCGTACATGGCCAAAATACTGTTGACAAACTTCTTCTTGTCTGTCACACGATCACTAAAGAGCTCATTGAGAGCATCCTGCATAGGAATGATCTGCTCAAAGTCGCCCTGCCGCTCGTCATTGTTCTGATATTCCACAACAGGGACCTCACCAAAGAAATGTTCCTGCTCACTGTTCTCAACAAGATAAAATTCAAAGTTATCAAGATCCTGGCTCTTGTATTCTTTGATATTGTGGTCGTTGCATACTGTGATGGAATAATACTTGGATTCATTCAAATCTTCCTGTATCTCGTAGATGATTGCAAACAACTTATTGTGCTCTACAGTGTTGTCTCTGACCATGATACAATTCATAGGGCTCACTACTGTGCTTCGTGGCTCCGGGCTGGCATCACTATTCGCATAGAGCTGTTCATAAGCTTCTCCATAGATGCCTATAGACTTACCTATCTTGGAATCTACCTCTGATATAGTTTCATTATCGTATACCTCCTGAATCCGGCTTATATCAATCTTCTGCGCCAGATCCGGATCATATAACTTTACACTACCATTCCTGATAGAAGCCTTTACGCCTCCATCAAGTTCCTTTCGCTTCTGATCGGCTTTATCTGCCTTATCACTGTTGTACTTGACCGGTTCACCAAGATAGTAACCAAGTCCGACATCAACCACATATTTTGCGTAGTTTACGTTGAATTTCACCGTATCCTCATCGTCGCTTTCATTCGGAGCAAATATTGCATGTCTGCCTTCATAGTAGTCCTTGCACTTAGCCCATCTGGCAAGTTGCCTTTTATGCTTCTGTATGAGGTATTTGAACACTTTTGAATCTATGTTGTCTAAGTCCGGTACCATTGCCGGATCTATGTATATTGCCATTGCGTTTCCTTTCTGCTTGATAGCCTTTACAAGCCTCTCGGCTTCTTTCTAGGCTTCACACGGCTGTTTCTTCTTATATCTTCTATTGAGTATCTGAGTGCTGCCATTGCATCATCGAAAAATGGTACCGGCTCATCTGTATACTCATTTGTCTTCTGGTCAAGCTGCCACTTCCACTGCCGGATCTCATCATAGGTATTTGTACAGCTATGATGTATATGTATCTTTGGTATCTGCTTCAGATAATCTATCTGTGCATGTACACTTCCCGGCTCTTTCAGAACTCCTCTGGCTCTCTTATATCCAGCTTTCTGCCACATCTTGATTCTGTCCGGCTCCGCTGAATCACAGTACATATTGAGCTTTTTATCAAACTGCTTTTCGGCTGCCATCTGTATAATCTCATTTGTGTCCTTCTCGTATACATAAAGCTCTTTGCATATATACAATTCGCCATCCTTGAATGCAACTTCAAGTAAAGCATTCGCATGATTGAATCCGAAATCCTGTGCATTCACTACATAATCGAAGTTGCTGTGATCTGTATCAAAGTCCTCAACAACATAGTTTGTAAGGATAAGTCCGCCGACTTCTCCCCATTCTCCAAGTCCATACACTCTGTATCCTTCCGGATCTACTTTCTTACGTCTTTCCATTCTGGCTCTGTATGCCGCATCAATAAACCTGTTATTGACATAATTGCTGGAATGTGTCAGTACATTCTCATCCTCGATATCAAAGAAATTCTTCTTTATCCAGTGGGTTGCTGATACAGGGTTGAATGTCATCTTGATCTGGTAAAACTGCCCCGGTGGTAGCTTACCTCTGAGACGGTCATCTATAATCTCAAAATCACTCTGCATAAGCTCTGTGGCTTCCTCTATCCATACATCCGTGAGCTTCCCACGCTTGAATGTAATAGATTTCAGCTTTTCTCGCTGTTTATCATCATTCACACCTCTGAATATGATCTGATTGCCGTTTGCCTTGCATTCGATCATGAGTGGGTTCTGTTTGATAACAAAATACTTCTCATACTTATCACCGAACATACGAAAAATAGCACCCTGCAATTCTGCAAAAGTGCTATCCCTGTTTGTTATATCCGATTTTCTTACACATAATAAATTCCTGCCCGGGTCCTGAAGCAGTCTCAATATATAGTTAGTAGCTGTATCAACGCTTTTCCCAGATCCGGCTGATCCTTTCATAACTATATATCTCCGTTTACTCCTGTTCACCTCCCGAAATGCAGGATTAAGTTCAACTTTTATGTTCATTCATTTATCACAACCTTCTATTCAAGCATGCTATCATCAAGTTCGATTGCCCACTTACAATTAGTTCCACCATCACTTGCCATATATTTTTTATTATCTAAAACAAACACATAGTGATCATCTGAATTTTTATTTATATCGCATCTGTACAAACCGTCGATGATTGCATTTTTATCCTTTAATGCGATTGCTGACATTAAAACGAGATTATCAGCAAATCCATACACATTACTTAAATTGTAAGATGCTGATGTGTTGTCAGACAATGAGAGCATATAGCTTCCGGCTGAAATATATCCATACACAGCAATTTTTTCATCAGTTCCAGCAACAGTTGCTTCTGCTATACAATACGATAAATCAACATTTCCATCACTTGCAAATTTAAAAAGTGATGCTCCATTCTTCCCTGTTGCATAATTTAAAACTAATCTTTTGATAGAGCTCGAATTAGTAATCTGTACTCTGCACATTAAATTACTACCCATAGAAGTGCCTGTCGTTGCCTGATTATTGATATATCTACGAACTTCAAAATAGCCACTGGCAATCTGACATAACCAGCCATTTTCTGTGTTTTCTCCTTTATATAACAACCACTTACTACCACTCGTGATTATCAATAAATTACACCCTACCGCTGTAGCAATCTCTTGCATCTTATCATCTGTGATATCTGCCTCATATTCTTCCGAGCTGCTGCCCAGTGTAACCTTCGTTTTATACAGTTTTATAGTCTTATACCCTAATATACTCATTATGCCTCCTGTTTCTCATACAAGCCATATATGGCTGTCAGTGAACCGTCTGCCTGTATCGTTGTATCGACATATCCGCTCACTCCATATCCGACTGTTAGAATCTGCTGAATATTCTCTATCATCGTACTGAATGTTGCTGTGCTTGCTGTATTAACACCTTTCGCAGTGATAGCATCAGCAAGCTGTTCCTTGCTATCACTCACAGATTTTTTTACTTCAATCATCTCTTTCTCGATGTCACTCTTAAACAGCTCATATTCTTTTCTTAATTCTGTATCATCGTATGGGTCGCCAGGATCTCCCTTGTCGCCCTTTTCCCCTTTCTCGCCCGGATCTCCTTTATCTCCCTTTTCTCCATCTGCTCCGTCATGACCATCTGTGCCATCGTTTCCGTCTTTTCCGTTAAAATCTCCACGTTCGGCACGTTCTTCCATCAGAGCAACAGCAACATTGACCTTATTAACAAGATCTTCAAATGTTTCCTGTCTGGCCGGAGTATAAACATAATCAGGTGGTACCGGTCTTTCAGTGACATTAAATCTGTATGCCGATCTTGTTCCATTCTTAAAGCATTCATATACAGTATGTAAGCCGCTCTCCTGAAGCAGCTCGTCTGGTATCATGCATTTACCATCTGATACCTCAACCCTATATACTTCTTCCTTGATCGTATAGTCTATATAGTTACCTTCAACCTGAATAAAATACTGGTCCGTATCCCACTGGTACAGCTTTTTACTTGTCTTCATTTTCAACCTCCGTGCTTACTGCTTCATTGTCGCCATAGGAAACATTGATATTTAACGTCATATCTTCACCATCAGTATTCAGATTAATAATATCTTCCGGTCTCTGACCTACTGTGTCTCGGATGAACTCTGCGCTGGCTATAGAACCTTTGAGGGCTTTCTGCACCTGTCCGATCAATATAGCATCCTGAACTGTTATATTTCTGCCCTTAATATCCGCTATATTCTTTATATTGTCTATATTAGTAACTGCGCCTTTCTTCAGGCTCATGGACAGGATCGTTTCAAGTGATTCTTTCATCTGCTTCTTTGCGGCTCTTGTCTTTCCTGAGTTGATTCCGCCTCTCTTTCCTGCTTCCTGTCGTTCTTCTTTTGTCATGTCTTTTATGCTCTTCCCCATCCATTTCACCTACCTTTCATATTATCTAAAAAAGAGTACAAAAAATGGAGCCTTGCTGTTATAGCAAAAGCTCCAAATATAGTAATAGTCAACCGGAATTGAACCGATGCCTCGTCAGTGGCTGCTGCCATACATCAACACGTTCTGCCAGCCTAAACTATCTTCTATTACTCTGATTATCATACCATGCTTTATTTACCATTTCAACTAATGCTTTTTCTTTGCTGGTCAATCGTGCTGCTCCCTTATCTGTATCATTCTCATTATGAAAATAGCCATGATGTGTATGTGGCTTTAATCCATTATGCGGATGATCTAAATGTATTGTTTTGTTTCGTTTTCTATCATTATCAAAATATGTGATATCTGTGGGTCCGTTTTTCCCAACAGTTGCATACACTCTACCTTTTGTCATAGTTTCCATTAACGGTTCTGATTGCCTATCGGTCTTTTTTATAAACTTGACATTTCCAACTGTGAGTAATGATTTGTATTGAGAACCATACTTTTTCCCTTTATCACTCATTCCGCTTCTCGCTCCACGTCCACCCATAATTTTACCTTTCTTGTCTATTTACACCTTATTCTTCGCTGGCTTATATGAATATTCATATCCATACTTCTTTGCGTTTCTGCTAAGCCATTTACTGAGATCTGCATCATAGTTATCACTGCTTACCTTAACACTATGAATAGCTTTGCTAAACTCCGCAGCTTTAAAATGTGATTTCTTTTTAATTGTATATGTTCCTGCTCTTCTTTTACTGTATAGCTTGGGATTTATACCTTTAGGTGGCAATTCGTTTCTGCTGCTCGCTGTTACTGCTTTTTGTCCACTACCTGCCCATGTTTCAAGATCTGTTCCGCTAAAATTACCCCATCCATGTGCAGGATGGTTATGTATAAAATGTTTACCATTGCTTTCAGATGCGTCATAGCTCACACTACCTCTGGAACCCTTGTAATAATGTGTCACATATCCATTATCATCCACTTGTACCCCCCATTCTCTAGCACTTTGTGTATGTTTGTCATTAAAATTCTTGATAACCCTGTCTATACTTCCTGTATTTTTTGCCCCATTCATCCAGGCAGGAAACATCTTATCAGATGGTTTACCTTTTCCACCTGAAAATGATAGTCCTCTATCTCCTTGTTTTGCCCTATCTGAAAATGCGCTTGCTCCTCTGCCGCCCAACTGTTTTACCTCCACGAAAAAAGGACACTTCTTCTTGAAGTGTCCTAATATACTTTATCTGTATAATATCTATTCTTCCTCTATTGGGAACCACAAACTACTGTCGTCATTCACACACATACATAAAGGATTGTGAAATGCATCCTCCTCAGATTCCCAAAAATCTTTAAGTTTCTTATCCCCAAGCATCCCATTCTCATAGAGATCATCTATATTCTTAAATGATATCTCCTCATCCGTATCGTAATTAACGATTGATGCCGGACTATAATATATGGAGTAATCTCCAATTCTAAAAGCCTGAGCTTTCTTCATATGATGTAAAAATGTTTCTTTTAACATATATCCCACCTATCCTCTCTTAAATGCTTTATTGTCATAATACTTCACCTGAATACTATCAAGGAATTTATAACCTATATCGCCGCCATATACAAGCACTCTCTTTGGCTTGATGCGCTTGAGTGCTTCTGTCATTCCATTATACCACATCTGCTTATTTTCGTCATCCAGCTTCACTCCAATAGTTGATACTGAAACCGTTCCACCCTGCTGTATACCGTCAAAACAAAATGTATATGTTTCTTTCTCAGCCCATGAAAGCGTTGGTATTACTGTTATCCCACAATCCTGCATCATCTGACCGATGAGGCGGCTTCTGTATACGTTCCATATCTTCATAGGCATTGGCATATCCATATACAGACTAAAATCCGGAGTGAATACACAGTCAAACTCTCTCAGCTTGTCCATATACTGCTGTGGGCTGTTCCAGATCCGTTCAAACTGGTAATCATCAATGTAAAAATGTACTCCACATTTACGCTTCTTTGTGGATAGTACATAATTGAATGATATCAATTCTTCCGGCTCTGCATCCTGTGCCTCAATGACCGGCATCTGGTAAAATCCCTCTGCCCTTGCTCCATCAAAATCATCAAGGTTGTATGCCTCATATGTCCGTTCCCTTTCATCTCCGTAATATCTGGCATCGTCATCCTCGTCATCGAGAAGATCAGGAACATCAAAGCCAAAGTCTGACATATCAAAATCTGCTATATCTGTAAGCTCTTGTGTAAGCAGATCCAGATCAAAACCACTGTTCATAGTCAGTTTATTGTGTGCCAGAATATATGCTTTCTTCTGCTGCTCTGTAAGGTCAGTAAGTCTGACACATGGCAGTTTGGTATATCCAAGCTCTTTAGCAGCTATAAGTCGTCCATGCCCCTCTATCAGAACATTGTTCTCATCAACTGCAAGCGGATCATTGAATCCAAAATCTCTGATAGACTGCTTGATCTGCTCAATCTGTTCCTGCGGATGCTTCTTTGCATTCTTGGCATATGGTATTAAGTTTTCGACTGATATATTCTCAATCTCCATCTCTATCACCTTCTCAGCTTCAGTATAGGTTTGAAGCTGTTACTTTCTTCACACTCTCCCAAATCATATATCAAACAAAATAGCCCAGTGGCAAGAGATTATCATTCACATTAAAGGGGTGGGAGAGGGTTTGTATAACCACTGGGCATAAAGGAAAGGGACACAACCGATTATGGCGAACGGTCATGTCCCTTATGAATCAATACTATATAATTTTACCACTACAGTATATCACAGTTGCTAGGTGCTATTCGGTGCTAAATGGTGCTATTTGGTGTCAACTTTTCAAAATCTTTATCCGAAATGCCTCAAGAGCAACTCCATGAATATGTTTTGTCCTGTCATATGAATACTTTATTTCAGATGCTATATCCTTTAATGACTTGTACTCTATATACTTCTTAAACAGAATCTTCATGTAGATAGGATTGTTCAAACTGTGGATCTGATTGATCACTCTATGCTTGAGTTCCGCAAATCTGGCATTATCCTCCTGCAGCTCTCTCTCAAAATCAACATACTTCGCTACTTTCACGCTCAATGATTCAGATGCACTTGTCTGTACCTTTTCCTTTGAATAGTCAAATGCTCCCAATCCTATGGCATTATCTTTAAGGCTATCTAATTCTATCTTCTTCTGCTGTATTTTCGTATCAAGCGTTTCTACCTGCTTCAGGTACTCTTTCGCTATATTCACTATCTTATCACCTCACTTACTTATTTTCCCTGATGGAGAACTCTATTCCGGTTTCTTCCCTCTGTGCATCTATGAAATCATCCCAGATCACATCTCCATCACATATACACTCTGTCTTCAAATTGAATCGGTCAAAGAACTGTTTGATCCTTTTCTGCCAAAATCCAAACTCATCTCTCAACACCATGCAAGACATAATCAGCACAGTATCGATCGTATTCATCTTGATCTTCTCAACTGATTCTTCCAGTTGTGCTTGATTGATCTCTAACGGAATGAACATAGCTCTCCTTACTGCAAGCTCTTTCTTAGCCTCTTCCATGCCCTTATCCTCGATCAGCTTCATAATCCATATTGCACCAGCCATTCTTGCCTCATGGAGCTTTCTGTCTGATTTAGCCATCTATTCCACCTCTCTCACATCGTTCAAATTCTATTACCCACACCCATGGATTCGCATTCCATCCGTAGCGGTCAAGGTCGGATTTCTTGACGGTAGAATCCCAGAGTCTTGAAAAAGCATATCTTTTTTCTTCGCCATTCAGTACATACGGCTCTTCTACCTCTATACCCTCTTTGCAAATCTGTTTTGATGTTATGTCTTGCAACTGCTCCACCCTCACATCCGTAACCTTAAGCCAGATACGTGCGGCTTCTTTCGGCATGTGGATGGATG
>OHAJ01000109.1_pt1 | contig 50768 bp, 33 predicted proteins | sample 1577101 | NCBI WGS metagenome assembly OHAJ01 (sample SAMEA3541531, study PRJEB24748) | human gut metagenome | biome: human gut; feature: human-associated habitat; material: faeces | place: China | collected 2012
AATCTATGACACTGACAAATAATCAGTTAGCTATTTTCTGAGTAGCCCTACTTAAAAAAACATATTTTGGAGAATTCTTTTTGTAAGCGTCCGATGAATATAAAAGCTTTTAATCCTTAAAATAGTGGTATACTTGGTAATGACGTTCTGAAGTTGTAACTTTGCTCTCTGAAATAAGCTATGTTATGGCAATGACAACCAATTCCTCACCGGTTCTCAAGGGTAAATCTGCACGAATTTTTCATCAAGGATGCGGAATGCGTAGTCACGTTACAGACACAAACACCGTGTTTGCCGTCTGATCGAAAAGCCCAATTGTGCATTACCGTTTGCGTGAATTATTCGTATCTCTATTCAATCGGTAGAATGGTTAATAGCCATGGTTTCAGTTTGCAACATGAAGCTTCGATTGTAGGCGAAAAACGGTCTCCCGGTTCTTATGGAAGATGCCTATTCACAAATAGCTTTTTAGAAGAAAAATACACTGAAGAATCAACAATTGCTATCGCATGAAAAGAATAATACTGTTTGCTTCGTTCATCGTTTGCTTTTTCTTGAATGTGGGTGCTAAGACACCTATCGTGCAGATGATGGAGGGTGAAGTTAGGGTCGGTATGACAACGCCCCTCGGAGGCTATCACGACGGTAAGGCGAAACTGAGTGCCTCTCTCGGCATAGAAGGTCGTTATAATTTCAGGGGTACCCCGTGGGATTGCGGCCTCATGTTAGACCTTTCAACCGCACGCCGTGACTACGAACATTTGTTTAACGATGGCGGCGACCGCTGGCACAGTAACCGCACATTGGCTCTTGCGCTGACGGGTGATTACAATTTCCGCCAGGGTACAAAAATCAATCCATTTGTGGGAGCTGCCTGGGGTGTGGCATTTAATGATGTGGTTGGCGATAAATATTTCCCCTCTGAAGGCACATCAATGTTGTTCGCACCTCGTGTGGGAGTGGAGTTGTTATACCATATCCGGCTGATGGCACAGTTCAATATCAGCCGCAAAGGTTACAACAATTTCAGCCTTACCATAGGATTCGTTCTCGGCGGCAGACCGAAAAAATAATCAGCTATTCTTTGAGATGAAGGAGTTCAAGGAAGCGGTTTACGGTGGCTTTGTTGCCTGAGTATTTGCCGGATTCCTCACTCAGCTTGCAGGTGTCGCAGTAGAAGGGCCACGACTCTGTGATTTTCACTGCTATGAGTTTGATGACTATATTCATTGGTTTGACGCCGGTGAAATCGTTGGTGAAGTGTGTGCCAATGCCGAAGGAAGGTATGCACTTGTTGTGCGCATACTTCTGTATCTCGATGGCTCTGTCAACATCCATGCCGTTGCTGAACACAATCTGCTTGGTGCGCGGGTCAATATGCAAACTGCGGTATTTTTTGGTGATGAGATCCAGCTCGTGAAAATTGTCGCCGCTGTCAATGCGCAGACCTTTGAACATGTTGGCATAGTCTTCAGAGAAATTCAAACTGAAGATACGCCAGCCGTAAGTGTCGTAAAGGAACGTTCCCAGAGCGCCTCTGTAAGTGTTGGCCCATATTTTCATGGCAATGTTGTTAGCCATCTGCGGACCATACATTCCGGCAATGGCACAAATCAGTTCATGTGCCATGGTGCCAATGGGCACCAAATCATATTTCATGGCGAAATAGACATTACTCGTGCCCGTAAAACTGCCCGGAGCCGATATGTTGTTCCGGCACTCCTTCATCGCTCTGATTACCGTATCCTGAGCCTTGAAAGATGCGCGGCGCCGTGTGCCGAAATCGCTGAATGTGCAGCCTGCCTCAATCAGCCTGCGTGCCTTAGCGTATGACTTGGCATAATAGCACTCATAGTCAAACGAAGCATCCTGACCTGTCATTATGTAATATAATTCAGAGATGATGGCCAGCACTTTGACTTCAAGAAATATAGTATTGCTCCAACAGCCTTCGAAGACTATGTCGAGATGCCCCTCTTCATCCTGATTCACTGTCACCCAACGGCTGTCGTAGCGGAAGCCCTTGAGGTAACTGTAGAACCAAGCCGGGATATAGCTGCAGCGGCGACGCATAAAGGCAATCTCCTCATCGGTGATTACAACCGATTCCAGCATCTTTATCTGCCGTCGCAGTTCCTCGGCAAAACCGGCCGGATAAACCGTATTGTTGCGGTCGTTGAACCTGTACTTGACCTGAGTGCGCGGAAAGTTTTTTATCACCGCACAGCACATGGTGAACTTATACAGATCATCGTCGGTGAAATATGTAATAATCTGGCGCATTATTTTGCTTGTGAACTTGATTTTATGAAGATGCGGTGTGAGTATGCCGGCATGGTTTTGGCCGGTGCTGTGCGGAGATATTTCGGGTCAAGCCCGTCGGGACCAAGCCGCCAGCGGTCGAGGGCATCGGCGTCCTTGAAAATCTCATACAGACGCACCACCCTGTCGGCATCTTTGCCGAAGGCCTTGCGTATGGCCTCAACGCCTTTTGAGTCGTCAAGGTCGTGATAACGCATCAGATACACTGTTTCAGGATGATATGTCATTTGGGGATGCTCTTTGCAGAATTGCTCATAGTATAAAGCTGCCCTTGCGCCGTGGCCGGTATCGAGCAGGTCATCCTGTCGCCTTGTATCATGGAAGACAGCAGCGTGAGCAAGTATTTCAAGAGCCTCCTCATCATCGCCGAAAATTTTTTTCTCCTATGATGAGGGCAAACAGCAACACACGCTCGCAATGATTCACCGAGTGAATACTGCTGTCGGGCATGTTGAATCTCACCTGAGAGTGCAGAAAGTCATCCCAGTGTAAGAAAAGTCTCCTTACAAAGGGCGACAGCTGGTCAAGCTCTTTCTGAGGAATGTTCATTTTCTGATTTTACTTTCTTATATAACCTGCAAAAAGTAATAAAGTTTGTGGTCATGGAGCACTTGAGTTATCGCCCTGCGAGTCGGCATAGCAACGCGGTGAAGAAGGGGTGCTTATCCCGGAGCAAAAGGCTGAGGAGAAAGTTTTGAAAAATATATACGGACTGATTAAGGGAATTTTGCTAACTTTGCACACCGATTTAACGAGTCGGCTCAGGAACTCGGTCTCAAAGAGCCGGCGGCGAATTGTAACCTTAACAAATCTACACGTGAAACGAACTCTGAAGGCAGTGGCGCTTGCCATGTCGTTGCTGCCCGCAACTATATCCATAATGGCTGCAGAACCGGATGCTTCTGCCGCTTCTTCGGCGTCGGCCAACAAAACGGAAAGCTCAGCTTTGATAACCTTGCCTGCGTCATCGCAGACCTCATCAGCAGAGGCAATACCGGCGCCGGCGGTGCAATCGAGAGGCGAGACGCTGCATGAATATGACCCCACGGAGATTCTCAATATGCGTTTCGACGCCAGGGTGGATTATCAGCGCAACTGGCAGGATTCCAAGAATATTAAATCGAACTCAGGCTTCGAGGGTAAGTATATCGACTTGCAGTTTGACGGCACAATCGTTCCGGGACTGACCTATTCATGGCGTCAGCGACTCAATAAATACACCAAGGACTCACAATTCTTCGATGCTACAGACTGGGTATATCTGCGTTATCAGCTTAAACGCTGGATGTTCTCGGCCGGTAAAGAGGTGGTGGCAATTGGCGGATGGGAATATGACCGCGCTCCCATAAATCTTTTCGGCTGCAGCGTGTTCTGGAACAACATACCCTGCTACGATCTGGGCGTGTCGGTGGGTTATGACATCACCAAAAATGACCAACTGAAATTTCAGGTTACCCAAAGCCCGTTTTACACCTCCGACAACCGCGATATGTACGCCTTCAACCTCTTCTGGACAGGCAATCATGGCTTTTATCATACCTTATGGTCGGCCAACATGATTGAGTGTTTCGACGGGCGTTACATCAACTACATTTCCCTGGGCAACAAGTTCGACCTGAATCCCGTGTCAATTGAGCTCGACCTGATGAACAGGGCTGCCGCTCACCAGACTTTCTTCTTTAAGGATTGCTCGGTGATGGCAGAAGTGGCCTATAAACCGACCGAAAGCTGGAATATTTTTGCCAAATATACATACGACGTCAACAAAAGCGGCACTGATGCCGACTTTGTGGTGGCGAATAATACTGAACTGAATATGGTGGGCGCCGGCATGGAGTTCTATCCGCTGAAGAAGAAAAAGACAAGTCTCAGAATCCATGCCAATTGCTTCTATTCATGGGGCAAAAACGCCAATCCGGATAATGTGATGCAGAACAAAACCGTGTTGCTCGATTTCGGCATCACATGGTATATGAACGTATTGAAAGTGAGAAAATAATCAGGTTAATCACATGAAAGAAAAAGAAGAGATGATTGAAGACCCCCGGCTGGAAGAGGTTATGGAACAAGAGGGTCAGGAAGCCGTGGCCGATGTCAATCCCGTAGAGGCTGTTGAAGAAAATATTGAAGAGGCAGTTGAGGAGGAAGTCAAAGAGACGAAGACGTGGTTCTCCAAGATAACCAAATACATACCTCAGGGCATCCCTTGCCTGCTCTGTGTGGGTGCGCTGTTCTACTATATAGGCTCGGTGATGGGAGTGTCGCAAATGCTGAATACCATAATGCACACGGCTCACGACCTGTTGCTCAATACAGTGTTCTATCTTATGGGCATTTGCGTTATCACCGGCGCCATAGGCCGCCTGTTTGTGGAGTTTGGCGTTGTGAAGTTGCTTGAAAAGATGCTTCGGCCCCTAATGCGACCGCTGTTCAATCTTCCCGGCGTGGCGTCGTTGGGCGCCGTCATGACATTCCTGAGCGATAACCCGGCCATCATCTCCCTGTCGCGCGACAAACGCTTCAGCCAGTACTTCAAGAAATATCAGTTCATCTCGCTGACCAATTTCGGAACCGCTTTCGGCATGGGACTTCTCGTGATTGTTTTCATGATAGGGCAGGGCTACTTCTTTGAGCCTGTAATAGGTCTTTTCGGCGCTTTCTGCGGCTGTATCGTCTCCACACGGCTCATGCAGCGTTTTGTGATTAAGGCTTATCCCAAATTCCGCGATGAGGTAGTGGCAGAAGCCGACGAAATCATGAAAGAGGAACAGAGGGAGACCTCGAAGTCAACCTTTATCCGCACCCTCAATGCCCTGCTCGACGGCGGTCGCTCGGGTGTAGACGTCGGAATCGCCATCATACCCGGCGTGCTCATCATTTCCACCCTGGTAATGATACTCACTTTTGGCGCCTCAGCCACCGGCGAATATACCGGAGCCGCTTACGAAGGCGTGAAACTGCTGCCGTGGCTTGCCGAGAAAATCAACATAGTGTTTGAAGTGCTCTTCGGCTTCGGCGACCCGCATCTGATTGCTTTCCCCATTACAGCCCTCGGAGCTGTTGGCGCCGCCCTCGGACTCGTTCCCAATTTCATGTCGCAAGGCTGGATTGACGGCAACGCCATAGCCGTTTTCACCGCCATAGGAATGTGTTGGAGCGGCTACCTGAGTACACACACCGCCATGCTCGACTCGCTCGGCTACCGCGAGCTGACCCCCAAAGCAATCCTGGCACACACCGTCGGCGGCCTCGTGGCAGCTATTGTGGCTCACCTCGTCTACGCCGGCGTCACCCTCATCTTCTGATTAAGACGTGGGCCGGAAACGCGCATCGCGCCAATTGGTAACATCTCACAACCGTTACCCGGAAATTGAGGAAAGTTATTGACACAGCTGAGTTTTGTGGATTAAAGAGATTTATGTACCTTTGTGATGTTTATAACTGCTTACTAAGGTTACCCTGACTGGATAATGCTCTTTAATTCTTTAGCATTTCTCATATTCTTCCCGATAGTCTGTATTGTCTATTGGCTCTTGCCCCGTACTTCATGGCGGAATGTCTTTTTGTTGGTGGCAAGTTACTATTTTTATATGAACTGGGAGCCAATATATGCTCTGCTGATTCTATTCTCCACTGTCTCTACCTGGTTCGCTTCCAACAGAATAGCAAAAACAGACAATCGGAAACACCGCAAGCTATGGGTTACAGCATGTCTGATTGCCAACTTTGGCATACTTGCGGTCTTTAAATATTTCAATTTCATAACCGAATCCGTCTTCTCCCTTCTTTCGATTGCGGGATTGCGAATGGAAGTGCCGAATTTTCAAATACTTCTGCCGGTGGGAATATCTTTCTATACCTTCCAGGCTATAGGTTATATAATTGATGTCTATCGCGATAAAGTAAAACCGGCCAAAGCATTGTGGAAGTATGCCCTGTTTGTTTCTTTCTTCCCTCAGTTGGTCGCCGGCCCTATAGAACGTTCCTCGAATCTGCTGCCACAGTTCGATGAGAAGCACCGTTTTAATACCCCCATGTTTATAGAGGGTATAAAAATGATGCTGTTTGGGTATTTCATGAAACTGTGTATAGCAGACAACGTGTCAGGATATGTTGATGCCGTTTTTAACAATATGGATTTCCATAACGGCACGAGCCTTATACTGGCTACCTTCTTCTTTACTTTCCAGATATTCTGTGATTTCGGAGGCTATTCACTGATCGCCATTGGAGCCGCAATGTGTATGGGATTCAGACTGATGCAGAATTTCCGGCAACCTTATTTGGCCGTGTCGCCTAAAAATTTCTGGCGACGGTGGCATATCTCCTTGTCATCATGGTTCACCGAATATGTCTACATTCCTCTCGGCGGTAACCGCTGTTCCAAGGGGAGACGCACCTTCAACACTGTAGCCACAATGCTGGTGAGCGGACTTTGGCACGGCGCCAACTGGACATTTGTAATATGGGGTGCATATCATGGTGTTCTTGTAGCGATATGCAATATATTCCCGGGTAAAAAGAATGATGAGCGTGAAGCGAGAAACAGGAAATTTCTCTCCGGCCTTCAGAAATGCATTTCCATTCTTGTAACCTTTGTCTTGATGTCGTTGGGATGGGTGTTTTTCCGAGCAAATAATGTTGGGGATGCCTTTAAGGCGTTCAAGAAAATGGGCACCGAACACGGCATGTTGTACAATGGCAACGGTATGCCTTCTATCCTAATGGGACTCATGCTCATTGGTCTCCTTATGGTTATAGAAATATATCGTGAGCGTCGCGGCACACGTCAGCTGCCGGAACATCTGTCTACAGGACGGCTGATTACAGACATAGCATATTCTGCGACCCTCATTATTGTCATACTTCTGTGCGGCTCGTTTACCGGCGGTCAGTTTATTTATTTCCAGTTCTGACAATGAAAAAGTTCCTGATTTTTCTTTTTGGCGTCATAGTTCTTGTGGTTGGGCTTGATTACCTAGCAGGCAAAGCGGTGGATTCGTATGTGCTTTCACACCGTCTTCCCGGCGACAGTTATTCAATCGACTATACACTAAAAGACTTAAACACCGATGTGGTGATAATCGGCAACAGCCATGTGCTAAATTCACTGATGCCCTCGGTACTTTCCGATACTCTCGGACTGAGTGTTTACAACAGTGCAAGCAACGGCCAACAAATACCTTTCTTTCATACAATCCAGCAATGCATCCTGAAGCGTTACTCTCCCAAAGCCATCATTTTGGGTGTTAATGAAGATGTGTTTATGCTAAAGGGAATAGGCGATCGCTATAATATTCTCGCACCATATTACGGGCTCGGTTTCCCAATGATTGACTCCTGCCTGACGTCTCAGTCAAAGATTGATAAACTGATGCATAAATCATCATTTTATCGGTTCAATACCATCTGGTGGAGAATACTTTTGTACCATATCGTTGATAAGGGTCATGAGCCCGACGGATTCATAGCTAAGCCCCAACCACCGTTTCCGCCCAAACTAAATGTGGTTACTCAGGAAACACTCTATGTTGCTGAAACTATGGCTGAGTTCGACAGAATGCTTTCGGAGTGCAGCGCAAAGAATGTCAAGGTTATAGTGATTATGCCGCCAATATACGTGATTGACCGCACGAATCATACCATAACTAAAAAAGTAGAAGAAATAGTGAGGCGTTATGACAATGCAATGTTAATTAATGATGCCTCCAACAAACTTTTCCTCTATCATCCGGAGTATTTCTTCGATGACAGTCATTTGAACGCAGAAGGTGCTCTTATATATAGCAAAATGAAAGCACCCGAAATAAAAGAATTCCTCAATAAGAAAAAATGAAGCGAACGAACAAGAAATTCAGATTCTTTAAAATGATTTTTATGGCCTTGGGTGCTATATTCGCATTAACCACGTTTTCCTGTTCTGAAGATGAGGAAACCTACCGCTTCATCGGCGATTCAATCATACACCGATGGGATTTGCAGAACAGTTTTCCAACACTCATAACAGAGAATTGTGGCCTCTCGGGAAGCGGACTTGAACATTTGCAGTCGTATTCCGGCAAATGTCAAGGGACAAAGGTGATTGTGATGAGTGGTACAAACGACTGTGGCGATTTTCGGAATGCTCAGCAGGCTGCCGAATATGCAAAAGAATATGTTGACGCATTGGTCTCTCTCGGAGCCGACAGAGTCTATGTGTATTCCATACTTCCGCGTTGTTTTGACACTGACCCGGAGAATATAAACGAAAGTGTGCAGCTGATGAATAAGGCTATATATGCCGAGTTAACAGCCCGCAGCGGGTTATCAGTTGTCTATTTGGATGTCTATAACAGCTTCCTTGATAAAGATGGCAGCCTGAACATGAATCTGTCGTACGATGGCTTGCATCTGAATCCTGAAGGATATGAAATTTTAACCAAAGCCCTCAACAAAAAAATACAATGAAAATACGCCAGTTATTACTCGCGCTGACACTTTTAGTCGGTTGTTCGGCATTTGCGCAATGGAGCGTAGGTGTCAGAGATACCCGTTATGTGAATGTAAGCTATACTTTCCATAAGCATTGGAGTGCAAAACTTGAGCACAGCGTCTACTCTGAGAAATTCCAGTATCAGTATGTACGATTATATATGTCGTATAAACACCGGATAGGCCGTTTCCTCATCTCCGGAGAGCCTTATTTCGGCATGACATATAAAAACTCATACCGGAGCATGGGTTTTAATGTTGATGCTGAAGCAAGAATCCTGAATTGGCTATTTGCCGGAGCCGGATTTACGCCTCATTACGATTCCGGCATGGGTTATAAGAGCCTCTACAAAGCTTACATAGGTTTTGACTGCACCAAGAACATAGCCATTATAGGCAGTTTCACAAACCGCCCCGAATACCGTATGCCTGAGAAACGACTCAGAGGAGGTGTGCGTTTCACAGTGGGTAAACTATGGGTATTGCCTGAAATTTCTATTCCAGTAGAGGACTCGGAAGGTAGCAGTGTACGTTTTATGGGCTCAATGGGTTTTACCTTCTAAATCCCTGTTTCGCGGTTAGAGTTTGATTTTGCGGTGGCCGATGACATAGAGGCCGGACGGAAGCGGTAAACGAGTCGGGGTAAAGGGCGACACTCGTAGCAGTTGAGTCTTGCCCTGCATATCCGACACGGTAATTGTGCCGCCCTTTGATGAAAGTATTTCCACTCCGCCGGGAACGGGGGTGAGGAGCAGCGCGTCATCGTCAATCACGGGCGATACGTCCTTGCTGAGATTGTGCAGAAAGAAGACAAGCGCCTTGTCAACCCGCTGTTGCCAGAAATATTCGTTATGGTCTGCTCCCTGTGCAACATAGACATACAGTGAACCGGCCGACTGGCTATATCCCTTGCTCTCAGCAAGTTCCACGGCTTTGTTCTCCCACTTCTCATAATAGGCGTCGAGGCCCTTGGTGCCTCTGTCAAGATACAGTTTGTGCGATGCGGCACTCGGCAGCGAAGCCTGCAGATAATCGAGCATTGCCGTTGGGAAAATTGTGCTGTTGGAGTCGAAGTTGCCGATCCAATGCGTCGACAGACATCCTGAGCCGCCATAAATGTCGGGGTATTCGCACATTGCGTATAACGACGCCAAGGCCCCCATGCTCGAACCCATGATGAAAGTATGCTCACGGTCCGGAATAGTAGGAAAGAGCGCATATACAGCCGGTTTAAGCTCCGTGGCCACGAAGGCTGCATATTCGTCGCCATAATATTTGCCGCCCGTAACAGCGTCCATGCCTGAGAGAGTTTGCTGATGCTTGTTCATGTATTCCGTTATAGGCTTCTCCGGGATGTAATCGGCAGGCCTGTCAACGCCACGGTTGTGGATTCCCACTATTATGGGCGCTGTAACCTCACCGGCAGCAATCAGCCTGCCTAACGCCTTGTCAACTTCCCAGGCGACTTTGGCAAACGAAATCGAAGGGTCAAAGAGATTCTGCCCATCCTGCATATATATCACCGGATAACGAGTCTCGCTGCCGGCGTCATAACCCTCCGGAAACCAGATATCGACAGTATAAGAGGCGTTCAGTGCCCCGCAAAACGCCGTATAGCGCTTCAGAGTGCCCGGGTCGCTTACCGGCAAATGCCCTGTCGTTACAGGCGTCAGTTCTATTGCCATTGCCATGCTGCAACCCAGCAACATGAGTAGGCACGTTGTCAATATCTTTCTCAGGCCATTCATTACAGAGATAACAAATTTTGCGTTGGCAAAGTTAGTAAAATTGCAGTGAGGCGGCCAACTTAACTGCGAACAATATCCACCTGAGCGCACGTTAAATAATAAAACCACAGTTATGAAATTCATATCATGGAACGTCAACGGCCTGCGCGCCATCTTCCGCAAAGGCTTCAGCGATATATTCAAAGACTTTGATGCCGACTTTGTCTGCCTTCAGGAGACCAAGCTGAGTCCCGGGGTTGAGACGCCTGAGTTTGAGGGCTATGAGTCGTTCTGGAATCTCGCCGACCGCAAAGGCTATTCCGGCACTGCCATCTATGCCCGACATAAACCCTTGGCAGCCACCTGCGGCATAGGCGACGAGGAACATGACCACGAAGGCAGGGTAATAACCCTTGAATATGCCGATTTTTACCTTGTTACGGTCTACACGCCCAATTCCAACAGCGAGCTTACGCGCCTGCATTACCGCGAGAAGTGGGACGAGGCTTTCCGCGCTTATGTAGTTGGTCTCGATGCCCGCAAGCCGGTGATAATATGCGGCGATTTCAATGCCATTCACCAGCCCGTTGATGCCCGTAACTTCGACGAAGTGAAAGGTTCTGCCTGTGCCACCGACACCGAGCGCGAAGGCTTTCAGAAACTCCTCGACAGCGGCTTTGTTGACACATTTCGCCAACTTCATCCCCACGAGGAAAAAGCCTATACCTGGTGGAGTTATATGATGCAGGCCCGCAGGCGCAACATTGGCTGGCGCATCGACTGTTTCCTTATCAGTCGCCGTTTGGTGCCGCAGCTGACCTCTGCCACCATCCTGCGCGAGGTGCAAGGCTCCGACCATTGCCCCATAGGAATGACCCTCGACTGATGTCATTATCCGGCACAAGATGCTTATGACGGCGGCGAGCCAAAGTCCTGGCTTGCCGCCGATGTCGTTTTTGTATCTGAAAAATTCTAAAGAGGAGTGGGGAGGGTGGTAAAAGTAGGGTAGAGGCGGGTAATCGGAGGATAAAGGAGAAAGGATGCGCAAATGCCCGGAAAAGGCCGAAATATGGGCGTTTTTACGCTATGCGAATAAGATTTTACGGTATGAAAGGGTAAATTGGCTGATTGAAGGCTATAGATATAAGGAAAAAGGTTAACTTTGCAAAGTTGAAAAAATCTGAAAAGGAAAAATCAAAATATTATGAAACGAAATGTAAAAAACCGTCTGCCCGTAGGTCTGAGGCTGTTAGTGGTGCTGACGCTCGGACTCATCATGGCAGCGGCTCCTCCGTCGGCTGAGGCGCAGTTTCTGAAGAAGCTCTCAAAGGGTCTTGAGAAAATAAACCAGGGTCTGGAGAGTGTGGAGAAAATGACCAAGGAGAAGAAGAAAAAGGCTGACAAGGCCAAATCTTCCGATTCAAAAAAGCAGTCTTCGGAGAAGAAATCGGCGCAACAGTCAGCCTCCTCCGGCAACACTGCCGCCGACCAAAGAAACACTATTGCCGAGAGTCAGAAAAAAGGTGAGTGGAAGCCGCAGCGAGTCTTCCTTACAAACAAAACACGCTTCATAAAGAAGAAAGTGAACATCAACGCCCTTAAGCCTGTGAGCGAGGGCATCTTTGCGTTGCCCGAATATAACCGCAGCATTGGCTACGGCTCATACTGGGGCTTCTGGACCGTGGATGGCGAAAGTATCTTCCCGGCCATTTATGAGCAGTTTGGCGAAATGCCGCGCTTTGATTCAGATGCTTGCGTGGTCAAGAAAGCCGAACAGCGCCAACATTCGCCCATGATTCTGTATGCCGACGGCAGCACGCGCGAGCTGTCGCATGAATGGAACAATATGACCCAGTTTTACGACGGCGTGGCCATGGTGCGCGAGATTATAGCATATCGCACCACAAACCTCTTCTACGTCAATACCAAAGGCGAGAAAATTTGGCCTCATCTGGCAGAGAACAATGCCAAAGGCTCCATAGCTATCAAGATGCGTTATGAGCGCGAAGGGCTGAGAGCTTTTTACAGCAATGCCGCCAAGGCCTGGGGCTTCGTAGACTCCAAAGGCAACGTGGTTATCAAGCCGCAGTTTTTTGAAACGCGCGATTTTGTAAACGGTTACGCCCTTGTCATCATAGCTCAGAACACCTATGGCGGCTATCCGGCTTTCATCGACCGGCAAGGCAATGTGGTTTGTAAAATCGAGGACAGCAAAGAAACAACTCTGCAATACAGCACCAACATCTCCGACGTCTGCGACGGCATTTTCCGTGTAGACAGGGGTGAAAAGGGTTGCACGTATTACAACATTGCCGGCGAGGCTTTGAAGACCTTCCCGGCATTAGGCTCGCAGTTCTATCGCGGCATTGCTTCGGTGAAGAATGAGCGTTACGGCGAAACAGACATCAATCTGATTGACCGCAACATGAACGTTATCGGCCAATGGCCCTTCCGTACGAGCGAGTTTCATGAAGGCGACTGTCCCAACTTTGAAACCTTCCCTCTTTACACCTTCGACGATGCCATGGCCATTGACCGTTTCGGTCAGCCTCAGGTGATGGTGGCGTCGAGCTACTCTGCCGACAATATTTTGGGCGCCTATTCGGCCGATGGTTACGCGCCGGTAAAGGTAACGTATAAAGACCCCAATGATGCGAGCAAAAGCTATGTCTATTTGGGCTATGCCGATGCCTCGGGTATGCTCACCGTGGTGTTCTGCGAAGATGAGGCGGCCGCCGGTCCTTTTGAAAACAGGCTGCCCGGTCCGTTCCCCATCAGACCCATTATCATAGACACTATTCCCCGCGATCCGCCGCGTCTGCCGCCGGGCGACACCATTCCCCGCGGTCCTCGGGTGGGAGCCAACACACCCGTGCTTTATAATGTCAATGTAAAGGCTTATCCTGCCGAGGGAGGCACCGTATATGGCTCAGGTAAATATGCTTACGGCGATACGATACGCGTTACCGGCACGGTGAATAAGGGCTGGAAGCTGTCTACAGTCTATACCTCGCGTCCCACGTCGCAGACCGACGTCTTCAACCGCTTTGTGGTGAAGGGTGATATGGACATCACCTGCTACTTCATAAAAGAGGAGGATATAACTGATGCCGGAAACGGCACTTTCAGCGGCGTTATGCCTCAGATGGGGTTGCAGACGTATCTGCAGCTCGGCAAGACGTCTGACAACCGCTATACGCAGAAAACAGACGGCTATCTGGCAGTCTTGCTGCCCGAGCATGTGGGCGGCACAGGTCGCGAGGGTAAAACCGGAGCAAGTGTGAATCTCTTCTTCGTGCCGAGCAATGTGTTGGGCATGGTGGAGGAGAACGGCAAAAAGTATCTGCGTTTTGACGGCGGTGTGCTGCAATACGGCAATCTGAAACTGTCGGACAACGTGCTGCCCATCAACAATATCCTGCTGAGCCTGATGCTTGCCTTTGACAATGGCGACTCGGGCGAACTGGCACCGGGAAGTTACAGGGTTGAGATTACATCAGGGTCGCCTGAGGACGGTGAATTCACCTTGGGACGCATGGAGCGTCTGTCGCCTCTCTACGGATGGCTGTCATCCGACGATTCGTCGTTTGAACGGCGCATTCCCGGCTTCTTCCTGCGCCGCGTCGACAAAGGTCTCAGTGCCGACTTCCTCCAGGGGGTTACTCTCCGCACAGCGCCCAAACAGACTGTTCAGTGGGAGCCTTCGCCGGGATTCTATGGCGAAAACGACGGCAGGTTAAAGAACGTGGTACGCCGCATCGGCGAAATCTACCGGGGAGCTGTTGCCGGAACGCCGCTGAGCGATTACGATATGCAGCAGTTCAGCAGCGACCTCGACAAGCATGTCTTCAAGATGAAATAAAATGGGTTCATAATATATAAAATGAGGGTGTGCCGAAATTCACAACGGCACACCCTCTTAACTTTCTTGTGTTGGATTCAGGATGCAGAGGTAGATTCAGTCGGCAGCGTCTTGCTGCCGAAGAGTCGGTGAATGATGATAGCCAAAGCGCCGTCGCCGGTTACGTTGCAAGCAGTGCCGAAGCTGTCCATGGCAATGTAAATGGCTATCATCAGGGCGCAGTCGGCGTCGTTGAACCCGAGCATGGAGGTGAGCAGTCCCAACGAGGCCATGATGGCGCCGCCGGGAATTCCGGGGGCGGCGACAATGGTTATGCCGAGCATGAAAATAAAGCCGGTAAACATCTCAAAGTCATACGGTATGCCGGTGGCCAACATAAGTGCCACGGAGCAAGCCACAATCTTCATCACCGAGCCCGACATGTGTATGGTGGCGCAGAGAGGCACGGTGAAGCCGGCTGTCTCGGGCGCCACTCCCATCTTTATGGTCTGGCGCAGCGTAACGGGAATAGTGGCTGCCGACGACTGTGTGCCAAGGGCTGTGAAATAGGCCGGCATCATGGTGCCTAACAGGCGCAACGGGTTGCGGCTGCCGCGCGAGAAGAAGGCTGCTATGGTAAATTGGAACAACAACACTACTATGTGCATGGCGAAGATGACGGCTATTATTGAGGCGAAGGTCTGCATGATTCCGGCCACCTGTCCGGCAACTGTCATGTTGAGGAAAATGCCGAAGATATAGATGGGCAGCAGCGGAATTACCACTTTTGAAATCAGTCCCGTTACGATGGTCCGGAATTCATTTAACAGTCGGCGGATGGCCGAATCAGCGTTGAAAGAGGCCGAGCCAATGCCTATTACAAAGGCTGTGATAAGGGCGGTCATCACCGACATCAGCGCCGGTATCTCAATGGTGAAATATGGTTCAAGTTTAGTGGAGGCCTCACCTGCCACGGCTGCGATATTGCCGTTGAGCGGCTGTACAATTGCCGGGAAAATGGCGTCAGAGACAAGATATGAACCGAATCCGGCACACAGGGTGGCAGTATAGGCGATAACTACCGTGGCAAGGAGCATTTTGCCCGCTTTTTTGCCCACCTCGGCAATGGCGGCTGCCACGAAGCCGAGTATGATGAGCGGTATCACAAAGCCGAGAAGCTGCGAGAAGATTGCGTTGAAGGTCTCGAAGATTCTCACTGTCCACAGAGGGAAGATATAGGCGGCGCCAATGCCCAGACACATCGCCAGGATGATGCGCGCTAAAAGATGGCGGCTCAGAAGCGTTAGCCTCTGCCAAAAGCCCGTTTTGGCCGGAAGGTTGTTGTCGGTTGTCATTAACCATGAAACGTTATGGAAGCTCTATTATTTCTTTAGCCTCATTTTGTTAACATCTTTTTTATTCGCTCTACATCAGCCCGGCGGTTGGCCGGAATCAGTTTCAGCCTTTCATACTCCGCGAAATCTTCTAAAAATGAGTCCTTGTACTGCTTTTTGTATTTCCGGTAGATTTTTTCCGCTTCATCCATCCTTCCCTGCAGCAGCAACGAGGCTGCCAGATTGGTGTAAGTAACATCAAGCGAGGGATTTATGGCAAGTGCTTCCAGGGCATATTTCTCGCCCTCTTTAAACCTGCCGGTGAGATTGGAGATAAACGACTGACCCATGAGGCGCTGTGCATACGTTTCCTTCCATAACGCCGGATTCTCAGCGTAGAGGCTTTCCAACTGAGGAAGCAGCTTTACATATAACTTGTAGGCCGCTTTATAGTCTTTGAGCCTGGGATAAACCATGCTAAGGCCGAGGTTCGCACTGAATATGCTGAAGGAATATTCGCCGGGTTGCTCATGGTTTAGCTGCTCGAAAATGTTCAGTGCCTCTTTGTACAGTTCTCCGCTCTCCAGGTACTTCCCGGAGTTATAATACACCGTTGCGAGCTGCCATTTGGCATTGGCAAGTTTTTTTCTGAAATCCTCTGGGTTGCCGACTTCCGCTTTTTCATAGATGCCTATACCGGCTTTGAACATCGCTTCACTGTCGGCGAATCGCTGCGCGTCGTAATATAAGTTCGCGAGCTGCAGATAAGCCTCTGCCAATCCGCCTTCGTAGGCATAGGAATCTATTTTGCTGAGCCTCTTTCTAATTTCTATAACATCCTTATACAGCGCCTCACTTTCTGCCCAACGGTGCATCTTGCTGTATAAAGAAGCCAAATCTTGCTCTATGTCAGCTAACAAAGGCTCCATAGCCTTGCGATTGTCTTTTGCGAGTTCTTTGGCTATATTCAGAGTCTCGTTAAAGGTGGTGTCGGCTTCGGCATATCTCTCGGTCTTGGTGTATAAGAGTCCGAGGTTTGTCAGCGTCTTTGCCAAATCAGCAGTAAAAGCTGACGGATGCTCCTTTGCCAGCCGATTCCTTATCTGCAGCGACGCCTTCAGCATTTCCTCCGCTTCCTTATATCGCTGAGTCTTTTGATATAAGTTGCCAAGATTCATTTCGATGTTGGCAAGATGGGGCAGATATGCCGCTTCATTTTTCTCCGTCCATCCTTCACAGATTGCAAGAGCTGATTTGTAAAGAGCTTCGCTTTGCTCCGGCTTTTGAAGTTTTCTGTAACAGGAGGCAAGGTCATTTTGAGCCAGCGCAACATACAGCTCAAAGGTCTCTGCATCTTCTTCGGCAAGCTGTTTGTAGATTTCAAGAGCATCCGTATAAACGGTCTCAGCCTGAGAATAAAGGTGATGCTTCATATACAAGTCGCCGAGATACTTTTTGTTGTCGGCCACATAGCGCTTGAATGCCTTCGGTTCAATTTGAGCCAAATCCTCAAAAGTGTCGATGGCATCTTTATACAGGGCTTCACTGTCGGCATAACGCATGGTCGTGGCATACAAGAGGCCAAGTTGCGAAATGGTGTGCGAAGAGTAAACCACATAAATGTATGGATTGCTGTCGCGAAACCGTCTATACAGGTCTAAAGCTGCTTTTAATAACTCTTCGCTCTCGCCATAACGTTGCGTAAGGATGTACATGGTGCCTAGATTGTTTTTAATCAGAGCAAGCTGAAGAATATCATCGTCATTTTGCGCATTGGCAAGCATCTTTTCACATTTGAGGAGATAAGTCTCAGCCTCGGCATATTTATGCTGATTGCAGCAATATTCGGCATAATCAAGCATATCCTCTGTCTCGCCCGATGCATCTGCCAACTTTTTCAGCAACTCACCGGCCTTCTCCCAGTCATTGTCGAGCTTATAGCACGAAATTTCCGCCTTTATGCTCTTCTTAAAGGTTGCCATATCCTGCCTCGAGAGCCTCTCGGCCGAGTCGGCCATTAAGCGCAATTGTCCCGCTTTCTCTTTCGTTCGCTTGGCATCGGCGAATTTCTGCATATATTCTCCCTGCTTAAACAGACTCAGGGCTTCATCGAGGCGTCCAAGGCTGAAGAGCTCGAGCGCCTTCTGCGCAAGAGTATCCACCTCGCTCTCATCTATGCGGGCAAAGACATCGGCATACCGGTCAATCTGTTTCAGAGCATTCTGATATTCAGTTTCCAGCGAGTCTATCTTACTGTAATAGACATCGAGCTCCAGCTTCTGACTTTTATTGACTGCCTCCAGTTGGCGCAGCTTTTTGTCAAACCTTTCTTTAGCCCGTCGCTCGCCAATCTGAATGAGGTTTTGCTTTTGCCGCTGAAACTCCACGGCATCACAGAGTATAAGTCGCAAAGGCTCCTTGCGCACGCTCCATTCGTCCACAGCCTGCTGATTGAAAACAATCATACCCTGTTTGGTGATACGTACATTGCCAATATGAGCCCCCATGCCAAGGTTGTTGAGCGTAAGGGTAAAGGCACCGTTGGCATTGCTCACAACGCCGTTGGCACTCGCCGCCGGTTTTATGTAAACATTGCCCAAGGGGATGCGCTGGTTTTTGCCGTTGTAGCGATATGCCATGCCTTTCTGCAGAGTCTGGCCGTTGAGGGCAAAGGCTGTGATTAGAAAAGCAAACAGTGATAAAGCAGACCTGGAAATGATTTTCATAATGAGCCTAATGAGTATGCGACGGAGAGGGATGGTTTACTCTCACACCCCTCTCCGTAAAATTTTTTTGTGTCAGAATAAGAGCTTGGCTGTGGCATCTCCGCACACAGCAATGTAAAGACCGCGTGCCGGCACGGTAACAGCGGCACCGGCAGGAGCCTGAAGAACCATCCGTCCGTCGGGCGCATAGAGGGTTACCAAACGTGTGGCAGGAGCGCCTTCCACTCGCAAGGTCATGCCGTCAGTAACGAAACGAACCTCATTGTCGGCTTCAACGCCTGAAACGCTGTTGAAACCGCAGCGGCTGTGGGCGGTGAAGAACACATATCCGAAAGTGGGTGAGGTCTCGTCGTAGGTCTCATCTTCCGAAATGGAGGTGAGGGTGATGTCGGTGAGCGAGCCATCCCAGGCTTTCAGCTTTGCAGGGGTGTTTTCGTCGAACGAATAGTAGCGCAGCGACGGGAAGCATACCGCTGTGGAGTAACCGGGCTGGTTGTCGTGGCCGTGGGCTTCCACTATGTTGGCATACTGATGCGAGGCGTCGTCGTTGACAACATTGTAATTCCAAACCTGCGGATTGTAGTCTATGTGCCATACTAACATACCCCACGAAGGCAGGTAGTTGTCCCAGTCGCCCATATCCTGCTGACGGTTCTCAAGAGTGAAATACTCGTTGGATTTGGCCGTGGGGATGACGAATGCCGTGTTGGTGGTCAGCAACGTGGCAGGCAGGGTGTAATCGCCCGATTTTTCAAGAATTGTGGGCTTCAGCCAGCCAAGGGCGCTGCGTTCCCATGCCGATAGGGTAGGAGGAGTCTTGGAATTGTTCTGATACGAGCCGGAAGCCATCAGCGCCCATATGCCGGGATGGTTGGTGGCATTGTAGCCGGTGGAATAGAGGTCAGGCAGTCCGAGCACATGGCCGAATTCATGGCAGAAAGTACCAATGGCATCCAATCCGCTCGACGTAAGCTCGTTGCCGCAGGCGTACGACGACAGTTTGACACCGTCGTATGTGGGCGACATATCAACCGGAATACTCCACGAGTGAGGCCAGATGGTGTTTGTGCCGCCGCCGCTGGCCTCGCCGCGTCCTGCATAAATTACGTAGACATTGTCGATGAAGCCGTCGTGGTTGTTGTCGTAGTCGCTGAAATTAACCTGGCCGATAATATTGTTGCAGGCATGAATTACCATTTCGCGCGGACGGGCGTCGCTGCCGCCTGCCGACGATGTGTTTGCGCCGTAATAAGCCTGCGTGTTGGGCAGGGTGATGGGGCCGATAACATCAAACTGAGGGGTGAACTGGCCCTTTGAAGCATCGTAGTAGAAATCCACTACAGAGCCGGTGAACCCGCGCTCTTTGTAGTTGCGCTGGTTGATTTGTGCCCGCAGAGTGTTCGGCGCTTCCTGCGACGAGAATTTCACGTCGGTGTATTGCACAAGCAGCACAAGCACCTTGGGTGAGCCGATGGTCGGGAAATCGCTGCCGGGGAAAAGACCTGGCAGACGCGACGAGGGATAGCTCATGCCGTTGTCGCCTGACTCCATGCGCGGCAGGTTGATGGCATTGGCCGATTTATCCACATAAGGATGCATGGGCGCGGCCTTTTTGATGATTTGCTGCATCTTTTGCATCATGGCGGCCTGCTGCGGCGTGTTGGACATACGTTTGTTATTGTCGCCGGTATATAGTTCGCCGCCAACGAATTCGCCGTCAGCGTCGAGTTCGGCATAACGGAACGCGCCGTCGGTGCCCTCAAGGAGCATCACGCCGCTCTCTGTGGTGTAATAATGGCCGCGTTCGTCGCCATACAGACGCACGCGTATCTGTGTGCCGTCAGGCTGCGTCATGGTCAGGACGCCCGGATAGGCCGGCACAGCCTGTGAGTGATTTAAACCGCCTAAAAGCAAGGCAGTTAAGGTAATCGCTTTGAGTAGTCGTTTCATTTTATGCAGGTAAGTGTTGTTTCTCCGCAAAGTTAATAATTTTTTGGCAAGAGCCAAAATCATTTCCCTCTCACATCACTATACAGCTCAGGGTGTGCCGGAATTGCTCACGACACACCCTGAAGAAATGTGGATTTTAGTCCCTCAAATTTCAGTCCTCAAAAAGGTCTTGGTTATTGTCAGAGGGTCTTATTTCGTTGGCTGAGAGTCGTTGTCGGTTTTTGAATCTATTGATTCAAGTACCGAATTTTCGGCCTCTTGGGCAGCTTTGACTGCGGCGTCGGCAGCCTCTTTGGCATATTCGGCATCCTGAGCGGCTCTGTCGGCTTCTTTGTCGGCAAGCTCGGCAGCCTTTGCCATGGCCTCTACCGAGGCTTTGGGCGACAGCAGTGCCTCTATATCGCCGTTGATGGCGTCGGTAACCTCCTGCTCGGTAGGCTGATAGCCGGGCGCCCATTTCGACACCTGACTCGGATGGCGACCCTCAATCTGCCAGTTGAACGGATAGAACGACGAGCCTTTGTCGCGCCACCAAGGTTTGCGGTTGGCATAGATGATGAACGGCACGCAGCAGAATACCAATGAGCCCAACAGGATGATGAGTACATAAATCACGGGCGAGCCGGTGTTTATCTGGCTCGGCGGCACAAAGCTCAGCACCATGGCCAGGAGGGCGCCGGCAATACCTAAAATCACGGTAAACCATTTGCCGAAATTGCCGAAGGGAACGCGGAATCTGCGTTTGGCGCCCGGTTCAGTGCGGCGCAGACGGATGAAGGCGCAGTAGATGATGATGACCATTACAAGGTAAATCACCGTGGACATCTGGCCTAAAACCTGATATGCGCTCTCAACCGACGGCAAGACTATAAGTGCCAGCGAGAGGATGCTTACGAAGATGCCCTGTACAATGAGGATGGGTTTCTGAATGCCGTTTTTGTTGCACTTCTGCAGACCTCGCGGAAGGAAACCTGCGCGGCCAACAGCAAGCAGACCCGTTGAAGGTGCCACTATGACCACGGATACCTGTCCTATGGCGCCGAAGGTGAGCAAAAGAGCCAGCACATTGCCTAACCATTCGCAATGGATGTGGGCAAACAAATCATGATAGGCCACAAGCAGCGACGAAAGGATGTTGATGTCTTTGCCGGGAATGACAAAGCCTATAGACAGGGTGCCGAAGATGAAAATGGCAAGGATGATGACTATAGCTATCAGCACTGACTTTGGATAGTCGCGTGCCGGATTTTTCATCTGCTGCACATGCACAGCCTGCATCTCTATGCCGGCGAAGAAAAGGAAAATACTTGCCGCTAACACTATGGTGCCGAACTGTGAGAAATCGGGCCAGAACGGATGTTCGGGTGAAATGGGGGTGATTTGGTTGGCACCGTCGGTGAGCAGATACACAATACCCATGATAATGAGTACTGCCGACGGTATTATAGTGCCGCTCAAGCCGCCTACCAATGAAAGCTTATTGGCAGATTTCATGCCTCGGAAGGCATTGAAAGTGGCAAACCAGTAAATGGCAAGAACGGCAACAAGGGTATAGATAACGTTTTTCGACAGCGCGGCGTCAAAGCTCTCCGGCCAGAAAATGTAGGCCAGACACACCGACGAGAACATCAGCACGGCCGGGAACCAGATTACCACCATTTGCCATTCCAGATACATGGCTGTCCAGCCAATCTTGGGTCCGAAAGCCTCGGCAACCCAGCGGAACAGACCGCCCGATTTGGTATATGTGGAAGCCAGTTCGGCACAGACAAGCGAGAAGGGCAGCAAGAAAATCAGTGCCGCCAGTACATAATAGAAAATCGACGTATAGCCGTATTCAGCCTGCGAAGCCAATCCGCGCATGGAGACGATGTTGGTGACAATCATAATTGCCATGGCCCACATGCTCAGCGTTGCAACTTTTTTAGTCTTTGACGAAGCTCCTGCCGCGGCTGTTGTAGAATTAGAAGCCATAGATTCAAGTATTATAAAACGCCGGGTATTACTTTATTTTTTTCGATAAGGGCAGAAAAATTCCGGAGGCAGACAAGGCGCGCAGCGTTTGTCCGCCTCCGGATGTCTGTTGAGTGTCTATTCAGGGTTAATTCAGATAGTTGACGTTATCTTTATTCACCTGCCGGGAAAGCCTGGGCAATGCGCGTGCCGACTTTGTAGTGAACACCGGGCTGAGCTGTGATGCTCACGTTGGAGTCGCGCTCGAAGAGCACTACGATGTCGGAGCCGCCAAACTGGAAGTAGCTGATTTCCTCGCCTTTGCGCAGGAATTTGCCCTCTTCGGCAGTAACGATGATGGAACTTACCTGAGCCATGCCCATGGGCAGAACGGCAACTTTGCCAATCTTTGACTGGATAACTACCAGGCCGCGCATCTGCAGGAACTGATAACCGGCTTCGTCAAGAGCCTCGAGTTTGCGGCGTACGATGTGGGTGCGGCCTTTGGGGTCATTCTCAATGGGTTCGGCAGCCACGCCAAGATATACAACACCCTGAACAAGGCGTGCTTCAAGCACTTTGCCGCCTACGGGAGCATGCTCGCGGTGATAGTCGGTGGTGTTGAGGAACTGGTGGATGAAGATGCCGCCGTCGAAGCAGTCTTTGTAAGGCGAGCCTTCCAGGAGCTCTTCGATGCTCCATTCCAGACCTTTGATGTTGACCTTGCTCTCGGCATTGATTTCCCACTGACCGTCGTTGGTGGAGTCGGCCGGAGAAGTGATTACATGGTCATCGTTGATGGCTGCAACGGGACGGTAGCCGGGTTTGGTGTAACGGGCAAAGAACTGGTTGAAAGTCTTCCAGCCACCCATCGGCATGTCGTAGTCGCCCATGTTGTAGCGCGGTGAGTTGTAGTAGCTCTTCACGGCTTCCTCGTCGATTGAACCGGGTTCGTCCATCCAGGCGCCAAAGGCGATGACGTAGCGGCGCATCCAGTCAGACAGCGGAGTCAGCGGCGGCATTACATTGCCTTTGAGCTGTGAGGGGATGATGGGAGTCTGGAGCTCTTTGACCGGGCTCTGGTCAAGGAGATAGTAGAACGTGGTTACGCAGTTGTAGACTGCGGTGCCCTCAGGATTCTCTACGGGTATCCATTTCAGACTGTTGTCCAGCCACTCGTAGTAGTCTTCCATCGTTTTGATGTTCTCATACTCGATGGTATTGGCGTCATGGCAGGCTTTCAGAGCCTGTTCAAATTTGCTTTGCCAGTTGTTTTTAGCTATCAGACTGATGAGCTCCTCAACGATGGGAGCATGCTTGGTAGTTGCCATTGTGTTTTTATTAGTATTAATTGTAGCTTGTTTTCGATTTCATTTTAAAAACGCCGGAGCAGATTATATGGTTCACGAAAACTATTACATTGATACATTGTTATAAAAAAGTAACATTGAAAAATCAGGTTACAGGAGGCGCAAAGACCTCGGGGCTGAAAAAAATTCAGAAACCGACGTCAAGATTCAAAAAAAAGTAGTAATTTTGCGCTCTGAAAAAAAGATTATAGAAGGTAAAACTCTTAAAGACACACATCAAATGAAGATTGAAAAAATCGTAGGTCGCGAAATACTTGATTCGCGAGGCAATCCGACCGTAGAAGTAGACGTAACACTGGAATCGGGCGCTTTTGGCCGTGCAGCAGTTCCGTCGGGAGCTTCCACAGGCGTCAACGAAGCCCTTGAGCTTCGCGACGGCGACAAGAACCGCTATGAGGGCAAAGGCGTGAAGAAAGCCGTTGCCAACGTCAACGGACCCATAGCAGAGGCTCTGAAGGGCATGAACGCCCTCGACCAGATTGCCATTGACCGCACTATGTGTGAGCTGGACGGCACAGACACCAAATCGAAACTCGGCGCAAACGCCATCTTGGGTGTCAGCCTCGCTGTGGCTAAAGCCGCTGCCGATTATCTCGACCTTCCCCTGTATAAATATATAGGCGGCACGAACAGCTACGTTCTTCCCGTGCCGATGATGAACATCATCAATGGCGGCGCTCACTCCGACGCTCCCATCTGTTTCCAGGAGTTCATGATTCGTCCGGTTGGCGCATGCTGCTTCCCGGAGGCTATACGCTGGGGTACGGAGGTGTTCCACTCCCTCAAGAAAGTGCTTAAACAGCGCGGTCTGAGCACCGGCGTTGGCGACGAAGGCGGCTTCGCTCCCTCGCTGAAGAGCACTGACGACGCCCTCTCGGCTATCATCGACGCTATCGTGGCTGCCGGCTACGAACCCGGAAAACAAATCACCATCGGCCTGGACTGCGCTGCAAGCGAGTTCTTCAAAGACGGCAAATACGACTACACCTGGAAACAGCCCGACGGCAAGATTCTCACTCCCAAAGAGCAGGTTGACTACCTCGAGGAGCTGGTGAACAAATATCCCATCGACTCTATTGAAGACGGTATGGCCGAAAACGACTGGGAAGGCTGGCGTCTGCTCACCGAGCGTCTCGGAAGCCGTATCCAGCTCGTGGGCGACGACCTGTTCGTTACCAACGTTAAATATCTGCATCGCGGCATAGAAGAGGGTTGCGCCAACTCCATCCTGGTGAAGGTTAATCAGATTGGCACCCTCACCGAGACTCTGAAAGCCGTTGAGATGGCTCAGCGCAACGGTTATACTGCCGTTATCAGCCACCGTTCGGGCGAGACCGAAGACAGCACAATCGCCGACATCGCCGTTGCCACCAACTCCGGCCAGATCAAGACCGGCAGCGCTTCGCGTTCCGACCGTATGGCCAAATACAACCAGTTGCTCCGCATCAGCGAGCAGCTTGGCGCCGATGCCCAGTATGGCTATCCCCTGATTCGCAGGAAATAAGCCTTTATAGCTCAATTTACGGTTTAATGGCTGTGTCCGATTAAAAAAGGCGCAGCCATTTTTCTTGCGAAAAGCGCCCTCGTCAGCGGCTTCGTGTTAACATTTTTTTATAGTTGTAAGGCCTTAAACCTTAAGCCCTTTTCTGTGTCTTAGAAGAGGAAATAAACTGTAAAAATGAGGAGGGGCAGCATCCAGGTTCGTTCTGCCCGACTCAGAAAACACACCCCGATAATAACGAATGAATATCAAGAGAAAATTAGCTGCTGCAAGCCTTGCAGCGCTGTTATGCGCAGGCAGTGTCTTTGCCGATGCCAATCTCCGAGGCAAGGTGGTGAGCAAAACCGGCGAGCCGATGGACTTTGTGTCTGTGCAACTTGCCGATTCCACCGGCAAACGTCTGCCTATCGGCACTTCTACAGGTACTGACGGCACCTTCGAGCTGAAAAATATTCCTTCAGGCAAATATATCGTCATGGTGTCGTTTGAAGGCACCGTGCCCCAGGAACGCGACGTGCTGATAGCAGACACCGATATTGATATGCCCGAGGTTACCCTTACCGAAGACTCCAAGATGCTGGAAGAGGTGGTGGTTACGGGCGTACGCGGCCAGATGCGCTTTGACCTTGACCGGCGTGTCTTCAACGTCGACGCTTCGGTATTGTCGGCAGGTCAGTCGGCAAGTGAGTTGCTCGAGGCCATTCCCTCGGTTGAGGTGGACCAGGATGGCGAGGTGAGCCTCCGTGGCAACTCGTCGGTTACCGTTTGGATAAACGGTAAAGAGTCAGGTCTCACCGCCGATAACCGCGCACAGATTCTTGAACAGATACCCGGCGAGAGCATTGAGCGCATAGAGGTCATCACCAATCCGTCGGCCAAATATTCGCCCGAAGGCACCGCCGGCATCATCAATATAGTGTTGAAGCAGGATCGTCGCGGTGGATACTTCGGCAGTGCCGAGATAGGTGCCAACACCCGTGGCGGCGGCAATGCCTCGTTCAACATCAACTATTCCGACTCCAAATGGGACCTCTATGGCGGCGTCGGCTTCCGCATGAGGCATAATAAAGGTGGCTCGTGGAGCGACCGCGTGTATGACGAGCGTAACGAGGCCGGTGAGAATTATTTCCTGCGCAGCGACGGCGTTTCGCACAATCACGGCAACAACCTCTTTGTGCGTCTGGGCGCCACATATCATTTCTCACCCAAAGATGAAATCTCATTGAGCGGCTTTGGCATGTTCGGCCATCGCTGGAGCAATACCACAATCGACTATACCTCCAACCTGGCAAATCACTGGCTCGAGAATGTCAACAAAAACCGCTCTAACAGCAATAACCACGGCGCTCACGGTGAGTTGAGCTGGCTGCATAAGTTTGGCGAAGACCACACTCTGCAGGCTACCATCGGTTATAACAACTGGGGAGGGCCGAACAACAACGTTTACCGTCAGCATCAGGAATATGCCGACGCTGAGGGTACAGAGGATGTCTATCAGGCTCAGAAGCAGGAGATAAAAACATCAAGCATAGAGGCCAAACTCGATTACAGCTATCGCATCAACGATTATCTGAAAGTTGAAGCCGGCTACAACGGCACATACAGCCACGAAAACACTCCCGTAACCACCTGGGGCGCCCCTGAGCATGACGCTTCAACGGTGCTGAAAAACCTCTACAACCGATTCATTTACGACAACAACATCACGGCCTTCTATGCCACTTTGGGCGGCCGCGCAGGTAAATTCTCCTATTCGGGAGGCCTGAGGGCTGAGGCCTGGCAGATACGTACTCAGTCGCTGAGCTATGGCGAATCGCGCGACGATGTGCCACGCTTCCGCAAGAACAACTTCGCCCTCTTCCCCAGCATCTTCCTGAGCTATTCGCTTCCGCAGGACAACGAGGTGCAGATTAACTACACGCGCCGTATCCGCCGTCCGTGGGGCGGTCAGCTCAACTCTTTCCAGGAAATCAGCAACCCCACCGACATACGTTACGGTAACCCGGAACTGCAGCCGGAATACAGCAACGCCTTCGAACTCAACTACATAAAGAGCTGGGATAACCACATGATTTCGCTCAGCGGATATCTACGCACTTCCGACGATATTATGACTCACTTGAGCTATATCACCGCCGACAATGTGATGTACACCACCTGGGATAATGTTTCAGAGCGTCTCAACTCAGGCGCCGAGTTGGTGGTGAAGAATCAGCTCTTCAACCGTGTGCTCGACATTACCACCACAGCCAATGTCTATCAGAGCCATCTTAAGGCCTGGCAGAGGGATATAGTGCGCGACGGCAAGACTTACTCGCTGAGCGGAGACAAACAGAACAGTTTTGCATGGGATATCCGTTCGATGATTTCCGTGCGCCTGTCGTGGAACATGAGCATTCAGGCCACCGGCCGCTATAACTCGCGCATGACTGAGGCTCAGGGCTCGCGCGAACCCTCATGGACCGTGGATTTAGGTCTGCGCAAGAACCTCGGCAACTGGTCCTTCTCCGTCAACTGCCGCGACCTGTTCGACTCGCGCAAGATGCACCACTTCACCACCGGCGAAGGCTATACTCAGGACAGCAAACGCTGGCGTGGCGGACGCACCGTGCGCTTCACGGTGAAATACTCCTTCGGCAATATGAAGGCCAAGAAGGGCGACCGACGCAACGATGGCGAAATTCAGGATGGCTCAGGCTACGGTAGCGAAGATATGTAATCTTTCATACTATGAGGTGAGGCCTTAAGACTCCATTCCACAAAAAATGTTAACGCCGGTCTCGCAGGGCTGAGGTGATTTTTGCAAGTTGAGGAGGGCGCATAGCGAGCTATGTAACCGACGAAACTTGGCAAAAAGCGCCCAACCCTGCGAGACCAGAGTAACTTCAGTCTTGTGTTTTGGGGCCATAATTAAAATTTATTTTGAGGTCTGGTTAAGCTCTCTTTTGATGGAATTGTTAAAAATTCTGTTCTTTGCAGAGCCTTACGCATATTAGTTTTCATTTCCCCGGCATCAACATTTTTTGTTGAATGGGGTCTTAAAGTGGATTACTGTGTTGTTCAATCTTCAATTTGACAATGCAAATTTACAATTTATCCTTGAATAAAGGCCTCCTTTCGCCCATATTTTCGCCTTAAGAGAACAAAAAAATGTGCCGGCTCAGGTTTCTGAACCGACACACTTTTATTGGCGTTGGAGGGGTGTTTCAGGCACTCCTCAGTGTTGTGTCATTAGTCTTTAACAACGGTTGCGCTGTAAGGTATCTTGCCGAGGTTAAGAGTGATGGTATAGGTGCCTGCACCGTTGGTTACGATGTTATCGCCGCCGCCAACGAGGTTGTCGAGAGCGCCACCGAGGTTGATATCCCAGTTGTCGTTCATGCGGAACTTCCATTCATTCTTAGCGTCATTGAAGGTTACCTTGCCTGTCCAGGTCTTGTAGTCAGCGCTCGGAGTGAGGTTGCTCTGTGAAGCCCATCCGTTGAAGCCGCCGATTACACCAAGCGACTCAATCTTGGTCAGCTTGTAGGTAAGCTCGTTGAGGTTAACCTCCACATAGTAGAGACCGTCGCTTGCCACCTTGATGTTGCCACCATCGGGAGTCAGAAGACCGTCGGAAGCACCTACGCCCCAGTTTACAGACCAGCTGCCGGCTGCAATCTTGAACTCACCCTGAATGTAAACATAACCATTGTAGTGGATATAGTCGGTGGTGGTGAGAAGCATGTTGTTGTCGAAGCTCCATCCGTTGGCCGGACCCGGAGTGTTCAGCTGAGTGAAGGCATAATTGATCTTGTAGGTAAGGTCAAGCATGTTGACTTCAATCTTATACGTACCGGCGGCTTTGATTACGCCTGCCTGACCGTTGAGGGCCAGGCTGCCGCTCATGTCGGCGGGGTCGCCCGTTTCGCTTACGCCATACTGCTTGCCTGCCTGCTGGTTGGACTGGTACATTTCGTTAACGATAGTCCATTTGTAGCCGGCTGCTGCCTCGGCTGCACTTACCTCAACGATGATGCTGAAGTTGGGGTCATCATACTGGTGCTGGGAGCTGTGGCTCATCTTGGTGAGCTTGCCGCCTGCATTCAGATAATAGGTGCCCTCAACCGGAAGCTTCAGGTCGATAGGTGTAACGGTAATTTCTTTGGTAGCGTAGTAGAAGTCCTCGCCGCCAAGACGCGATACCTGGCTGCCGTCAACCACGTAAGCTATGAAGCGGATGTAGTTTACACGGGGAGTCGGGTCTTTCTTGTAGAGTTCCTGATAAGCAGCTTCCCAGTCGGAGCAACGCACTGCCCCATCTTCCACTGCCACTGTTTCGGCATTGCTGAAGTCAGCCTTTGAGGCAATCTGCATCTCATATTCCACAGTTGCGTCGGCGGGAAGGTCTTTGGTCTCCACGGTGGAGATAACAGGAATTGCCTGATCAACGAATTGGTTCAGGTCAATGCTGCTGCCCTGAAGAGGCGTTTGCCAAGCCACTGTAAGACCGTTGGCCTCCATGATGGCTTCCTGCGGGTTCTTCTGCTCTATGCCAAGATCTGACTTGTCGTCGCAAGCGGCAAATCCCACTGCGGTGAGAAGGCCCAGCAAATATAATCCTATTTTTTTCATTGTGTTTCTTTGCAATTTTTGAATGTTGGCGGAAACAGGCACGGAACTTGTCTCCGCCAACAGGTTCATATTACTGTACCAGTGTGAAGTCTACCTTCTTGGTATTGAGGTTAACAGTCATTTTCACTGTGCCGCCGGGCCAGTTGGGAATCTGCCATGAGCCCTTGCCTGCACCCTTGGTAGCCCGGTCATAGAAGAGGTCTCCGCTGTAATTGCCGTCGGTCATGGCAATGTCTACGGGGTTGTCGGCATCCTGAGCACCGATGGAGTACCAATCCCAGGGTTCATCTGCGTCGAACTGGTCGTAGAAGCGGAACTGGAACTGGCCTTCCGGAATCTCGAATGTGCCCTGGTAAACACGGCTCTCGGGAACGGTCTCATAGAGGAGCCAGTCAGCGTTGTAAGCTGTTGACCAGCCTTCGGGCTTACCTACAAGCTGGATGGTGTCGGGCACCTTCACAGCCAGATAAGGCTTAACCTGCTTGAGTTCGATTACGTTGGAGTAGATGGAGCTGTATTCAGCATTATCCACCCACGCGTGGACGCGTACGTAAACCGGACGCGGGCTGTCGTCGAAGTTGTCGGGTGAGGTGTAGCCCCACAGTTCGCACATGGCTATGCAAAGCTCTTCGCCGGCAACAGTGATTTTGGCACTGGTGGTTGTCGACGACAGGGTTTTATATTCGCCTTTCTCGAAGCCGTCGGCAGTCTTTGCTATCTCAACCTGATACAAAGGTGTGGTGGCAACGCCGTAATTGGGCTGCGACACTGTGAGATTGATTGCCGTGTTGGCATTCATCACATACAGCTGGTCGGCCATAGGCGGGGTGTTGAGGACGAAGTTGGTGGGAGTGCTCAGGCGGGGCTGCGTGTCCTCCTTGCAGCTTGTGAATGTAAAGCCGAGCAGCATGGCCATGACGGCCAGAATTACTGATTTTTTCATCTTTTTATGCTGTAAAGAGGGTTATTAGTAACCGGGGTTCTGCTGCATTGAAGAGCCGTAGCCTGACAGTACCTGTGAGGGCAGCGGATAGAGGTTGCGGTAGTCGCCTATGGAGCCGCCGGTGGGCTGGCCGCCCTTGTAAGCCCAGATGTAGGCAGAGCCGGTGAACTTGTTGAAGCGGATGAGGTCCGTACGACGGGTGCACTCCATGTAAAGCTCGCGGGCACGTTCGTCAAGCAGATTGTCGAGGGTAAGCTCGGCTGCGTTGATGGTGGTGAGGCCTGCACGCTGACGGATAAGGTTTACATAATCCAGAGCCAGAGCCTGGTCGCCGTTGCCGCGCAGTGCGCACTCGGCTGCCATCAGATATACATCGGCCAGGCGGATGATGGGCAGGTCGGTGTTAGGGAAGTTGAACTGTGCGTCGACGGGCTGTACACCTACTCGGGGCCAGCCGTTGTTCGGGTCGTTCCATTTCGGAAGCTCGCCGTTGGCTTCGGCATTCACGTTGGTGAACTTGATGGCGCAATAGCCGCAGCCTGCCCATTCCTTGGCATTCTCAAAGTTCATGGGATAACCGGCGTCGAGAGCCTCGGTGAGCCACAGATATGAGCGTTTGTCAATGCTCTTGCCATTTACGAAACCGAAGATTTTGGCAAATTCCGGACGTGTGCGCAGACCGCCCCATGCGGCGTTCATGCCGTAGAAGGTCTTGTTGCACCATCCTTTGTTAACCTGGTCGGGAGTAGCACCGTCTTTGATAGGAGCAGCAATGAGGAACATTGTGCCGCCGTAAGGCTGGGTGTTGTTGCTGTCATAAGGTATGCCCCAGAGTATCTCGTTCTGAGCCGCGAGGCTACCGCCGGGCATGAACATGTCGTTGTTGCCGCAGAACAGTGCCAGATAGTCGTTGGCAAGACCTGAGCCCTGGAAACCGCCGCCTTTATGACGGGCGATGATGTTCTGGGCGTGTGTCCAGCATTTGTCATACATCGGAGTGCCGGTGAAGACCTCGGCATTCAGATAATATTTGCAGAGAAGTGCCTCTACTGCATCTTTGCCGATGCGGCCGTAAACCGGAGTTCCGTCGGGGAATTTGCTGAGTACATCTTCCAGGTCGGCAACCACCTTGTTGAAGAGGGCTGCGCGTGATTCAGCCTGCGGGGGAGTCTGGCCATAGTCCATGTCGTCCCATGCCACAACGCCGCGGCCGAACCAGTTGATGATGTAGAAATAGCTAAGGTCGCGCAGTGCGCGTGCTTCGAGCACGAACTGGTCTACCTCTGCCTGGCTGATGGCGTTCTCACCGCTGCCGCCTACTGTGATGCCGTAGTTGCCCAGATTGCGGGTAAGGCGGATGAAGTCGTTGCAGACTGCAATGTGAGTGTAGTAGCGCGAGTAGGCACCGTAGATGAGGTTGTTGTTGTCGCTCCATGCATCATTCACCATGTCAGGCACGCCCTGGTCCTGATAGATCCAGTAAGCTGCATCGGTGGGGAATTCCTCCATGATGTAAGCTACGCGGCTCCACTGGCTTGTGCCGCCGTCCATACCTTTGATGTCGGCATCGCCGTTAGGTCCGTACTGGCCGGAGATGGCCAGCGAGGAATAGCATTTACCCAGAATGCCGCCCAGATACTCTTTGGGGTTCTTAGCGAACTGGTCGGGCGTCAGCACATTGGGGTCCTTGGGCAGCTGATCCAGGTCGCCGGTGCAGGACACCAGACCCGCAGTAGCCAAAAGGGCAGCGCCGATGAAAAGTTTGCTTATTATTGATTTCATTTGCTTTGTTTCTTTTTGTTGTGGCGAGAGAGTTTAGAATGTAGCTATCAGACCGATTGTGTAGCTTACCGGACGCGGGTAAACGTTGTTGTCGATACCGTCGAATACCTCCGGGTCGATACCTTTGTAACGGGTGATGACAAACGGATTCTGAACTGCACCATACAGACGGAGCTTCAGCTTGTTGTTGAGAAGATCAGTGAAGGTGTAGCCCAGGGTGATGTTGTCGCAACGTACGAAGCCGGCGTTCTCCAGATAGTAATCTGAATAGAACTGCTGGGTGTTGAAGTAATCGTCGCTTACAACCATGTTGCGCAGAGTGGAGTTGGCATACAGGTTGCTCTTGTAGGTGCGTTTTGCGCGTACATTATTATAGATGTAGTTGCCGATGGAAGCACGCAGTGAGATACCGAAGTCCCAGTTCTTGTAAGTAAGAGTATTGCTCCAGCTCATGGTTACCTTCGGGTCCTTGCTGTGTTTGAGCACCAGGTCAGAAGAGTTGATCTGGCCGTCGCCGTTCTGGTCAACGTATGCACCCTCAATGGGATGACCGTTCTTGTCGTAAATCTGTTCGTAGAGCAGGAATGAGTAAGCCGGGTGACCTACTTTGTGAGCCTGGCAAGTATTACCGGTGGCGCCCATGCCGCCCAGCGTTACCATGTAGTTGGGGTCGTTGGAGTTGTTGAGCTTGGTAATTTCGTTCTTGTTCCATGCAATGTTGTAGCTGGTGTTCCAGGTGAAGTCCTCGGTGTCGATGATGCGGGCACCGATAGTAGCCTCAAGACCAAGGTTGCGCAGTGAACCAACGTTCTGAGTCATCTCGTTGGTGGTGGCGGCGCCCGGGCTTACGGTTACAGTGGCGAGCAGGTCTTTCGAGTTACGCAGATACCAGTCGAGGGCTACGGTCAGGCGATTGTTCCACCATCCCATGTCTACACCTACGTTCCAGGTAGTGGTAGTCTCCCACTTCAGATTGGGGTTGTAGCCGTTGGGATAATAGGTAAGGGCGTTGAGCGAAGGTGTGCCATAAAGGCCGGTATAGGGGTTCGGGTAGTATGAACCGGGCTGTGAGATGGCGTAGGTAGGCATATAGTCGAAGTATCCGCCTACACTCTGCTGACCGGTCTGACCCCAGCCAAGACGCAGCTTGAATTCGTTCATGTTTTCGCGTACGCTTTCCATGAAGGGCATATTGTTGATCTTCCAAGCTAGAGCAACTGAGGGGAAGAGACCCCAGCGGTTGTCTTTGCTGAAACGTGAGGTACCGTCATCACGAAGGGTGAAGGTAAGCAGATAGGTATCCTTGAACGAGTAGTTCAAACGGCCGAAGAAGCTGATGAGCTGCAGACGACCTGAGTTCCAGAAGTAATAAGGAGCGTCGAGGTATGAGTGGCCTACGCGGTCCACGGTTTCGGGGTTAACGGTGAGCACGTCGCCCGTATCGCCGGGGAGCAGGAAGCCCGGAGTGGTGTATACAGTGGCGTTGTTACGTCCGTGGGCGTCGAAACGCTGCCATGAGTAACCGGCCATGATGTCGAAGTTGGAGTAGATGCTTTCAACCTCTTTCTTATAGTTGGCATAGAAGTCGAGCAGAGTGTTGCGGCGCAGCTCATAGCTGTAGTAATATGTGCCGGCACCATCCTTGGCGTTCGAGTTCCAGGCTGTGGGAGAGTTCTGTTTCAGATAGATGTCGTTCTCGGCTTTGCTTACGTCATAACCGAGGTTGAGGTTCAGGTGCAGGTCGGGCAGGAAGTGCAGAGCGTAGTCAATCTGCAGGTTACCGTTGCTGCGGTAGATGTTGGCGGTGTTGTCTTTGTCGGTAGCGCATGCCAGCGGGTTCAGAGTACCCTGGTCGTTGAAGTTGTTGCCCGACGTGTTGCAGCTGTAGCCGTTATAGAAATACGGGAATGAGCTGTTGCCGCTCTTTATGTTTGAGTAAACCGGACGGGTGGGGTCGGCGTCGAGGGCCAGACCAACGCAGCCTTCATCGGTGAATTTGTTGCGGATGTAGTAACCTTTCACGTTGGCGTTCACCTGCAGCAGACCGTCGAAGAACTTCGGGGTGAGGTTGAAGCCGGCTGTTACACGCTGCATCTGAGAGTTTTTCAGAATACCGTTGTTCATGGTGTAAGAACCTGAAACGCGATAGGGAAGGAAGCCTGCCTGGCCGCCGATGCTCAGGTTGTATTCATGGCTTACGGAGGTGCGGAGGATTTCGTCCTGCCAGTCGGTGTTGGCTTTGCCAAGAGCGCCGTAAGCTGCTGATTCAGTTCCGTAGGTGTCCACAATCATCTTGCGGAAAGCGTCACCTGAGAGCACATCCCAGCGTTTGCGGTCGTGGCTCAGAGTAACGTTAGCCGAGAAGTTCACCTGCGGACGGCCGCTGCGGCCCTTCTTGGTGGTGATGATGATGACGCCGTTCGATGCACGCGAACCGTAGATGGCCGTTGCGGAAGCATCTTTCAGAATGGTCATTGACTCGATGTTGTCAGGGGCGATCATAGCCAGGGGGTTGGCCATACCGTTAACACCGTCGTTGCTCAGGGGCACACCGTCGAGCACGATCAGAGGGTCGTTGGAGGCGTTCAGCGAAGCGCCGCCGCGGATACGGATGTAAGCGCCGCCTTCAGGCGAACCGCCGGTAGAAGTAACTACCACACCGGGGCTTGCGCCGGTAAGAAGATCCTGTGCCGAGGTGGCGATGTTGGCGTCTACCTCATCGGGCATAACCAGGTCAACCGAACCGGTGGCGTCTTGTTTGCGCACCGAACCGTAACCAATCACAACCACATCCTGAAGCTGAGTGGCGTTCTCGGACATCACAACGTTGACGTGAGTACGTCCGTTAAGTGCCTCTTCCACGGGGTTGTAGCCCACGTAGGAGAAGACCAGAGTGGCACCGGGGTTGACGGTAAGCTGGAAGTTGCCGTCCAGGTCGGTGGAGGTGCCGTTAGTGGTGCCCTTCTCCATTACGGACGCACCAATAAGGGCTTCGCCCGTCTGGTCAGTTACCGTACCGGTAACCGTTACCTTCTGAGCCAAAGCGGGAAGCGCAAACAACACCAGCATCGCCAGTGTGGCCATTAGCTTCCTTGTCGAATGAAAACAAATGTTCTTCATGCAAGAATTAATTTAGTTTACATTTGTTGGTTAATATTTTATTTTTCTCTCTTGCAAATCTAATGAGGACAACACGCGTCAAACCCAAGTCTTAAACATACATTCCGTTTCCGTTTTTCATGACACCGTTTGTGGCTTTCGCCATCAATCTAAGGTTACCTTTTCGGAGTTTTTCATCAAGTTTTTACTGTAGCCCTCTGTTTAAAATAATGCATAGCACACCCGTTTTTCCGACCCTGAATCGGCGGCTTACCGAGCGATAGACCTATACATTCCCTAAACAGGCGCAAAATTAACAATTTTAAATATATCAGCAAAGCATCCGTATTCATTAACCAATGTTAATTAACAGTTTTAACACAATTAACCGCCCTATTCTGCACAACTGCCGCTTTTGCGGCTCTTCACCACCGCTTCCTCTTGTCGCCCAAATACGTCGGTAAGGCGCGTGGCGTGTATAAGCAGTAGCCACGCACATCGTCATCAGGGTGGCAAGAAGCCGGGCAAAGTGGCCGAAAAAGCCTGAGATAAGCGGTGTTCAGGCCGGTAGACTCCGGTGCCCTCAGAAGGCGGAGAGCACGCGGCGGCGGATGGCGTAGAGGTTTACGCCCGTGGTGATGAGGCTGAGCACCAGTCCGGCGGCAAGCGGAAGCCACACGGGAGCGCCGCCCCCTATGGCGGTTACCGAGTCGATGTATATGCTGCGCAGCAGAAAGCCGGCGCCCACTGCCATGGCGAAGGTTACTGCCGAGGTCAGCAACACCACCTGCCGGTAAGGCTTACCCACCTCGGCAACGCGGTAGCCCAACTGAAGCAGCGAATGCAGCTTGGGACGGTTCTTCTGCATCAGCAGCGAGATGCTCAGGAACAGCACGAAGAAGCTGAGCAGGGTAATCACCACTCCCACAGCCAGAATGACGCCGGTGGCCACGTTGAGCAGGAAGCTGGCGCGCGAGGCCGATTTGTCGCCGCCTATCTCCCACCCTTTCTCTTCCATATAGTCGGTGATGGCCACGTCGCCGGGTGAATTAGTGTCGATGATGATGCGCGACGGCTCACGTTTTGTGCCGCTGCCGTAAACCTTGTTGGCCCAGTCCATAAACTCCTGTGGCACCAGGATGGTGTTCAAGCGCGACGAGAAGCCCACAATGCGTGCGTTTATATGCATCGACTGCAGCGGATTGGCGTTTGAGGTGATGTAAAGGCGCAGAGGCACGGAGCTTATCATGCTCTCGTTCACCTGCGGCAGACCGGCCGACGTGGCAAACCCGAAGTTATAGAGTGCCAGATAGTCACGACTCATTATTATAGGCACGGTTTTATCGCCGGGTTCAAAGCCCCATCCTGCCCCTTTCACGTCCACATACTCGTCGGGCAGCGACTCAAAAAAGAGGAAGGTGTTGAGACCGCGGTTCTGCCCGGGAGCCGTTATGCTTGCGGCCACGCGGAAATCGGCCGTGGTGAAGGGCGACAGCGACCGCACCCACGGCTGTTGTTGCAGGTCTTTGACCTCGTCGGAGGTAAAGGCTGTGGACGTGCCAAGGGTATTTTCCAGCGACACTTTTTTGTTTATCACCACATAGTCTTTCTTCATGAAAGAGTCTTCGGTGTTCCAGATTGGGCGGGCGTCGAGATATACCATCAGCCCGGCCACCACAATGGTCAGACCCACAAAATTGGCCAGAGCAAAGCCTATGGTCTGGGTCAGCGACAGGTTATGGCGCAGGAGTTTGCTTACAGGATTCATAATTCAAGCATAATAGGTTGCGGAATGGCCAGATGATTACCCACCGAGGTAGCCACCACGGCAGCTCCCTGGCGCAGAGCCTCGTCGAGAATCATCTTGGCGGCCAGCCGGTTGTTTTCGACATCGAGGTGGCTTACCGGCTCATCGAGCATAATAAAATCGAACGGTTGACAGAGCGAGCGGATAATGCCCACGCGCTGTTGCTGCCCAATCGACATTTTCCCCACGGGGAAATCGCGCCGGTCGGCAATGCCCAACTGTTCCATCCATTCCTCCACACGCTGCGGAGGGGTAAAGTCGGTGAGGCGTCGTTTCAGCTCAATGTTCTGCCATGCAGAGAGTTCGGGAAAAAGGTCCAATTCCTGGGGCAGATAGGCCAGAGCGGTACGCCGCAGCGCCAGCCAGTGGTCAATGTTGAAGTCGGCCACGTTCTGATTGTCAAACAGAATCGTGCCGCTGTAATCGCGCCGCGAGCCGTAGATATAAGCGCACATCGACGATTTGCCGGTGCCGCTGGCGGCTGCTATTATATACGTGTTGCCGCGTTCCAGCTTCACGTCCTGCTCCCAAATCTGCGAATGGCGCTTCGGTGTGCCCGCAAAGACTGCCGGCAGCGTGTGGCGCAGTTCTATTGAGCTGATATGCAGGGGATGTTTTTCCATCACAATGCTTGAAATTTGAAACCTTATCGAGTTATTTTACCTGATTTTTTCGCCTGCCACTCCCCTCTTATCACCATATTCTGCAACATAGGGCTTAAGAGCATCAGCAGGATGTTTTCTTCCGAGCCGGTGTATATTCTCACATTCATCTCCAAGTGTTGGTCGTCATCGTCGGCTTTCACGGCCATTGTCAGTCCGCCGGAGTGCATATTCATGAGCGGGAACTGCCTGTCGAGAGCCTGCGGCGACAGAGCCATGCCGAAGAGGGCGCCGTTCAGGTCATCTATGTGAGGCCATACAGCACCTTGTGCCACTTGTGCAGGCTGTCGGCCTATAAACAGCTGATTGCCGACCACATTCACCGGAAGGCTCTGAGGCAATGCTGCCGTCAGGGTATGGCTCAATGTTGTGGTGTCAGCGCCGGGGAGCAGTGTGGCAGTTACGGTCATGGCCGGCATGCCTGTGGAGTCGATAGCCATTGTGTTGACGGCTATGGCAAAGGTGCCGGCAAAGACGTCTGCGGCGTTCTGCGTCAGTGCCGACGGCATGGCTGCCGCTATCTGCTGCAGAGTGGCTTTCTGCAACCCTATGGCGGTAACTTTCTCGGCGTCGGGAAGCAGGGTCAGCAGGGCATTGCGGTCAATGACGGCTAGTGTGCCGGGGTTGCGCACCGGCTGAAATTGCTGATTGAGGAATTCTCCGTCCAGCTCAAGCTCATCGTCATCCACATCACCTTTCAGGCACAGATAACCGGCTTCTCCCAATATCTGCCGGGCAATCTGAGTCGCCACGGGCGAGTTGCCTGCCATGGCGGTCAGAGCGTCGCATTTTGTCAGCATTGCAAAACCGTCGTCGGCATCGTCAGCCAACATATCCGCCGCTTTCCGAGGCAACGCGTCATCACCTTTCAAGCGCGAGAGTTCATACACTTTACTTGCATCTGCATCCGACACCCAGAAGCGGTCGCCGATTATCGTCACCGGGCCGCAGACCTGTCTGTCGCCCTGATTGCTGAACTGCCTTCCTGTTCTGCTTTCAACCATCTGCATAAAGGCATCTTTGTCGGCCACGAAGCCTGTGATGAAGGTGTGGCTCTCCACGCGGAACATCACCACTGCCGAAAGCCTTATGGCGCCGCTCTTCAGCAACTGCAGCAAAGCGGCATCAGCCTGCGGCTCAATGGCGGCATAACGCTGCGGCAGGGTGAGGCGGTTTGCGTCCACGGTGAGACGGAATTCCTTTGCCAGAGCCTCAATGTTGACACACACCACCGTTTCGGCCTCGGCGGGCACGTTGCGCAACAGCCTCCGCATATCGCGCCCTTCCGAGCACCCCATAAGCAGAAGCACCGCTGCCAGCAGAGCAGGCAGCAGCGCATTTCTGTAACTATTGTTTCCTGTCAGGAACATGTCTTAGAGTCTGTTCTCTTTCTTTGCCGCATTCAGAAGGCTTACCAGAGTACTCAGAGAATTTTTGTCGGAACCGGTGAGTATGCGCATTTCCATCTTAAACGAGTCGCCGTCGGGACGCAGGGTCAGCGATGCTCCGGTGAAGGGTATGGTGTTGCTGGGCAGATACGATTTCAACACTCCGGGAGCTACCACATAGCCGAAGTACGCACCTTCCAAGTCTTTGAGGCAGGCACCCGCTTTGGCTTCCTTGCCGGTGAACGAGGCTGTGCGCAGCAACAGGGTCGAACCCTTAACCGATACGTTGACAGCATTCTGTGTCATGGAGGTAACAGTCTGTCCCAGAGCCATGGCGTCGTCTCCCTCAGCCATCTTCACGGCCATCATCATGGGCATCATGGAGGCATTGCCCTCAGGTCTTACCTGAATACCAAGAGCCATTGTGCCGTCGATTTTCTCTATTTGGGGCACCTTCAGACCACCGTATGCGTTCATCAGAGAGCCGAGAGCGTTGGCCAGCTCAGGCTTGATGCCGCAGGCCGCAATCATGTCGAAATCGCCTGTGAGGCAGTTGATTGTGCCCATGTTGATTTTATCGAAGTATTTCGACAATGCTTTGCCGTCCACGGGAGCGCCCTTGGCGTCAACGGCGCACATAGTGGCCAGAATCTCACCCTTGTTGAAGCTGCAGTCGAAAGCCAGATGCTCAACAGCGCCAAGCACCATGGCCATCTGAGCCGGATTCAAGCCGCTGTTCGATTCGGCCAGTTCGGTAAGCACATCCATGGTGACGATGCCCGAGAGGTCGCAGTTGTCTTTTTTCAGCATCGACGATACCTCTTTGCTGAGGATGGAAGCATCTTTGTCCTGCTCCATGAATTTGGCCAGATTCTTTTCAGCATCCGTGTCGCAAATCCAGAAACGGTCGTTTACAACGGCTATTGAGGCACCACCGTCGGTGAGTATGCTGAAGGAGCCGTTCTTTTGGAAGGTGCTGTTGCATTCCTTCTCCACAAAGCTCATGAAGGCATCGGCATCAGCCACGAAACCTGTGAGATAGAACTGTCCGTCCTCATAGAAGAAGGCCATGGGCGCCAGTTTCAAGGCGCCGCTCGACAGAAGCTTGGATACGGCGGGTTCACTCTCAAACAGGGTTTTCAGCTGATTGCTGAATTGCACCTTGTCGCCGTCAGTTTTCAGATTCAGGTCTTCAACTATCTTCTCATAGTTGATAACAACCACTCCATCGGCGTCAGCCGGCACAGAGCAGAGGAGTTTGTCTGTATTGTTGTCTGAGCAGGAGGCAAGACCCAATATCAGCGCTACGATTGCTGTTAGTGTCAGTATTTTTTTCATATAGGTTGGAGTTTTGCGCAAAGTTAACACAATCACGACACATTCACAAATATCTGCGCAAAAAAATTACAAGATTGAAAGTTACGCGGATGAAGCATCAGCACCGGTGGATAAAAATGCATTTGCACGGGTGGATAAAATTGTGTAGCTTCGCACTTGAAAACACCTTCTTACCTTAAATCTACTGCCTGACAAACGAAAGACACTTAACAGCGGTAATCCGCAGAGGCTGCTCCGAAAGAATCACGGGGCAGCCTCTCATTTATATTAGGTATGTGTAAGGGCTTATCTAAAGTATGTGTAAGGGCCTGTTATTCTGGCAGATAGAGTGGTTTCAAGGTCTTGGCGGTGGCTGAATAGGCAATCATCAGTCCCAACTGCCAGCCGTTGAAGCCGCCCTGGTCCGACGAATAAACGCCGCGCACGGCATACGGTGTAAGGCGAAGGCTCGACATCAGAGTCTGTCGTTTCTGACCCGAGCTTACCACAATGTTGCTGAAATGCCAGTCGAAGTTGACACCAAAATCTATATTGAGATCCTTGACCCTCATCTTGCGCTGCGGCATTCCCATCACCTCGTCGCCCGATTCGTTGAACTCCAAGGGTCTGGCCGTCCAGGAATAGTTTGTCCATTTCACGCCTGCAAAGGGTATGATGCTGAAGTTTCTGCTGTCATAAACCGAATAGCCTGCGTTGAAGCCCCATGAGGTGTAATTGGCATTCTTCACATTGGCGCGAAACTTCTCGTCGGGGGCGCCCACGGTGGTCATGCGCAGTTTACGCAGCGTGGGTGAGGCAAACGACACGGCAGCTTCAAGATATATGCGCCGGAAAGCCACCTTACCGCCCACGGTAAAGTCCCATGCCCAAGAGAAATACTCATTCAGCCGTCCGGCCGTCCACCGTGGCCCGGTACCGATAAAGAGGCCATAGGTCCATGGCGTCGTTACCCATTCCACGCTGTCGGGCAATATGTTATCTTCTATGGTTACAGAATACGGATTCACCAAGGTGTCGGCCACTGCCGCATCTTTACCGCCGACCGGAGTTGCCGCTTCTGCCTGCGTGCTGACGGCGCCAAGTGCCGCTAATACAAGTATTATGGTTGCTGAAAATCTCTTCATAATGGCTTCATGGGGAAACAGGCTTGTTCCTCACTCCTTATTATAAGGCCTCAGAGTGTTAAAAAGTTTGCACGGACCTGTGTCTAAATTTAGTCAAAATTGAGTCAAATGCCTCCGCAGCTGCCTCAGGGCATTCCCTTTGAAGCTCGCTGAGGTGATCTCAAAAAAAATAAGCGGTAAAAAATCGACTTCTTTCAGACCGCATTTTTCCGCTTGCAAATGCCGTTGGCGAGAACTTCCCGAAAGGGCAAAAAAAAATTGATTGTCATCGCGACAACCAATCTCAATTAACCTTAAAATCTAATACCATGAAAAACTCAATGCAAAGATAATACATTTTTCAGAGATGTGGTTATAAAACTATGTTACAAAACATAGTTTAACTTTTATTTAACTTTGGTTTTGTTTTATTAACTCATTATTTTGCATTTCAAGCTGATTTCGGGTTTAAAACGGGCATCTTTCCTATTCTCCCGAATATCTGCATCCGCATCATGGCCATGGTATGTTTCCGCACTTTCCGGCATGGTTCATGCAAAAAAAATCAATTTAGCCGTGATTATGTTACGGAATTTTATGTACCTTTGCCATCGGAAACTTTCACTGCCTCGGACATGAACCTGAGTGCGGTTGAAAATGTTGTAACTGATAAAATCACCGTCCGCATTTTTCAATCGGAACAACCTGATAATCATCAACAAATACACACAATATGAAATCACTGAAAGGCACCAAGACCGAGAAGAATCTCGAAGAAGCTTATGCAGGCGAATCCATGGCCCGCAACAAATACACATATTTTGCCTCTAAGGCCCGCAAAGACGGCTACCAGCAGATAGCAGCCATTTTTGAGGAAACGGCAGGCAACGAGAAAGAACACGCCAAGCTGTGGTTCAAATACCTCAACGGCGGTGAAATCTCCGACACAATGACAAACCTGGAAGCAGCCGCCGCAGGCGAGAATTACGAATGGACAAACATGTACGACCGTATGGCTCGCGAGGCTGAGGAAGAGGGATTCCCCGAGATAGCTTTCAAGATGCGCGGGGTGGCCGCCATAGAGAAGCACCATGAGGAGCGCTATCGCCGTCTGCTGGAAAACATCAGGGAGGGCATCGTCTTCTCGCGCGACGGCGACCGTATGTGGCTGTGCCGCAACTGCGGGCATATCCACTTCGGAAAGAAGGCTCCGGAAATCTGCCCGGTATGCAACCACCCGCAGTCATTCTTTGAAATCAACCCCGAGAACTACTGAGAACTTCCGCCGCTTGCTTGATTAAGCTCCTGCGGCAGTTAAACGCAATAAGGGCAGTGCCGCCATTGGCACTGCCCTTAATCTTAGTTGTAAATCTCTGATTTACAGTGAGTTATCAGCGATTGAAGTTCACTTTCTCTATCTTGCGTGTGCCGTTGGCGAAGGTGGTGATAACCACATTGACGCCCTGCCAGGGTGAGGCAGAGGTCAGGCCGGAGGCATTGACGTAGATGACGCTTGCAGGAACCTCGGTGTCGTCGATGCTGCCGATGCCGTTGCTCTTCAGTACGCGTGAAATCTCGGCCGACGGATAATAGTTGCGGTGAGCGGCAATGGCACGCACTGTAATGTCGTTATTGACAACGCGCACCTCAGCCACGCCGTTGGTTGTCAGCGATGCCGAATTGTCGGGACCGGGAGCGGTGTTGTTGATAGTGTAGTAGTATGTAACGCCGGGAACGGTGTGCGAGAAGACAAGCTTATATGTCTCTTTGTCACACAGCAGCGTGTCGGCCAGTTGCGGCACGGCAAGTGTGTCGGGTGTTGCCATAAGAGCATAGCGGCGAACATAATTGCCGTTAGTGGCCACCAGGGTGTCGTTGAACTCCTTGCCGGCATACATTTCCAGCACATTGCCGTTTACGATGAAGGGTTTGTTGCCCTTAGCCAGCGACCATTTCAGACCTTCGGCCTGAGCCAGAGCTGCGTCATGTTTCACTGCCAGATGGTGTTCGCTGTCGCCGAAGTTGACCACTGCCGTAGCGGCTGCCACTGCCATCGGTTCGTCGGCATACGTCTTCAGCATGGGATAACGGCCCTTGGCGAAGCTCCAGTAAGCTGTGTCGAGACCCTCAACGGGTTCACCGCTGGTTAGAGCGTTGGTCTTAAGACCCTTGGCGTTAGCCACATCCTCGCTCTGACCGGCTTTGATTACTGACGAGACCTGTGCATCCCAGTAAGCTCCGGCCACATCGGGAACTTTGTAATTTCTGCCGGTTATCTGACCGGTGTAGACGCTGGCAGTGCGGCTTACCACATCACCGAGATTGAGAGCAGCCGTCAGAGACTTCTGTTTGTCGGTGGTGTTGTGCCATGACTCGATGCCGCCTACATACTGTTCTGCCTCCACATAACCTGTGTTGAGCACATTGTAAGCCTGGGCGAAGTTGGCCATTATGACGCCGCCGGCGCCATCGAGTTTGCTGGTAGTATATGTTGAGCTGATATGCTGCAGCGACACCTTGCCAACATTCTGGCAGTTCCGCACCTCGCCGTAGTTGTAGCTGACGATGCCGCCCACATAGTGGTAGCCACCGACAACCTCGCCGGCATTGAAGCAGTCTTCAATGCGACCGCCCGCACGGTTATAACCGCATATAGCGCCCGAAGTGCCTGCGTGAGCAATTACTTTGGCATAGTTGCGGCAGTTGATGATGTCGCCGTAGTTCTCGCCTACGAATGCACCCGACGAGGAATAGAAGATGAACTCGTTGTCGGCGCCGAGACGCAGATTCTTCACTGCGCCGCCCTTCTTGATACGGCCGATGAAGCCGCGGGTGGAAGTTTTGCCGCCAACAATTAATCCTGCTTCATTGAACACAGGATAAACGAGGCTGATGCCGGTGATGGTGTGGTTGCCGCCGTCGAGGATGCCGCCGAACTTGTAAGTTGACGATGCGCAGTTGCTGATGCCCTTGAAGGCAGTGTCTTTCTGCAGATTGATGTCGGCGGTGATGAGGAAGTGAGAACCGTCGAAGGTGAGCTGGTTGAGGGTTGTGGCTTCCGACAGACGAATCAAATCGGCTTTGTCCTTGATGAGATAAGGCTTCTCGGCTGTGCCTTCGCCGTCGAAGATGCCGGCGGGTGCCAGCTTCATCACAACCCATTTGTAGATATTGCCGTTGGCGGCACGGATGGTATCGGTGGCTATGGAGCCGTTGAGCTGCACGTTGGCGCCGCTGATGATAACGCCGTGGCCTTCAGTGCCGAAGACGCCGTCTTTCAGAGCCGTCCATTTCACGGAGCCGGCGGTGGAAACGGTGAAGTTGTTGGCTACATTCGCCACATTGTCAGTGCCGGTGAAATTGATGGGAGCTTTTGCCACGTTGGCAACCGAGTTGGAACCGATGGTGGCCAGTGTGGGATAAGAGCCCTTCTCAAACTTCCAAATCTCGGTGCTGTAATTCTCCCAGGGTTCGCCCGAAATCATATCGGCAAGCGCGGTAAAGCCCTTGGCAGTGTTGTAGTTGGGATGCAGCGAACCGTCGATGCGGCAGTTGGTGATTATCGGGGGCTCGCCGTAAGTGCGGGTGTCGAACCAGCCCAGATAGGGAGAGTAAGAGTAGTTGGAAATGGAACGAGAATGGCAAGCCATGTAGCAGTTGGTGATTTCCGAACGTTCGGGATGTCCGGCCAGCTTGATGTTGATGGCATAACCAACGAGGGGGCTCGTCCATGAGCCGCCTACTTCCATATTGCCGTTGAAGAAGCAGTTTTCAACCTTCACACCCTGGATAGCGCCCACGATGCCGCCGGCAGCCGTTGAGCTTACCGAAGAGGTTGTGGAGATTTCAGCCAGAGCGAAGCAACGGCGGATGTCGGCCTCTGTGGAGCAACCGGCGATGCCGCCGGCAAACATGGCGTAACGGTTCATGATGATCTGGCCGGAGAAATAGCAGTCTTCAATATAGCCGCCGTATTGCTGACCCAGCGAGTTGGAGGTCATGTAACCTACCACACCGCCTACAGAATAGTTCTCACGGCCGCCGTAACCGGTAACAGTGGCGTTGGTGGCGTTGCACTTGGTGATGGGGAAACGCATATTGCCAATCACGCCACCCACGTTGGTGGCGCCTTCCACAGTGCCGGTGAACGACAGACCGGTGGCCGGACCTGACGAACCGCAGACACCGCCGGCAATGAGATAACCGCGGATTTTGCCGTTGGTAACTTTGCAGTTTTCAATCTTACCCATGGAGTAAGCTGCCACGCCGCCTGCGTAATAGTAATTCTCGCAGGAGATGTCGGGCGCGCTGAGGGTGATGTTTTTCAGCGTGGCCACGGTGTCAACAGCGCCGAAGAGGGCTGCATAACCCTTTGAGCCGGTGCTCACGGTGAGGTTCGATATGGTCTTGTTGTCGCCGTTGTAATTGCCGGCGAAACGCTTCATGTCGTCGCTGCCGCCGATGGGCGGGAAGAGATAACCCTTCATGTTGATGGTCTTTGTCTGCTTGAAGTACTTGCCCTCAAACACTTTAACCATTTTTGCGCCGTCGGGGATAGTGGCGGAATTGACCTTTTCGGAAAGACGGAAGAGGTCGGCTGCAGTGGCGATGATGTAGGGGTCTTCTTCCGTACCCGTACCGGCCCATTCAGCCGATGTGGGCGGGAAAGTGAGGTCGAACGGCAGGCTCAGCTCGGTGCTGACATACCGGCGGTAATAGTATTTGCCGGTATTGGTGTAGATGCCCCAGTTGCCGAAATGCAGAGTTTTGTTGTTGGCCGGACCGGTGATGTCGCGCGAAGGCCAGTAAACACCCTGATTCCAGTCGGCCGGATAGCAGAAGAAATCTCCGTAGGTGTTCGACATAAGCTGCTGCGGAGCGATGCTGAAGGTGGAATCGCTGTTGAGGTAGCAGTCAACTTTTCCTCCCGTGTTCGACAGGTTGTAGATGCACAGCGAGTTAGTGCCGGGTTTCTCCACATAGATGTCGATTGTTTCGGGAGTTGTGCCGATGACCTTGCCGGTGGAGTCCATCTCGGCAATCTGAGATGTCATGGTGGCGTTGGAGCCTACAAAATCAGATTTTTTGTGCAGACCGTAGCCAATGGCGCGGTTCTTATACTCGCCTTCGGTGATGAGAGCCACCCACTGGCCAATCTCAACTTTGCCTTCGGAGATATGTCCGGGAATGGTGCCGTTGGGGTCGAAGACGTTGGCATCAACGTCGCAGGCCATGAGGTCAACATTGCCGTAAGTGGGATGCATATAGACCTGCTGGCGGTTGATGGTGAAATCGCCTGTGGTGAGGTCTACTTTGGCCTTGATGGTGGTTCCCCAGCCGAAGAAATTGCCGAGGAAGATGGAGTCGCCTTTCAGCGTTACAGTGGCCGGATTGGCCAGCTCAAAGCGCGTTTTGTTGTAGGTGAGCTGCAGGGGTTTTACGGGCAGATCGGCCGCCGTAACGGCTTTTTTGGGAGCCGACAGACGGGAACCCGTAACAGCGCCGCTGCGCAGAGCCTTTTCCGACAGACCGGCCACGGCACCTTGAATCTGCTGCCGTGCCCTCACTGCCGACTGCTCCGGAGCAGCTGCCTGACGCTGTGGCTGACGCGCCGATTTGGCCGCCGCGGCATCACCCCAGTCGGGCGTCGTGGCGTTGGCGCCTGTAATGGCCAACAGCACGGCCAAAATGGTGGTAGTGATTTTTTTCATGCGTTTTTATTTGGGTTAGTGAAAATGTTCAGGTTCTTGCCAACGCAAGGTAATGCGGATGTATTTTTGTGAATTGCCGGAGACTTAGTGTTCCGACTGCAAAGATAATAAAATTTTATTTAAGGAGCCCAAAACAACAAAAAATTTTCAAGACGGGAATTTTGCAATCTCCCCGAAAAATATTAACTTTGCCGAAAAGTAAGAACCTAACCTGACAAGACAAGAATGAAAATCAGCCAACTACTTGTGGCGATAGGTCTCAGCGCGCTTCTTGCGCCGATGAGTGCCGACGCATGTACCAATCTCATAGCAGGCAAGAAGGCCACCGTCGACGGCTCGACGATGGTAACATACGCCGCTGACTCTCATACCCTTTTCGGAGCCTTGTATCACCAGGCTGCCGCCGACCACAAACCGGGCACCATGCGCAAGGTGATTGAATGGGACACGGGCAAATACTTGGGCGAGATTCCGGAAGTGCCCCACACTTATAATGTGGTTGGCAATATGAACGAGCATCAGCTTGTAATTGCCGAATCTACATGGGGAGGCCTCCCGGAACTGGTCGACACCACCGGCAAGAGCATCATTGACTACGGTTCGCTCATCTACATAACTCTGCAGCGTGCCAAGACTGCCCGCGAAGCCATCGACATCATGGCCGATTTGGTAAACAAATACGGCTATGCATCGTCGGGCGAAAGCTTCTCCATTGCCGACCCCAATGAGGTTTGGGTAATGGAAATGATAGGCAAAGGCGCCGAGAAGGGTGCCGTGTGGGTGGCTGTGCGTATTCCCGACGAGGCTATCTCCGGCCACGCCAACGAACCGCGCATCCGCAAGGTGAATTTCAAGGACAAGGAGAATGTGAAGTATGCCAAAGACCTGATTCCGTTTGCCAAACGCCGCGGATACTTCAAGGGCAAGGATGCCGACTTCTCGTTTGCCGACGCCTTCGAGCATCACACCATGTCAACGCGCCGCGGCTGCGACGCCCGTGTGTGGAGCTTCTTCCGCCGTTTCAACAAGGATGCCGAGAAATATTACGACTGGTGCGCCGGCAAGAGCAATGAGCCTATGCCGCTCTATATCATCCCCGACCGCAAGGTGTCGCTGCAGGATATGCAGGCCCGCATGCGCGACCATTTCGAGGATACTCCGTTTAACATGACGTCTGACCCAGGCATGGGTCCCGACAGTGTGCCTTATCGCTGGCGCCCGATGGATTACACGGTAAACGGCAAAAATTATTGCATGGAACGTGCCATTGCCACGCAGCAAACAGGCTGGCACTTTGTGAGCCAGAGCCGCGCCAATGTGCCCGACCCCGTGGGCGGCATTCTCTGGTTCGGCACCGACGACACCAACACTTCGGTGTATATGCCTTTCTACTGCTCGCTGACGGAGATTCCGGAAGAGGTGCGCGTGGGTAACGGCGATTTGCTCACCTTCTCCCCCACTTCAAACTTCTGGATGACCAACTGGGTGGCTAACCAGGCCTATAACCGCTACGATCTGATGATACCCGACATTCGCCGGGTGCAAGGCGCTCTTGAGGAGGGTTTCATTGCCGAGCGTGCAGGCAAGGAGGCCGAGCTGATAGCTCTGTATGAGGCCGGAAACACCGACGCTCTGCAGAAAGCCGTAAACGCCGATGCCGCCAAGGTGGCCAAGAAAGCCACTGACAGCTATCGCGATCTGGGTCAGTATCTGCTGGTTCGCTTCCTCGACGGCAACCGCAAGAAGGTGAATGCCGACCACTCGTTCAAACGCTCTGCCACCGGCATGCCGGTAAGTCCTGATTTCCCGGGATATAACAAGGCATATTACGAGAATATTGTAAACAAGACGGGCGATCACTTTCTGGTGCCCAAAGGGGAATAATTGATGAGGAAAGTAATTTTGCTGCTGTGTGCGATGGCCAGCTTCCTGGCGATGCCGGTCATCGCTCATGCTCAAAGCAAGTATAAAGACATTGCCGCTGGTCTGCAGCATGCCATGGTGCTGAAAACTGACGGCACGCTGTGGACGTTCGGGCTCAACAGCGATGGTCAGCTCGGCGACGGCACCCGCACTAACCGCGACAAGCCGGTCAAGATTCTTGACAATGTATCGAAGATAACAGCCGGCGAACGCTGCAGCTATGCTCTTCGCAACGACGGCACGCTGTGGGCCTGGGGTCGCAATGACTTTGGTCTGTTGGGCGATGGCACCAATGTCGACCGCCTGCGTCCGGTACGTATCCTCAGCGGCGTCAAGGACGTCGTGGCCGGCAACAATCATTGTGCTGCCATACTCACCGACGGAACCCTGTGGACATGGGGTGACAATGCATGGCTGCAGCTCGGCGACTATACGGACGAGAACCGCAACAGCCCGGTGAAGGTGATGCGCGGCATCTCTACAGTAGCCTGTGGCGGCCGCATGACCGGCGCCATCGGCAAGGACGGAGTGCGCTGGGGTTGGGGCGACAACCGCTACGGACAACTCGGCGATGGCACTACGGAATATCCCGAAGGTCCTACCAAAGTTACCGGCATGAAAATGCAGAAGCTGGCCATGGGCTGGGAACACGTCATGGGCCTGACCCCCGCCGGCGTCCTCTACACCTGGGGCGCCAACGATGCCGGACAGCTTGGCGACGGCACTACCACCGAACGTACGTCGCCCGTGAGAATTTTAAGCGGAGTGAAAGATATGGCCGCCTTCGACTTCACCTCGTTTGCCATCCTCACCGACGGCACTCTCTACGGTTGGGGACGCAATGACCACGGCCAGCTCGGCGATGGCACCACCACCGACAAGCAACGTCCCGTGAAGCTCCGCAGTAACATCAGCAAAGTAGCTGCCGGAGGCAGCTTCACCATGTTCCTGACCACCAACGGAGACCTGCTCGTTACCGGCACCATCAAATAGCCATCAGCGTTATATTTTCAAAAAATAAATTACAGTCCGAAAGATTCCCACATCTTTCGGACTGTTATATTTATTACAATAAAATTCCCTCTCAAGAAGGATTTTCAGATGATGGATTTATCTGCTTGGACACAAAGTAATTAGGGCTACTCAGGAAATAGCTAACTGATTATTTGTCAGTGTCATAGATTATTTGTAACTTTACAAAGA
>OHAJ01000114.1_pt1 | contig 50162 bp, 40 predicted proteins | sample 1577101 | NCBI WGS metagenome assembly OHAJ01 (sample SAMEA3541531, study PRJEB24748) | human gut metagenome | biome: human gut; feature: human-associated habitat; material: faeces | place: China | collected 2012
GTCGGTTGCGACGGAGGTGATGGAAAAAATCGGGGCAAGTTCGTGCTGTGCGGGGGCAACTTCATTGTGCTCGGTCTTGGCGAGGATACCCAGCTTCCACAGCTCTTCGTTCAGGTCGGTCATGAACGCCTGAACGCGCGGCTTAATCGAACCGAAATAGTGGTCTTCCAGCTCCTGCCCCTTCGGCGGCTTGTTGCCGAACAGGGTGCGGCCGGTGAAAATCAAGTCCTTGCGCTGGTCGTAGAGCGCCTTGTCAACAAGGAAATACTCCTGCTCCGGGCCGACGGTGGAGGTCACGCGCGTTGCGTCACGGCCGAAGAGCTTCAGCACGCGAACCGCCTGCGTGGACAGCGCCTCCATCGAGCGCAGCAGCGGCGTCTTCTGGTCGAGCGCTTCGCCGCCGTAGGAGCAGAACGCCGTCGGGATGCACAGCACGCCATCCTTGATGAAAGCATAGCTGGTGGGATCCCACGCCGTGTAGCCGCGCGCCTCAAACGTGGAGCGCAGGCCGCCGGAGGGGAACGAGGAAGCGTCCGGCTCGCCGCGGACGAGTTCCTTGCCGCTGAATTCGAGGATAATCTTGCCGCCGTCCTTGGGCGAAATGAAGCTGTCGTGCTTTTCGGCGGTGATGCCGGTCAGGGGCTGGAACCAGTGCGTATAATGCGTAACGCCGCGTTCCACCGCCCAGTCCTTCATGGCGTTTGCCACGACGTTGGCCACCTGTGGGTCAAGGGGCGTACCATCAGTGATGGTTTTGTGCAGCGCCTTGTAAATATCCTTGGGCAGACGCTTCTGCATGACGGCGTCATTGAAAACGCTGCTGCCGAAAAGCTCTTCGATGTTGGCCATCCGGGATTCCTCCTCCAAAGTCATTTCGCTCTTGAAAGCATTCCAGCGGCGGGGGAAAGCGGCTCTGCTTTCCGTCGCGCTCCTCGTAAAACGCGTTTTTTTCGCATTTACGAAGAAAAGGGCAACTGCGAGAACGAATGAAATTCATCTCACAGCGCCCTTGCTGTTGACAACAAGTATAGCGGCTTGGAAAGGATTTGTCAAGGGCTTTTTTGCATTGATTCTGTTTTTTCCCTTCAAAAACGACAGAAAAAGCGAAAATGCCGAACGTTCGCAAAAAGCTGCAAACGCCCCGAATGCGGAAAAATGGGCGTCGGTGTGAATCTTGCTGTTCGCAGCCCGAAGCCGATGCAGCGAAAAAGTGCAGGACGAGACTAAAAATGCAGGAAACGGGACGAAAATACAGCGAAACGGACAAACACAGAAGAACACGGTTTCCCTTGACAAAAAAGCGGAAAAGCATTATTGTATTAGGAAGAGTTCTGCACCGGCTGGAAATGCATTCGAGCCGACAAGGGAGGGGAAAAACAATGAGCTTTCCCGTGCATCCGTGGAAAGTAGTCGAACGCGGCTGGCAGCCCAATACCCAGCGCTTCGCCGAGTCGCTGATGTCGCTGGCGAACGGCTATATGGGTCTGCGCGGCAATTTTGAGGAAGATTATTCCGGCGACAGCTTTCAGGGAACGTATCTGGGCGGCGTGTGGTATCCCGATAAGACACGCGTCGGATGGTGGAAAAAAGGCTATCCGGAGTATTATGCGAAGGTTATCAACACCATCAACCTCATCGGCATCCACGTCATCATCGACCAGCATCCGCTCGACCTCAGCCGCGCGACGGTCTGGGAATATGAACGCGAGGTGGACATGCGCACGGCCGTGCTGTACCGCCACGCCTGCGTGGACATGGACAAGGGCAGCCTGACGCTGGACACTTGGCGCTTCGTGTCGATGGATACGAAGGAGCTGCTGGCGATTCGCTATCAGGTGACCCCATCGTTTGACTGCCGGATGGAGGTTTCGCCCTATCTGGATGGCAACGTCCGCAATCTTGATGCGAACTACGACCAGTCCTTCTGGAACATGGTGGATGGCGAGGGCTGGGATGAGCGCGGCGGCGTGCTGGTGCAGACGAAGCCGAATCCCTACGGCGTGCAGCGCTTCACCGTCGCGGCGGCAATGACGAACCGCGTTGAGGGCATCGACTATATTGATATGGCGTCCAAAGCCGGCTACTGTGCTGCGCTCTATGCGGGCGATATTCACTCCGGCACGACTGTCTCGGTGGAAAAGTACGTCGCCGTGTTCACCAGCCGTGACCACGACAAAGACCAGCTGATGGACTTGGCGATGGCGGCGGCGCAGCAGGCGTGCGACGAGGGGTGGCAGAAGGCGCTCAAAGCGCATCAGGCAGCGTGGCACGAGCGCTGGGAAATGGCGGATGTGCAGATTGAGGGCGACGACAGCGCGCAGCAGGGCATCCACTTCAACCTCTTCCAGTTGCTCAGCACCTACACGGGCAGCGACGCACGCCTCAACATCGGCCCGAAAGGCTACACGGGCGAACGCTTCGGCGGATCGACGTACTGGGATACGGAAGCCTACTGCCTGCCGGTGTTTCTGGCGATTCGCGGGGCGGACACGGCGCGCCAGCTGCTGCTTTACCGTTATCACCATCTGGAAGCGGCGAAGCGCAACGCGGCGAACCTCGGTATGCCCGGCGCGCTCTATCCCGTTTCGACCATCAACGGCAGCGAGTGTCACAACGAGTGGGAAGTCGCGTTCGAGGGCATCCACCGCAACGCCGCGATTGTCCACGCTATCTTTGAGTACACGATGTACACGGGGGACGAAACGTACCTGCTTGGCGAGGGCGTCGAGGTGATGGCGGAAATCGCGAAATTCTGGGTCGGGCGTGTGCATTTCAATCAGCGGACGCAGAAGTACATGATTTTCGGCGTGACCGGCCCGAATGAGTACGAGAACAACGTCAACAACAACTGGTACACCAACCGCATGGCAGCGTGGTGTCTGGAGTATTTTGTGGAGACATGCGCCAAGCTGGATGACGATCGCTTGGAAGTCTTGCAGATTACGCCGGACGACCTCAAGCACATGCAGGACATTGCCGACCGCATGTATTATCCTGACGACTGCGGTCTGGGTATTTTTCCGCAGCATGACGCCTTTCTGGACAAGGATTTGCGCCCCGCGTCCGACATCCCGGCGGAGGAGCGCCCTATCTATATGCACTGGTCGTGGGATCGCATCTTGCGTTCGGGGTACATCAAGCAGCCGGATGTGCTGATGGGCTTGTACTTCCTCAACCACGTCTACGACACCGAAACGCTTCGGCGGAATTTCGACTTCTATGCGCCGCTGACGCTGCACGAATCGGGCTTGTCGCCCTGCATCCATTCGATTATGGCGGCGCAGCTTGGTGAAAAAGACCTCGCCGTGGCGATGTACAAGCGGACGGCGCGCTATGATTTGGACAACATCAATCAGGATTCGCAGGACGGACTGCATATCACCAGCATGTCCGGCTCGTGGCTGGCGATTGCGAAGGGCTTTGCGGGAATGCGCACGCTCGGCGGATTGCGTTTCAAACCATTCCTGCCGGATTGCTGGAATGGATACAGCTACAAATTCAACTACCGCGGGCGCATCATCGAACTGCGCGTGAAGCCCAAAGGCGTGACGCTGACACTGATTTCCGGCGAGCCGATCAGCGTGACGATTTACGGTCATCCGTATGAACTCGAAGACGTGCTGACCGTTCCACTGGAAGGGTAATCTGCCCAAAGCAAAAGGGGAGAAAGAAACAGGCTTTCCCCCTTTTTTGCGTGGTAAGACGCAATTTTCCGTGTTTTCTGCCCTGTTTTTGCCCTGTTCATTTGGGCAAAAATGTGCTATAATGTACCTATGCGCAGGGGGGCTGACCCCTTGCGGTGAAGGAGTGCGAAATATGTTTGAGCCCCGCGTGAAGAACGGACAGACGGACTTGCTGATGAAGGCGCTGTTGTCGCTGGAATCAACGGACGAGGCGTATCGCTTCTTCGAGGATTTGTGTACCATTGCGGAAATCAAGAGCATGGCGCAGCGCATCGAGGTGGCGAAGATGCTCCGCGAACATGCCACCTATCAGGAAATTGCCCGTCAGACGGGTGCATCCTCCGCAACCATCAGCCGCGTCAACCGGGCGCTGCTCTACGGGGCGAACGGCTATACGGCGGTGCTGGATGCCATGGAAAATGCCGCGGAAAAGGAAAAGAAAGATTGAGGAAACAAAAATGGATTTAAGTATGCTCAACCCGCAGCAGCGCTTGGCAGCGGAAACGCTGGAAGGCCCGGTGCTGATTCTGGCTGGCGCAGGCTCCGGCAAGACCCGCGCCCTGACCTGCCGCGTGGCGAACCTGATGGCGCACGGCGTGGCGGCGTACCATATTCTGGCGCTGACGTTCACCAACAAGGCGGCGAAGGAAATGAAGGAGCGAATCGCCGCGCTGGTGGGCGATCAGGCGAACGACGCGTGGATTTCCACATTCCACTCCACCTGCGCCAAAATCCTCCGCCGCGATATTGAGAAACTCGGCGGCTATACTCGTTCTTTTGTCATTTATGATGACGACGATCAGGGCGCGGTGCTGAAGGAAATTTTGAAGCGCCAGAATATTGACGATAAGCTGCTGCCGATTCGCGAACTGAAGGCAAAAATTTCCGACGCGAAGAACAAATTGATGGGTCCGGACGAGTGGTTCGACCATTCCGACCGCGATTTCCGCTGCCAGCAGATTCACACGGTCTTCGTCGAGTACGAAGCGCGCCTGAAAACGCTCAATGCCTTGGATTTTGATGACCTTCTCGTCAAGACGCTGGAACTGCTTGTTGACCATCCGCCCGTGCTGGATGTGTACCGCAAGCGCTTCCAATATGTCATGGTGGACGAATATCAGGATACGAACTATGCGCAGTATATGCTCGTCAAACTGCTGACTGACCAGAGCCGGAATCTCTGCGTTGTGGGCGATGACGACCAGTCGATTTACGGCTGGCGCGGCGCGGATATCCACAATATCCTTGATTTTGAGAAGGATTATCCCGATGCGACCGTCATCAAGCTCGAACAGAATTACCGCTCGACCGCCAATATCCTCGACGCGGCGAATCAGGTGATTGCGCACAATTCCGGGCGCAAGGAGAAAAAGCTGTGGACAGAGCAGGGCGAGGGCGACCCGATTCGCCTCTTCGACGCGGGCGACGAACGCGAGGAAGCCGCGTGGGTCGCCGACCGCATTCGCCAGCTTAACCGCCACGGCGAACCGTATGGCAATATGGCGATTCTCTACCGCACGAACGCGCAGAGCCGTGTGCTGGAAGAAATGCTGATGCGCTCGGCGATTCCCTACAAGGTCTTCGGCGGTCAGAAGTTCTATGACCGCAAGGAAGTGCGCGACGTGATTGCGTATCTGCGCGTTGTGGTCAATCCGGCGGACGATGTGTCCCTGCGCCGCATCATCAACGTGCCTAAGCGCGCCATCGGCGACAGCACCGTGCAGGAGCTGATGAATCACGCGCAGCAGAACAATATGCCGCTGTACAGCGCCCTGTCCGACGTTCCGGATTCGCTTTCCGCGCGTCCGAAAAAGTGCGTCAGCGACTTCTTTATGCTCATGACGATGCTGCTGGCGCTCAAGGAAACCATGCCGCTGGAGGAGTTCGTATCTACTTTGGTGGAAAAAACGGGCTTGCTGGCGCAGTACCAGAAGGAAGATACCGAGGAAGCCCGCTCGCGCGTGGAGAACATTCAGGAATTCATGGGTGCGGTCAGCGAATACGCGAAAGCAACGGAAAACGCGACGCTCGAAGACTACTTGGAAAACGTGTCGCTGGTAACTGACCTTGACCAGCAGGAGGACGAGCGCGGCTATGTGACGCTGATGACGCTGCACTCCGCCAAGGGCCTGGAATTCCCCGATGTGTTCATGACCGGTCTGGAAGAGGGCATTTTCCCGTCCGCGCGCAGCCTCATGGATGAGACGAAGATGGAGGAGGAGCGCCGCCTGTGCTATGTCGGCATCACGCGCGCCCAGAAGCGCCTGTTCATCTCCCGCGCGAATCAGCGAATGCTGTATAATCAGGTGAATCACAACGCGCCCAGCCGCTTTTTGGCGGAAATCCCGGAACGCCTGCTGTCTGACGAAATGGCGGGCATGAAGGAGCGCTTTGGCGACCGCGTCCAGCCGCAGATGCGCTCTCGCAGCGCGTACAACCGCGGCGGCACGAATCGCCCGGCGCCGTCCGGTAGTGCGCCCATCCGCCCCGGCAGCGGCAATACCGGCCTGCGCGGGCTGAATATCCCCGGCGTGCAGAAGGGCTTCGTGCAGTCCCCGGCGCGCAATATGGCCACCAGCGCCATGCAGAACCTGTATCGCCCCGGCGATCGCGTCCGCCACCTGAAGTTTGGCGAGGGCACGGTGGTGGAGGTTACGGGTTCGGGCAGCATGAGCCGCATCAAGATTGAATTTACGGCATACGGCACCAAGGAATTTGCTTTGGCGACGGCGCCGATTGTCAAGCTGGAGGACTAAGCATGGCAGACCAGACGGCGCGGATGCGTCAGCTTGCGGACACGCTCAATCAGGCGTCGCAGGCGTACTACTTCGGCAGCGAGCCGATTATGTCCGACATGGATTGGGACAAGCTCTATGACGAACTGTCGGCGCTGGAAAAGGAGACGGGCATCGTCCTGCCGGATTCCCCGACGCACCGGGTCGGCGGCGAAGTGATGACGGCGTTTGCGCCGCATACGCACATCCACCGCCTGTGGAGCATGGATAAGGCACAGTCCATCGGCGCGGTGGAGGATTGGATTCGCCGCACCGAGAAGCTCAGCGGGCAGGACGACCTGCAATACTGCGTTGAGTACAAATTCGACGGCTTGACGCTGAACCTGACCTACAACGAGGGTAGGCTGATTCAGGCGGCGACGCGCGGCAACGGCATCACCGGTGAAGCGATTCTGCCGCAGGCAAAGACCATCCGCACCGTGCCGCTGACGATACCGTATCAGGGGCTGCTGGAAGTGCAGGGCGAATGCATCATGCGCCTGTCCGCACTGGATACCTACAACAAGACGGCGAAAGAACCGCTGAAAAACGCCCGAAACGCAGCCGCCGGAGCGCTCCGCAATCTTGACCCCGCCGTGACCGCCTCCCGCCATCTCGATGCGTTCTTCTATCAGATTGGCACGATTGACAATCCGCCGTACACCACGCAGCAGGGGATGCTTGATTTCCTGCGCGCAAACGGCTTTCAGGTCAGCCCGTATCTGGGGCAGTGCCGGAGCATTCGCGAAATTGAGGACTGTATCCACCACATCGAGGAGGAACGCAGCAGCCTCGACTTCCTGATTGACGGCGTGCTCATCAAGGTCAGCGATCTTTCCACCCGCGAGATGATGGGCTACACCGACCGTTTCCCGCGCTGGGCGATTGCGTTCAAGTTTGAGGCGGAGGAGACGACGACCGTCATCCGCGACGTGACGTGGGATGTGGGCCGCACGGGCAAGCTGACGCCCGTTGCGCATGTCGAACCTGTTGATTTTTACGGTGTGACCGTGCGCAAGGCGACGCTGAACAACTGGGGCGATATCCAGCGCAAGCGGGTTGCCATTGGCGCGCGCGTGTGGATTCGCCGCTCGAACGACGTGATTCCCGAAATCATGGGGCATGTGGGGGACAGCGAAGAGGGCGAAACACCGATTGTCCGCCCGGAGGTCTGCCCGGCTTGCGGTGAAAAGCTGATTGAGCGCGGCGCACACATTTTCTGCATGAACCGCGTCTCCTGCCGCCCGCAGGCGGTTGCCCGTATCAGTCACTTCGCCAGCCGTGATGCCATGGATATTGAAGGCCTGTCAGAAAAGACGGCGGGGCAGCTCTACGACCAGATGAACGTCCGCGATCCGGCGGATTTATACACCCTTACGCGTGAGCAGGTGCTGTCGCTGGACGGCTTCAAGGACAAGAAGGCGGATAATCTGCTGTCCGCGCTGGAAAAGAGCAAGCACTGTGAGCTGGATGCGTTTCTCTTTGCGGTCGGCATTCCGAATATCGGGCGCAAGACCGCGCGTGACTTGGCGAACGCCTTCGGGACGTTGGAGAAGGTGTCCAATGCGACACAGTCGGAGCTGGTCGCCCTCGATGATGTGGGGGACATTGTCGCCCAGAACATCACGGAGTTCTTCTCCTTCGACGAGAACCGCGAGATGATTCGCCGTCTGCTGGCGGCGGGCGTGACCCCGGCGGAAAAGCAGAAGGTGGAGGGTGGCGTGTTCGCCGGCATGAGCATCGTCGTCACGGGGACGCTGCCGACGCTCTCACGCAAGGAAGCGGAAGACCTGATTGCTCGAAGCGGCGGCAAGCCCGCGTCTTCGGTCAGCAAAAAAACCGCCTTCGTCGTTGCAGGCGAGGCGGCAGGAAGCAAACTGACCAAGGCGCAGACGCTGGGTATCGAGGTGATTGACGAAGCGGAACTGCTGCACCGGGTTTCTTCACACTGATTTCATTCTCGTGCGGTACAATTATCGCACGGTCGGATTCTTCCGGCGGATGGCGTGGGCGAGGGCAGCCTGCGCGGGCGTCATGGCAGGGCGTGCGGAGAATGTTGCGCCTGCGTCGGCATCGCGTGCCGTGCTGTCGGACGTGCCTTCGCTTGCCTGTGTCATGTCGGAAACGACCTGCGTGTTCGGCGTGCCGGGGTGCATCTCGAATTCCGCCGTCGTCTGAATCTGACCGGGCTGATAGCCGGGCAGCAGGAAGGTAACGAACTTGATGGAGAAGATATCGCAGACGACATAACGCAGATTCAGGCTGTCATAGAGGACGATGAACTGCGTGCCGACGTAGTACAGGAAGCCTTGACGGGTGACGAGATTCGACGTACCAATGAGAAAATCCACCAGTACATAGTTTCCGATGTTCTCATGCAAGACCTCCTGCATCGATCCCTGAAAGTTCGCTGTGTCGAAATCCTGTGCCGGCGGAACCTGCAGCTGTTGGATCTGATTCGTTCCCTGCTCGCTCATAGAACAAGCACCTCCTTGAAATTGCTGCTTCACTCTATGCGTCAGGGACGTACTTCATGATGAAAAGAGGGAAAAAATGCTTTCCAATTTGGACACTTATCTGGAAGCGCTCCGTACCAGCCCGCTGGAATTTCTGTTGACGCTGGTATACGCTGTCGCTGTCATTCTTATCAGCCTGATTCTGCACGAGTGCGCGCACGGTTATGTGGCGTACCGCTGCGGCGACCCGACGGCGAAGATGATGGGGCGGCTCTCCCTGAACCCAAAGGCGCACCTTGACCTGATTGGTACGCTGAGCATGTTTCTGATTGGCGTTGGCTGGGCGAAACCTGTTCCGGTCAATCCGCGCAACTTCCGGCACGGGCGGCGCGACGACTTTCTTGTGTCGATTGCCGGCATTGCGACGAATCTCTGCCTGTGCCTGATTTGCATGTTCCTGAGCGTCGTCGTCGGCAAAATCATGTTCGGCTCGGAAATGCTGGGGGAATTCTCGTCGAGCTCCCTCCCGCACCTGTTCAGCCCGTTCTACCAGTTCACGGATGGCAGGGACAATGTGATTCTGAGCATTACCAACGGCATATTCGCCGAAAGCGCGCTGGCGGATTTCGCTGTGCCGTGGCTGCGGTACGTCGAGCGCTTCCTGCTGATGATGGCGCAGACGAATCTGGGGCTTGCGCTGTTCAACATTCTGCCCATCCCGCCGCTGGATGGCTACCATCTCGTCAACGATCTGCTGTTCAAGGGCAAACTGCAGCTCAAGCGGCAGGCGTTCGTTATTGCGCAGATTGTGCTGATTGTCATCTTCATGTCTGGCGCGCTGGATCAGTTCTTGAGCAAGGCAATTTTTGCCGTCTATGAGTTCTTCCTCAAGGGATTCTTGGCGGTTTTCGGGCTGTCGTGAGGGCATAAAACATGGCAATGACGTTTCAGCTCAAGGATTTTGACGGCCCGCTGGATTTGCTGCTGTTCCTGATTAACAAGGAAAAAATCGACATCAAGGATATTTTCGTCAGCCAGATTACCGACCAGTATATTGATTCGGTTCGCAATGCGCCTGACCTTGATATGGACGACGCAACGGATTTTCTGGTCATGGCGGCAACGCTGCTGGAAATCAAATCGCGCGCGATGCTGCCGCGTCCGCCGCGCATCGAGGAGGGCGAGGAGGATCCGGAGGAAGCGCTGATCCGCCGTTTGGAGGAATACAAGCGCTTCCGCGAAACCGCATCCGCCATGAAGCAGTTCGAGCGGGCGGCGGCGAACCTGTTCACGAAGCTGCCGGAGGAATACCCGCTGCCGCCGCAGGAGACAGAGCTTGTCGGCTTGACACTGCAGGGGCTGACGGAAGCGTTCCTGCGCATCTGGGCGCGCAAACCCGCTACGGATGATTCCCCGGAGACGAACCACTACGCGCCGCGCGACATTCACCGCGACGAGCACAATGTGCAGGAATGCATGTTGACGCTGCTCAAGGGCGTGTCCAGCCGCGGCTGCCTGCGCTTTGAGGAAACGTTCAGCGCCGCGCCGTCGAAGGAAGAAGTCGTGACGCTGTTTCTGGCGCTGCTGGAGCTGCTCAAGCTGGGCGAAATCCACGCCGAGCAGGAGGGGACATGGGGCGAAATCGTTCTCTATCCCGGCCGCGGCAAAGATGTTGATGAATACGGCGAAAGCGCAACGGAGGAAACGGAATGAACGAGACACAGAACGAGGAGCAATTGCGCTTTCCTGATGACATCATGGAGGAGGGAGGCAATCTTGCCGGACGCATCGAGGCGATTCTCTTCGTCGCGGGCGAGGCGGTGCGCGTAGAGGACTTGTCCAAGGCGCTGGATGTGCCGATTCGCGAGGTAGAGGATGCGCTGATTCACCTGCGCGACGAGTATGACTTCAATCAGCGCGGCTTTTCGCTCAAACGCTACGGGCATCAGGTGCAGCTGGCGACGCGCGCATTGTATTCGCAGGATGTGGTGCGGCTTCTCCAGCCCGTACAGAAGCAGTCACTTTCGCAGGCGGCCATGGAGACGCTCGCGGTCGTGGCGTACCGTCAGCCGGTTACGCGCGCCGAGGTAGAACAGATTCGCGGCGTGAAGTGCGACTACTCGCTGCAATCGCTGATGAATAAGGAGCTGATTGCTGAGGTCGGGCGCAAGGAAGCGCTGGGTCGCCCGATTCTCTACGGCACGACGGACAATTTTCTGGCGCATTTCGGCATTTCGTCGCTCAAAGAGCTGCCGCCGATGCCGGAAAAGCCCAAGGACGATTCGGACGACGCGGAAATGACCGACGACGTGCCGGAGTTGATTCCATAAGTAGGAGGAAATGATGATGGAAAAGACAATGCAGATTAACGGTATGATGTGCAATCATTGCAAGATGACGGTGGAAAAGGCGCTCAAAGCCGTGTCGGGCGTAGAAAACGCGGAGGTTGACCTCGCGGCGAAGTGTGCGAAAATCACGCTGAACGCGGATGTTGCGGACGATGTGCTGATGGACGCAGTCGCAAAGAAGGGCTTCACGCCGGTGAAAATGGGATAAGTCAAGTGCCATCCGTGCTGGATGGCATTTTTCGTATCAAGATTTCTTTCGCGCCGCACACTTCCTCGCGTGCTTCATAGTCTGCTGGTGAAGGCTCCACCAAGGCGACCGGAGCCGGAAAAGACAAGGAGGCGCGATCCATGTCATTCTATTCTTACAAGAACGCGAACCCCAACTGCTGCCCCGGTACGATTTCCGGCAGTGCGCTGGACGGCTTGCAGGAGAAGGTCTGCGTGCAGGTCAAGCGCGTGTACGACAGCGCGATGACGCAGGAGCAGCTTACCAAGCAGACCGTCACCATCACCAGCTACGCGCAGGTCAACAACACCTGCACCTGCAACGCCTGCGGCTGCCAGGAGACGCAGGAGACCATCCCGCCGACGTCCGCACCCGTGCCGCCGATTACCTTCGAGAGCTGCCGCAGCACCACGACCGAGGGCAACATCCGCAACTTGACCGTTGATCGCCTGTGCGATCGCCCCTGCTTCGCCCGTGTGCGCGCAACGATCGACATCCCGATTGACATCCTGTTTGTGGATAGCCGCTGCGTGGAGTACATCGGCAAGGCGACCATCAGCGTCAACCGCGATGTGCTGCTGAGCATTCCCGACGAGTCCATTGTGCCGTACACGCTGGAAAGCATGGTCAGCGCGATTTGCGTCAGCGGGACGTATCTGGGCAACAACCAGTTCAAGATGACCATCTGCGTCACGACGATTTTGAAGGTACTCGCGGAAGCCGAAATCTTGATTCCCAGCTACGGCTACTGCCCGATTCCGCCCGCCGAGGAGTTCGCGGAAAGCGTCTGCGACGAGTTCTTTGCCCTGCCGCTCTTCCCGCCGCAGTCCGTCTGCAACAGCGGCACGGTCGCGACGGGCAACGTCAGCAGCACGGTGCGTTCCAACTGCAATTGCGGACGCGGATGCTCCGGCTCGTGCAGCGGCAGCTGCAACTGCGCCAACAGCAACAGCTAATACGATTTCCGGATTCGCCTGCGCCATCAGTTCGCGTTATATGGGAATCGCTTAACGAAAAAGCCGCATCCGGGTCAAACCGGGTGCGGTCTTCATTATGATACTTTTGCTTCTGCGTAGCCGCTTTTATCCTTCTTCGAACGAAGCCGGTAGCGGTGCTTCTTCTCTGGCGGCAGATTGACCTCGCCGCCGTGTCGTACCTTGTCCTGCGTCAGCGGCAAATCAACATAGAATGTCGTGCCCGCGCCGACTTTGCTGCGAACGCGGAGCTGCCCGCTGTGCCCCATCACGATGATGCGTGCAATGGAAAGCCCAAGCCCGTGACCGCTGCTTTCGGTTTTGCGGGCACTGTCACAGCGGTAGAAGCGTTCGAATATTCTCGAAAGCTCTTCCTTGGGGATGCCCGGCCCGTGGTCGCTCATGGACAGCGTGCAGCCGCTCTCGGTTTTTTGTACGCCGAGGGTAATGGTGCTGCCCTTGGGGGAGTACTTCACCGCGTTGTCGCACAGGATGCGCATGACCTGCTTCAGCATTCCGCGGTCGGCCTCAATCTGCACATGGTCAGCGGGGTCAAGCGCGAACGTGTCCTCCGGCGTGACCATTGCGGCTTCACGCTGCACCTCCGCGGCAACGTCGTATGCGTCAAACCGCACCATCTCCATCATCAGCGTTTTCTTGTCGTGGCGCGCGAGGAACAGCAGGCTTTCGACAAGCTCCTTCATGCTTTCCGTCTCCTGCGCGATGGCGTTGATGCCTTCGTTCAGCACATCCGGGTCGCTCTTGCCCCAGCGGGACAACATGCTGGCATACCCCTGAATGACGGCAATCGGCGTCCGAAGCTCGTGCGAAGCGTCGGAAACGAACTGCTTCTGGCTGTTGTAGGATGTTTCGATGCGGTCGAGCATGGAGTTGATGACCGTCGCGAGGTCTTTCAACTCATTTTTTGTCCCGGCGATGTTGATGCGGTTGGAGAGGTTGTTCGCGGAGAGCGTCGCTGCCATGTCGGTGATATCGCGAATCGGCGCGAGGACGCTCTTTTGCAGCCGCTTCCGATGCAAGACGAAGTAGAACATGCGGAACAGGTCAGTGATGACCAGCGCCGCGGCAGATCCGCAGTACAGCGCGAGCGGGCGGGAGAGGCTGAGCGAAATCAGCAGCGACTGCCCCGAAATGTGCTGCGCCTGCACGATGTAGCGCCCTTCGGTGAAAATCGCCTCCGGGTCAAGCAGACGGTAGGCACTTTGCCCCACGATGATGCCGTCCGTGCGCGCTTCGGGCAGCAGCGTCACCTCCGCGTCATCCAGCACGGAGAGGGCAATGGTGCCATCGGCGGACAGCGGCGCGCACTGCAGCCGCGAAATGTCGCGTTCAGCGAGGTACAGCGTGCCGCCCGCGAACGCCAGCGTCAGGATGAGCAGCGCGGGGAGAAACGTCCGCACCAGCTGGAAGGAAAAGTGGGCGGCGATGCGGAAGGAGAGGGACAAACGAATGCGGGAAAGGGTGGAAGGCAGCCCGTGCGGCTTGGGCACGGCAGGGGAAACATCCTTCTTGCGGCGGATGCGCCGTGCCTTCGGACGGTCAGTCATCGACGCGGAACATGTAGCCGACGGCACGGATGGTGTGCAGCGTCTTGACGCCGAACGGCTCGTCAATTTTGTGGCGCAGATAGCGGATGTACACGTCCACCACGTTCGTGTCGCCCGCATAATCGTAGCCCCACACGTCAGTCAGCAGCGCGTCCCGCGTCACGGCTTCTCCCTTGTGGGACATGAGGTATTTCAGCAGGTCAAATTCCTTTTTTGTCAAGTTGATGGGCTGATTGTTCATCGTCACTGTGTAACTGGACGGCTCTAACACCAGACCGCCCGCCCGCAGCACGTTGGACGCGGGCGCAGGCGTTTCAGCGGCGGAACTCCGGCGCTTCTTCAGCCCCACGCGGATGCGCGCCAGCAGCTCCTCGATGGCGAACGGCTTCGTCATGTAGTCGTCCGCACCCATGTCCAGCCCCATCACCTTGTCGGATACGTCGTCTTTCGCGGTCAGCATAATAATCGGCACGTCGCTGTCGTGGCGCAGGCGGCGGCAGACCTCGATGCCGGACAATTCCGGCAGCATCAGGTCAAGAATCAGCAGATCCGGCTGCCAGCTTTGCGCCTGCTCCAGCCCGCTGCGCCCGTCGCCTGCCGTCTGTACCTCGTAACCCTCGTGCGTCAGTTCGAGTTCCAGAAAGCGAGCGATCTTCTTTTCATCCTCCACAATCAAAATGCGGCTCATGGTTATCCTCCATTCTCCATATACGGGCAAAAGCGGAACGCTTGAATGCGTCCCGCGAAGGGTAAGTCAATGCTGCCTGCAGCCGCCGAACAGCCCGAAGAAGAGCATCAGCGAGGCGAAAACAAGCACATTGGCAAACAGCAGCAAGCCCAGCATCAGCGGCAGCATATGGATGCACCTTCCTTACTTAATCGTTGCGGAGTTGAAGCCGTCCGTGTCGTCCTCTACGGTCACATTGCCGTCTTGGCTTGGCACTTGCACCGGCACGTTGATGGTAGGGCAGGAGTGGTATTCCGGCTTTGCCGTGCTTGCGGCGTAGTAGCTGCGGTTGTCCGCAGAATCCACCTCCGCCTTCTTCTCGGAGGATTCGCTCTGACCGTTCATGCCCGCCTGAAAGCCGCGCGCGAACTCATCCACCGTGCTGCGGACGTTGCTCGCGGCGTTCTTGACCATGCGATCCATGTTTTCACCCGCGAAATCCGCGTCGTCCTTGTCAAACGACACACGATAGCCCAGCAGCAGGATCAGAATCGCGCTGAGAATCAGCAAATGCGGGCTGATGAGCGCCGCGACGAGGGTGAACAGCAGCGAAATGTTGAGAATCGGAATCGACTGCCGCGCAACCTTCACACGGGCGCGGTAAAGCTTGTTGATGAAGTGCATGAAGCCGCCCTTGCTCTTGCTGGCAGCAGCGGTGGACGCTTTCTTTTCGGCGGACTTCGGCCCATCCTGCGCGGCGGCATCGGGCTTTAAGCGGCCGTTGCGCTCCAAATCGACCAGTGCGCGGGCAACATTGCCGTTGTGGTAATCCAGCAGCGAAACCGCCTCCTGATAGCTGATGCCGCTCTTGCGCCGAATCAGTTCAATATCTTCAATCGTGTAGCTTGCCATAAAATCAATCTCCTTTCCCGCTGAGCGGGCTTTTTTCCCTGACACCTATATGATAACACAGATTCCTCCGAAATGCTTGTGAAAGATGAGAAGAAATGATGAGAATTTCATGAGAAAACGTGGGGATTTGGGGGCAAATTCGATTGACAAATAGGACGAAAGTGCTACAATATAGGATGTTTCATGGCATTGGGTGCTGCAAAGAATGAGGGAGGGAAACCACAATGCAGATGTTTGTTCTCGTGCTGAATCGGGAAGAATTTCTGGAGCCGCTGCTGGAAGAAATGCTCAAGCAGAACATCGGCGGCGCGACCATTTTGGAATCGACGGGCATGATGCGCGTGCTGGATGGCGACCATAACATCGACGATCTGCCGGTGCTGGGGGTGCTGCGCCACCTGTGCAATCCGGAGCGGAAACGCTCCAAGACGATTTTCACGCTGCTGAAATCCGAACAGATTCCGCAGATGATTGAAATCATCAACAAAGTAACCGGTGGACTGGACAAGCCCGACACGGGTATTTGCTTCGCCCTGCCCACGACGTTTGTGGAAGGGGTCAACAAGAACAAATGAATATCCTGTTTGCGCTTGCCATTGCAATGGCGGTTGGCATGGCCATGACGCGCCTGATTAAGCTGATTCATCTGCCGAACGTGACGGCGTACCTGATTGCGGGTCTGCTGGTCGGGCCGTATGTGCTGAAGGTGCTGACGCCGGAAATGAACAGCAAGCTGTCGATTATCTCCGATGTCGCGCTGGGTTTCATTGCTTATTCCATCGGCAGTGAGTTCAAGCTCTCCTACATCAAGGAAATCGGCGCGAAGCCGATGGTCATCACGGCGTTTGAGGGCTGCGTGGCATCACTGCTGGTGTTCCTGACGCTGCTGGCGCTGGGTCAGCCGCTGCCGATGTGTCTGGCGCTGGGGGCGATTGCCGCGGCAACCGCTCCGGCGGCGACGCTGATGGTCGTCCGCCAGTACAAGGCGAACGGCCCGGTGACGCGGATGCTGCTGCCCGTTGTCGCCATGGACGATGCGCTGGGGCTGATGCTCTACGCCATCATGATGGCAATCGCCCGCACGCTTGACAGCGGCGCGGCGTTAAGCGTGATGACGCTGCTGGTGAAGCCGCTGATTGAAATTGTCGGCTCGCTGGCGATGGGCGTTCTCATTGGCACGGTGATGGTTTTCTGCCTGCGCTTCTTCCATTCGCGCGGCAATAAGCTGACGATGACGATTCTCATCGTGTTCCTCGCCGCTGGCTTGAGTACCATGCTCGATTTGAGCAGCCTGCTGGTCTGCATGATGATTGGCGCGACGATGATCAACGTCAGCAACGATTCGCCTGCGCTCCTTGAGCAGTGCGACCGCTTCACGCCGCCGCTGTTCCTGCTCTTCTTCGTCTTGAGCGGCGCAAGCCTTGATTTGTCCGTGCTGCCGACGGTCGGCGTGGTGGGTATTGCGTATGTTTTGAGCCGCGCAATTGGCAAGTCGCTTGGTGCAACCATCGGCGCTGCCATCGAGAAGTGTGATAAGAACATCATCCGCTACCTTGGTATGACGCTGATTCCGCAGGCGGGTGTTGCCATCGGCATGGCGCGCATGTGCCTGACGGATTTGCCCGCCTACGGCCCGACGATTAACGCCGTCGTGCTGGCAGGTACGCTCATCTACGAACTGACTGGCCCGGTCATCACCAAGATTGCGCTGACGAAAGCCGGCGAAATCAAGGAAGGCGGCGCAAAGCCCGCTGCGGTGACGGCAGCCAAATAATACTATTTCCAGATTCACCTGCGCCATCTGCTTGCGCCTTTTCCATTCTGGCGTCCGCTCATTCCACTTAGCGTAGCGCTGCTACGCTGCGTTTCATTCACGTTAGCCAGAATGAAAAATTCGCGGCGCATCTTGGCGCATTCTTATCTGGAAATAGTATAATAATTCATCTGGAAACAGTATAAATCCACCAAACAGAACGCCCCTTTCCGGCAGAGATGCTTCGGAAAGGGGCGTTTTTGAGTGCGGTCAGCTGCGCGGAATCCCGTCAGAGAAGTCCTCACGGCGCTTCCTGCGGCGATGCACGCGGAAGATGATGAACAGCGCAATGGTTGGAATCAGCAGAATCACGACGACGGGAATCACCGTTTCCGGCACAATCGGAATGCCGGTTTGCCCCTGCGTCATCGCGACAATCTCCTCATACGTCAGCGGCATGTTCGAGCGGCGCGCGACGCTGCGGCTGGCGACAAGGTTGAATGTAATCGGCGTGCCATCGTCGCTGACGTAGGTCATCGTGCCCATAATTTCGCCCGCGCTGACGGGTGCGGCAAAATCGCGCGTGTAGGAGACGGTAACGAGGTCACGAAGGTTTTCGGACAGGTAGTCGATGCGCTTCTTCGTCGTACTGAGTTCCGCAAGGGCGGCCTGCGTGGCATCCTGCGGCTGGCACAGGAGCGTCAGCTGCCCCTGATTCGGGTCGTCAATCTCATACGCGCTGGTGTAAATGCTGATGGGGTTCAGGTTGTACAGCTCGGAAATCGTGACGTGCTGATACTGGCTGAAGCCGTACGCCATCAGCTTCTTCGTGTCCGTCCAGACGCCGTACTGGCTGGAGTACATGACGACGGAAATCAGGTCAACGCCGTTCAGTGACGCTGAACCGACGTAGCAGTAGCCCGCCAGCGACGTCGAGCCGGACTTAATGCCCGTCATCGGCGCGTAATAGTAGCGGTTATCCGTCTTGTTGTACTGCGGCAGCATGATGCGGTGGCGGGTCGTCAGCGTGCGCGAACGCTGCTTGTTCGTCGCCGCCATCTTGTACTCGGTCGTTTTCGCAATCGTGCGGAAGGTGTCGTTCTGCATGGCGTAGCGCGCCAGCGTTGCCAAGTCGCGCGCAGTCGTGTAATGGTTGTCGTCGTGCAGGCCGTGCGGGTTCATGAAGTGCGTGCTGTTCATGCCGAGGTCGTGCGCGGTCTGGTTCATCAGCGCGACGAACGTGCTTTCATTCCCGGCGACGGCCTCCGCAATCGCTACTGCGCCGTCGTTGCCTGAACGAATCAGCGTGCCGAAGAGCAAATCCTGCATCGTCAGCTCTTCGCCTTCCTGCAGGCTGATGACGGTCGCTTCCGAGTCAATGGCGCGCATGGCGGCGGCAGAACCGTTGTAGCTGACCGTCACCTTGTCGTCAAGGTTGCTGTTGAGGATGCCCAGCAGCACGGTCATAATCTTTGTCGTCGAAGCGGGGTACATGGTCAAATCGGCATTTTTCTCGAAGATGACTTCCCCCGTGCTCTGCTCGATGAGAATAGCGGATGTGCAGTACAGCTGGTCGGCTTCGAGCAGCTCCGGGTGCGTCTCATCATACGGGTTCGCGTTGGGGTCGAGGGTGGGGTTCGGCATTTCTGCCACGGCGCTGATGGTCAGTAGCCCAAGTGCGAGCAGGAGACAAATCAGCCGGCGAAACGTTAGCATCAGGCGCAATCGTCCTTTCTGCACAGCAAAGCCATGCGAGAGTACAAATATCTATTCTATTATAGCATTTTGCGCCCCGGATGGCAAGGGGCAAAAAGGCTGCCCGCCCAAAGACGGACAGCCCATGCAATTGTTACACATTCCAGAATCGAAGCGTGCTCGTCACCGCGCCCGACATGTCCGGAATGGCGAACGGCACCGTTCCCGGATAGCCAATCAGCTGAAGTACCAGAATCAGCACGCCCAGAATCGCTACATACAGCGCGAACCAGTTCAGGCTCACGCGGCTGATGAGGCTGAGCATGAAGCGGATGGCGATATAGCCGCTGATTGCCGCCACGAGGATGCCCACCAGCGTCGGCACGAGCGTCAAATCCTGCACCCAGCCCTCTTCGATTGCGGTTTTGCCGTCGATGATGAGTGCGCCGACAATCGCGGGGGCGCTCATCATGAAGGAGAACTTCGCCGCGCTTTTGCGGTTCAGACCGGAGAGCAGACCGCCCGCCAGCGTCGAGCCGCTGCGGGAAACGCCCGGCAGCAGCGCCACACCCTGCATACAGCCCATGATGATGGCGTGCTTGAAGTTCGGCTGGTCGGCGTACTGCTTGCGGTGTGCGCTCAGCGTTTCCGCCAGCAGGAGGAAGAATCCCGTCAGCAGGAAGCTCGCGCCGAGGAACCAGCCCGTCTCGCAGGAAGTGATGAAATCATCAAACACAACCTTGAACAGCAGCGTCGGCAGGGAAGCGATGAAGAGCAGCAGCAGTGTCTTGGACTTGAAGGGGTTCTTCAGAATCGCCCACCAGTCCTTCCAGAACACGATGAGAACCGGAATCAGCGTGCCAACATGCAGGAGGATGTCCAGCATATGGTAGGCGCCTGTTTCATCAATTGTGAAGCCCATCAGGATTCGGCTGAGCAGCAGATGACCACTGGAGGAAATCGGAAGAAACTCGCCAAGCCCCTGCACGAGGCCGAGAATGGCGGCTTGCAGAATATTCATCGGGGAAGCACTCCTTTCGGATGACCGAAATTATCGTCCACGAATCAGTATAGCATACTTACCGCCATTTGTCAGCCTTTTGCAGGAAATTTTACAGGGGAGGCAGGCGAATTACACCCGCATCCACTGCACGCCTTCTTTGTTGTCCTTGACGGCAATGCCCATATCCTTCAAAATGTCGCGGATGCGGTCGGATTCCGCCCAGTTCTTGTCCTTCCGCGCCTGATAGCGGCTCAGCAGCAGTTCACGGACGGTGCTCTGCTCTTCATCGGTGGCGTCTGCCGGGGCAATGATGACGTATTCGCCGTCGCCGTGCACTTCGCTCGTCGCCTTCTGCGCGTCGCGGATGACCGCTGCCTTTTCCAGCAGGCTGAGGGACAGCACCGCGTCAAAGTCGCCCACCAGCGCCAGCTTCTCATCATCGGACAGGTCTTTCGCCTTCAGCACGTCGTACAGGCGCGTCACGGCCAGAGAGGTGTTCAGGTCAGCATCCAGCGCCTGACGGAACTTCTCCTGATATGGCTTCATTTTCTCCGCATCCACCGGCGTACCCGCGGGAATCAGTGACGCAATGCGCCCCAGCAGCTTCGTGTACGCAGCGGCAGCATTGTCCATGTTCTCCCAAGTGAACATCTGGCTCTGCCGATAGTGGCTCTGCAGGCAGAACAGGCGGTACACCAGCGGGTCATAGCCTTTGTCCTGCAAAAGAGACACGGTCAGGAATTCGCCCTTCGATTTGCTCATCTTGCCGCCCGTGGTGTTCAGGTGATGCACATGGAACCACGTTTTGCACCACTCGTGACCGAGGTAGCTTTCGCTCTGGGCGATTTCGTTGGTGTGGTGGGGGAAGGCGTTGTCGATGCCGCCGCAGTGCAGGTCAAGGTATTCACCGAGGTGCTTTTTGCTGATGCACGAGCACTCGATGTGCCAGCCGGGATAGCCCACGCCCCACGGCGAATCCCACTTCAGCGCCTGATCCTCGAACTTCGACTTCGTGAACCACAGCACGAAGTCCGCCTTGTTGCGCTTGTTCGTGTCCTCATCCACGTCGTCGCGCACGCCGACTTCGAGGTCTTCCTCGTTGTGGTCGTTAAAGACGTAGTACTTTTCCAGCTTGCTGGTGTCAAAGTAGATGTTGCCGCCTGCGTGGTAGGCATAGCCTTTCTCCAGCAGCACGGTAATCATGTCGATGTAGTCGGGGATGCAGTTCGTTGCGGGCTCAACCACGTCGGGGCGCTTGATGTTGAGCTTCTGGCAGTCAGAGAAGAACGCATCGGTGTAGAACTTCGCGATTTCCATGACCGTCTTGTGCTCACGGCGCGCGCCCTTGAGCATCTTGTCCTCGCCCGTGTCGGCGTCGCTGGAAAGATGGCCGACGTCGGTGATGTTCATTACGCGCTTGACGTCGTAGCCCTCATAGCGCAGCGCCTTTTCGAGCATGTCCTCCATAATATAGGTGCGCAAGTTGCCGATATGCGCGAAATGATAGACCGTCGGGCCGCAGGTGTACATGGACACCTTGTTGCCGAAGCGCGGCACAAACGGCTCCTTGCGGTGGGTGAGCGAATTATACAGAATCATCAGATTCCACTCCTTTTACTGTGCAGCTTCTTCCTGCTTTACAAAGGTGAAGCCGTAGAAATCAAATTGACTGCCGGGGAGGAACACGAACGCGACTGAACACACGCCCGGCAGCACGTTCACGTCGAAGCACTGCACGCCGCGTTCCGTTCCGCTGAACTGCGCCAGCGAGGTCAGCTGTTCGCCCTCCTGATTGGTGAAGCGAATCGTGACGGGGTTCGTCGAAAGCGGCGTCTGTCCGTCCAAGCGGAGTTCCGCATGGGTGGATGTGCCGAAATCCATGTTGTCCCAGACAAGCGACACGTTGTTGCCGATGCTCGTGACGGCGCTGCCGCTGCGGGTGAAGCTGTCGCCGTAGACTGTGTCGGCGTCTTGCGCCGTCTGCGGCAGCCACGCGCGGCTCTGCTTCTCAAACGAGAAGCCTTTCAGGTGAATCTTGCTCGTCAGCGAGAAGCACAGCGTATGCACGCCCGTCAGGCGCTCTGGCAGGTGGTACGTTTCGCTCTGGTAGACGTTCCAAATGCTCGGCTTCTGGTAGGGCAGAACTGCAATCAGCCGTCCGCCGTCCGCCGGGTTGCCGTCCCAGAGCTTGATTTCGTACAGGTTGCTGTCCAGCGCGAAAACCGGAAGCGTGATAACGTCCGAACCGACATCGCCGAAGTCGATTTTGGTGTAGCCCGCCATGCTTTCGCCGTCGCGCGCGAAGGATATGCCCTGCTCGTTGCCATTGCCGATTTCGCCGGAGGAAAGCGAGTACAGCCCGCCGGAGATAAAGCCGTAGGGATCAAGGAACGGCTGCCCCAGCCCGGTGATGACAATATCCTGCTGGCTGATGATACGAGGATGGTCATACCCGTTTGTGCAGGAGGCGCGCAGGTACACCGTGTCGTCGCCCAGCGCCGTCACCGTCACCACGTCGCCGTCCACCGAACACGACGCGCAGGGGGAGTCGATACCCTGACCATTGGTGACGCGGAAGGCAATCGCCTGCTTGTCCGCATCCGCCGGATGAACCGCCACGCGGAAGGAGACCGTCGGATGCTCGCTGCCCAGACGCTTGTCGCCCAGCGGCAGCAGCTCAATGCGGCGAATCGGCTTGTCTGCGGGCATTTCTTCCTGACGGCACAGCACGGCGGAGCAGCTGCGCCCCGGCGTTTTGTGCGCCGCACGGACGGGCAGCGTTAATTCAGCGCCGACCAGCCCAACGCCCGACACGCGGATGCGGATGGCGCCTTCGTCCGCCAGCGCGCCGACAATCGCCAGCAGCTTGCCGCTGAACAGGCGGCGCGTGTTCGTCTTGTAGCCGTCTCGGTCGGTGGAGTCGCCATTATCCAGCCCCAGCAGACGCCCACAGCCGTCAACATCCACCAGCACGCGATCCACCGCGTTTTCAACGGGGGTGCCGTTTTCGTCCGCCACGGTGATGGTCACGAACGTCATGTCCTCGCCATCGCCCAGCAGGAAAGCGTCCTCCGCGGACAGCACAATATGGTGGCTTTCGCCGGGTGTACGCTGGACGTCCTCGGCAATCAGATGTCCGTCCGCGTCATACGCGCGCGCGACCAGCTCGCCCGCCTCAAACGGCACTTGCCACGCCGGACGGCAGTGTGCCCAGTCCGTGCGGCTGACTTCCTGCACACCCAGCGAACGCCCGTTGAGCAGCAGTTCGGCTTTCACGCCGTTCGTCATGACCGGCACGTCAATCATTTGACCCGGATTCCAATCCCAGTATACGCCAATGTGCACCATCGGCGCGTTCGTCCACAGGGATTTGAATAAGTACCAGTAGTCTTTCGGGAACACCGCCGTGTCCATCATGCCGAAATAGCACGACCGGGTGTGGTACGGCGTGGGTTCGCCGATGTAGTCAATGCCGCTCCAGAGGAACTGCCCCAGCGAATACGGCGTGTTCAAATCTTCCACGATGCACTTGCGCATGTCCTTCGTGCCCCAGCTGGACGTGGAATTGCCCAGCGCGGAGCATTGCAGATCCTCGTCGGAGAGAATCGACGCTGCCATCGGGAAGTGGTAAATGCCGCGGCTGGACAGCGCCGAAGCTGTCTCACTGCCGTAAATCACCCAGTCAGGATGCTCGGCGTGGTGCGCCTCGTAATACTTTTCGCCGTAGTTGTAGCCTTGCGCGTCTACCAAATCAGCGCATTTCCGCGCACCTTCCCACGGCATGAAGTTGCTGCCAATGGTGATGACGGCATTGCCGCGCGGGTCGTGCAGGCGCACATTCTCGCACAGGTCGCACGTTACCTGCTGAGCGGATTCATCCAGATGCGTGTCCAGAATCTCGTTGCCGATTGACCACATCAGCAGTGACGGATGATTGCGGTCGCGGCGAACCCATGCGGCGACATCCGACGGCATGTCGGTGGGGAAGAAGCGCGCGTAGTCAAACGGCGTTTTGGCACGCAGCCACATATCAAACGCTTCGTCTACCACGAAAATGCCGAGCTCGTCGCATAAGTCCATCACCTGCTTCGCGGGCGGATTGTGGCTTGTGCGCAGGGCATTGACGCCCATTTGCCGCATGGCGCGCAGCTGGCGGCGCATCGCCTTTTCGTGGAACGCCGACCCCAGACAGCCTAAGTCGTGGTGCAGGCAGACGCCGTGCAGCTTGACGGGCGCGCCGTTGACCAGCAGTCCGCGATCCGTGGTGAATGTCAGGTCGCGGAAGCCGACGTTCTGCCGGATAACCTGATTGCCCAGCATGGTTTGCAGCGTGTAAACGTTTGGCGCGTCCGGCGACCAGAGCTTCGGCGAAAGCACCTGCATGACCGCCTTGGCGTGGTCGCCCGCGGCTTCGACCGTCACATCGCACACCGGCACGTCGCCGTCGAGCAGCACATGTGTCAGCACGCTGTTGTCCTTCACGCCGCAAAGCTCCGTGTCAATGGTCATCGTCCAGCTTTCCAGCTCGTGCGTGGTCGTGACGTACACGCCGTCCGGCGGAATATGGCGCTTGGGCAGCACATGCAGCGTCACATCGCGGTAGATGCCCGCGCCGGAATACCAGCGGCTGTTCGGACTTTGATGGCGGATATGCACCGCCAGCGTGTTTCTGCCGACGAGCAGCAGACTGGTCAGGTCTACGTCGAACGCTGTGTAGCCGTAATGATGCGTGCAGACGATGTGCCCGTTGAGCAGCACGTCGCAGTCCATATACACGCCGTCGAACCGCACGAGGACGCACGACGCGCACCAGCTTTCCGGAACGTCCAGCGTGCGCAGATACCACGCACCCGTCGTTTCGTATAGGTCGTTTTCGTTTTCAATCAGAAAATCATGGGGTAAATCGACTGCCTGAAGTGCCGCATTGCTCACATCTTCCAGCGTCGAGCCGAGCGGCAGCTTGCAGAATTGCCAGCCATCGTTGAGCAGCTGTTCCACGGTCATCCCTCCATCGTATGAAGTCAAGGCGGCGCAAAAGTCCGCCCAAATATCTAATGTAGAAATTCGCCTTTTCATCAGAAAAGTCCTGCTGAAAAAGGCTTGAACTGCGTAAAAAGTCATCAAATAGGTGCAAAAATGCAGGTGAAGCATCCGCTCCGCCTGCAAGTAAGTCACACGTCGATGAATTTGCGGAATTCCGGCAGGATACCGATGCCGTCCGGGTAGTGCGCGGCAAACTGAGGTACAGCATGGCTGGGGAAGCTGTTGCCTTCAATGAACGTCGGGCCGTTCGGCGTGATGGCAACGTCCCACGCGACAAAGCGCATTTGCGGTACTTTCTGCGCGGCGTCAAGGCACATCTTCTTCGCCTCTTCCCAGTAAGGAATCGTAAAGCCGATAATGTCCGTGCCGGTGATGGGGTGCTTGGTGTAGGTGTTGCCCGCCTTGTCCGCGCCAACAGTCAGCAGCTTGCCGCTTTCCAAATCAATGCGCGCCGCCATGCCGCCGCAGTCCACATTGTCCATCACCTTGCCGTTGCCGATGCGCAGGAACGCATAGACGATGCCCTGCTTCTTGTCGCCCAGCAGCGTCGCAATGCGGCAGGTGTTGACCGACGTCGGGCACATGCGCGCCATCTCCGGATGCTGCACGACGATTTCTTCCAGAATGCCGATGTTCTTGTCCATCAGCAGCTGGTGGAACGCCTTTGCGCCCCCCTTCCAGTCCTCCGGCGTGAACTTCAGGATGCCCTGACCGCTCGATCCCTCCAGCGGCTTGCCGATGAGGGCGGGGAGCGTCATCATGTCCTCCAGCTTGTCAAGCGGCGTATCCGCGTTAATCAGCAGCCACTTGCGCGGAATCCACTCCTTGAACAGCTCGTTGAACTGCGTCTTGTCGTCGAAGAAATGCCAGTACGCCTTGTCGTTCATCCGGCGGACAATGCTGTTGGAAATGCCGCGCGTGATGACGGTCTTGCGCTGCGCATCGTTGAGTTTGTACATCTGTGCGATTTTGTAGTCCACATAGCCCGCGTTGTACTTCACAGCACAGCGGAGCATGTCGCACAGCAGCCAGATGCGGGATTTGCCGGAGCGCTCATGCAGCAGCCCGGCGGTTTTCCACATGGCCTTCCAGTCCATCTTGAACAGACGCTTGAAGAAATACGAAAGACGGCTCATGCTGATGCCCCTTTCTTGCTTGCAGAATCAGATACAATCAGACGTTGAAGCGGAACAGCACGATGTCGCCGTCCTTCATCACATAGTCCTTGCCTTCGGAGCGAACCAGCCCCTTTTCCTTGCACGCTGCCATCGAGCCGAGTTCCACCAGCGTGTCGAAAGGCACGATTTCCGCGCGGATGAAGCCCTTCTCGAAGTCAGTGTGAATCTTGCCCGCGGCTTGCGGTGCTTTCGTGCCGTTGACAATCGTCCATGCGCGGCATTCGTCTTCGCCCGCCGTCAGGAAGGAAATCAGCCCCAGCAGCCGATAGCACGCCGTAATCAGCCGATCCAGACCCGACTGCCCGATGCCCAGTCCTTCGATGAATTCCGCCTTTTCGTCGGGACTCATCTGCGCAATTTCCTCTTCAATCGCGGCGGAAATGACGATGATTTCGGCATTCTCGCTCTTCGCGATGGCTTCCACGCGGTCAAGCCCCTTGATTTCGCTCTCCGGCTTACCGAGGTCTTCTTCGGCGATGTTTGCCGCGTAGATGACCGGCTTGGTCGTCAGCAGGAACCAGCCGTCCAGCACTTCCTTCTCTTCGTCGGTCACGGGGCAGGTGCGCGCGGGCTTGCCGGCTTCCAGATGGGCGTAAATCTTGTCCGCCAGTTCGACCTCGATGCCCGCCTTCTTGTCGCCGCCGCGGAAGTTCTTCATCGCCTTGTCCTTGCGGCGCTGCACGGTGTCCATGTCCGCGAAAATCAGCTCGAGGTTGATGGTCTCGATGTCGCGGGCGGGGTCAATCGAGCCATCAACGTGGATGATGTTCTCGTCTTCAAAGCAGCGCACGACGTGGACAATCGCGTCCACCTCGCGGATGTGGCTCAAAAACTTGTTGCCCAGCCCTTCGCCGTGGCTCGCGCCTTTCACCAGACCCGCAATGTCCACAAACTCGATGGTCGTAGGGGTAATCTTCTTCGGGTGATACATTTCGCCCAGCACGTCCAAGCGGTGGTCAGGCACCATGACAACGCCCGTGTTCGGCTCGATGGTGCAGAAAGGATAGTTGGCCGCCTGTGCGCCAGCCTGCGTGATGGCATTAAACAGGGTGCTTTTGCCGACATTGGGCAAACCGACAACGCCTAATTTCATAATCCGGATTCTCCTTCTGTGATGCTGTGATAGCGCTCTTTATTATAAACGCATTCCAGCAGAAATGCAATTCATTTTGCAAAGAAATTCGCCGATTCGCTGATTTTGCCGCAAACCTTGACGGAAAGTGTGCGTTATGCTATCATATGGGCAGAAGAACGCGCGAAAGGAGCGGAGGGAAAATGTACTACTGCACGAACTGCCATCGGGTGACACCGGAAAGAACGGAAAGCTGCCCGTACTGCGATAAATTCGACCGTCTGCGTCCGGCAGAGGAAGCGGACGAGTGCCGCTTGACGGAGCTGGATGCGCTGAACGCCTCGGTGATGGAAAGTCTGCTCAAAGAGGCGAATGTGCCGTATATCGCCCGCCCGATGATGGGCGCGGGCATCAGCGCGGCGCTCGGCGTGACGCTGGAAAAATTCGTGTTCTTTGTGGCGTACCGCGATTACGCCCGCGCGCAGGAACAGCTGGAAGCCCTGCTTGCGCCGGACGACCACGCGGCGGACGCAGACTTCGCGGACGAGGACGAAGAATCGGAAGATGAGGACGAATAATCCGCATACAAATCGCGGCGACTGGCATTGCTGTCAGCCGCCGCGTGTGTTTTTGGGATTGGGGCAACACCGCACAATTCGGCGGCGCGTCGGAACTTTATACTATTTCCAAATGAGAATGCGCCAAGATGCGGGCCCGCCGCCGAACACCGGCCGCTGCGCGATGAGCGCGCAGACCTCACGCCAGATCTCCACGCGGTGCGAGCCGAACGAGGCGTCCGCCTCGCCGTGGAGCAGGCGCGAAGCTTCATACAGCGTCCCGCTCTGCCCCGGATAAAAATACACCGCGAGCAGCACGGTCAGCGCCAAAGCGCCCTCCGCCGCCAGAATATACCTCCTCCGCCGCCCACGCGTGAGCTTCGGTAGCATCAGCGCGCATGAGCCAGGCAGCGCGACCCACGCGGACGAGCACTCGCTCCGGTACAGGACATAGAGCGCCATTGCCGCGGGGAGCAGCAAAAGAAGATCGTACCCGCGCTTTTTGACCGCCGTATATACGAGCACCGGCACCGCGAGCGAAAGCACGGAGCCGAGGATCAGGGTATTTCCCACCGTGCCGAGATACATGCCGGAATAGAGCGTTCCCGCGTCGGCAAAGCGCCAGCCGTTCGGGTACAGCCCGAGCGGGTTCCCGCCCGCGATCTGCCAAAGCGCCACGGCGCAGCAGAGAAATACGCTTGCTCCGAACACACGGACATAGATGATCTTTTTCCGTCCCCAGCGGGCTATGCCGAGCGCCGTGAGCGCATAGAGAAACTGCGTGAAAAGCCCGTCGTACCGCCCCGCGCCGAGGAACGTTTTCTCCCGCCACGGGCTGAGCGCCGCGGAAACGAGATTCCAGCCGAGGAACGCGCACGTTAAATAGAAAAACGCACCCGGCTTTTTTTCAAACAGCCGCGCGCCGGTGCAGAGGCACGGCAGCAGCCCGAGCAGCCACACCGCCGTCGCGCCGGTGTAAAGCCAGAATTTTGCCGCCGTGAGGTTCGCGTAGCCGTGAAAGCCCGTGAACAGCGGAAAGAGCGCCAGCAGGCAGAGTATGTACTTGTCCGTGAGCCATGCGCAGCGCTTTTCGGCTTTTGTCATGCTCTGTTCCTCCATGGGATGCACTCCCTCAGTCAGCAGCTTTGCCGCTGACAGCTCCCTCATGGAGGGAGCCGGTTTTAAAAAGTATACCCCATCCCCCGCGGGAAAGCAACTTGCCGCGGCTTCTCTCCCGTGGTAGAATGTGCCCGAGAGGAAGGTGCGCCCCATGATCTTTGATACCCACGCCCACTATGACGACAAAAAATTCGACGCCGACCGGCGGGAAGTTCTCGCCGCGATGCCGGCAAAGGGCGTTTCGCTCATCGTCGATCCCGGCTGCGACGGTGAAAGCTCCCGCGCGGCGTGCGCGCTCGCGCAGGAGTTCCCGTTCGTATACGCCGCCGTGGGCTGGCACCCGGAGGAATGGCAGAGCTGGAACGGCGAGAGCATGGCGCTGCTGCGCTCGCTCTGCGCGCAGCCGAAGGTGGTCGCCATCGGGGAGATCGGGCTGGACTATTACTGGGACACCGAGCACAAGGCGCTGCAGAAGGAGATGTTTGAGCGGCAGCTCTCGCTCGCCATTGAGCGTAAGCTGCCCGTGATCGTGCACGACCGCGAGGCGCACGGCGATTGCCTTGAAATCGTGATGAACTACCCCGAGGCGCGCGGCGTGTTCCACTGCTTTTCCGGCAGCGCGGAAATGGCAAAGGAGCTTGTCCGGCGCGGCTGGTATCTCGGCTTTGACGGCCCCGTCACTTACAAGAGCAACAAAAAGGCCGCCGAGGTGCTCGCCGTGACGCCGCTTGAGCGCATTCTCGTCGAGACGGACAGTCCGTACATGGCCCCCGAGCCGTGCCGCGGGAAGCGCAGCGACTCGTCGCTGCTCGTCTATGTGCTGGAGAAGATCGCCGCTCTCAAGGGCGTTTCCGCGGAGGAAATGACGCGCATCACGCAGGAAAACGGCTGCCGCCTTTTCGGTATCGAAGCATAAAAAACCGCCGTCGGAGGATCGCTCCTCCGGCGGCAGACTGTTATTTATCAATCTCTGTACTTTCTCTGATACATCTCCGACGGCAGCAGCTCGCTGAGCTCCGTCAGGATCAGCTCCGGGCCGGCGGCGATCGGGTGGGCGTCGCACAGCGGCAGCTTTCCCGTCAGCGGGAGCTGCAGGTGCATGCTCGTTTCGCCGCTCTCGCCGTTCCGGAGGACAAGAACGCCGCCGTGGAGCCGCGCGAGCCCCTGCGCGATCGTGAGACCGAGCCCCGCATCCGACGCACCGGTGAGCGTATCCTCCCGCCGCGGCACAAAGGCCTCGGCAAGCTCTTCCTCCGTCAGGCCCGGCCCGTCGTCGCAGACGGTGAGCTGGCAGCGGCGGCCGAACTGTCTCAGCCGGAAGACGATCTTCCCGCCGTCGCCGGTGCGGCGGACGCAGTCGGCGATGAGGATGAGCAGGAGCTGCTCGAGCTTGCTCTGCTCGCCGATCACGAAAAGGCTCTCCCCCGCCGGGTCGAACCGGAACGTGATGTTCCGCCGCCGCAGGAAGATCTCCGCCGAGTCCACCAGATCGGCGATGAGATCGCCGAACGAGAGAGGCTTCGGCCACGAGAGCTGATCGTCGGCGGCGAGCGCGTTGAGATCGGCAAGCTGGTTGGTGACATGGAGGAGCTTATAGTAGCTGTGGTAGAGGACCGCGCTGACTTTCGCCCGCTCCTCGTCATAGTCCTCGTCCCAGGTTTCCGGCTCGTCCTTCAGCAGCTGCTCGATCGACAGCCGGAGATTGAACGCCGCCGAGCGCATCTGCCGCAGCGCCGTCGGCGGCACCGGCAGCGGTTCCGGCTCCTCCGTCCGGATCGTGAGGACAAGGATCTCGCCGCTGCGCACGGCGGTAATGTTTCTCGGTGTATCGCCGATGGTGAGCACGGCAGCAAAGCTGTCACCCCAGCCGGTCTCCTCCAGGTCCGGGAAGCGCTCCGCGGCGCTCTCGCCGGTAACGTCCGCGCCGAACAGCCGGCATGCCGCCGGATTGGAGAACACGATGCGGCCCTGTGCGATGCCGCAGACAGCGTCCCGGCTCAGCCGGAACAGCGGCGCAAGCGCCGCACCGGAGATTTCCACTTTTTCCATATCAGCAGTTTTCCCTTTCTGCGCTGGATTATTGCCCGTATCATACCACAAATTTTGCGGCGTGGATACTACGATTTTTTGTTTTTTGCGCAGTTTCGGCGTCAGACGCTGTTTTCTATACATATTCACTAACTAACTGTCGAGAATTATTTAATATTGTTTGAAAAAAACACTTGTTCTATGTGCGGAAATGTTGTAAAATGCAGCCGGTTAGAAAAGAGATCAAAAAATTTTTTACAGGAGGATACACACATGATTAGAATTGGTATCAGCGGATTCGGACGCATCGGCCGTCTGGCGGCCCGCGTGGCTCTGCGCCGCGGCGATATGGAGGTCGTTGCAATCAACGCTCCGGACAAGACTCCTGAGCAGATCGCTTACGTTTTCTCCCATGACTCCGTCCACGGCAAGTGGGAAGGCACCGTCTCCTACGACGAGCATCACCTGATCGTTGACGGCAAGCCCATCCTGCTCCTCAGCAGCCGCGATCCCTCCACCCTCGGCTGGGGCGAGCTGAACGTTCCTTACGTTGTTGAGTGCACCGGTAAGTTCCTCACCGCCGAGAGCGTGCAGCCCCATCTGGACGCCGGCGCGAAGTTCGTGCTGATGAGCGCCCCCGCGAAGGACAAGACCCCGATGTTCGTATACGGCGTCAACCACAAGACCTACTCCGCCGATCTGAAGGTCGCCTCCGCCGCTTCCTGCACCACCAACTGCCTCGCTCCCATGGCGAAGGTCCTGCACGACAACTTCGGCATCGTTGAAGGCCTTATGACCACCGTTCACGCCGCCACCGCCACCCAGAGCATCGTTGACGAGTACTCCAAGAAGAACTGGCGTCTCGGCCGCAGCACCTACGACAACATCATCCCCTCCACCACCGGCGCTGCGAAGGCCGTCGGCAAGGTCATCCCCGAGCTGCAGGGCAAGCTGACCGGCATGTCCATGCGTATCCCCGCTCCGGACGGCTCCATCGTTGACCTGACCGTGTCTCTCGCCAAGGAGACCACCTACGAGGAAGTCTGCGCCGCGATGAAGGCCGCCTGCGAAGGCGAGCTGAAGGATGTCATGGCTTACGAGGATCAGCCCATCGTCTCTTCCGACATCATCGGCGAGACCCACTCCAGCATCTTTGACGCGCAGGCCGGTATCGCTCTGAACGGCCACTTCATGAAGCTCTGCGCCTGGTACGACAACGAGTACGGCTTCACCTGCAACATGATGCGTCTGCTTGCTCACATCGCCTCCGTCCGCGGCGAGTAAGTTTAAGCTTCTGCGCGCTCAATTCTCAAGGCATAAACTCAATGCCCCCATCCTGCCCTAAGCAGGACGGGGGCATTTCTTCGGGAGGAGCTTTATGTGTCATTCTACCGTGATTCTGGCATGCAGCTCACTTATGGACTATGTGAACGCAGCGCAGAAAAAAGTCGGAACGGAACTTCCGGTTTTGTATATGAATCGCGTCTATCACCGCGACCCCAAGGAGATGCGCCGGCATATTCTCGCGCAGCTTGCTGCGCTGCCGGTCGGTGCGGATACCGTTCTCGTCGCCATGGGGTTTTGCGGCGGTTCATGGGCCGACATTGAAGCGCCGTGCCGCATTGTGATGCCGAAAATCGACGACTGCGTTTCACTCCTGCTGCAATGCGGCGACACACCCGTCAGCGATCTCAAAAAGCCCGGGCACTTGTACGTCCGTGAAAAGGACCCGCACAGAGAGTCTTTTCATGCCATTTTTGACCGTCTAACGCAAGACGTTGACGCCGAAACAAAAAAGCGTTATCACGAGGACTGGAAGCGGCTCTATTCCAACATTGACATTATGGACACCGGTCTGAACCGCTGCCGCGAAGCGGCATACCGCACCATAGTGCAGGAAGATGCCGATTGGTTGGATGCGGAGCTGTCGTATGTTTCCGCCGGAACGCACCTGCTGGAAAAACTTTTTTCCGGCCAATGGGATGGGCAGTTTCTGGTAGTGGAAAAGGGCGGCCGTATCAAAAAAGAGCAGGTTTTGATCTAACCGTTCCCCGGAGGATTTTATATGAATACGGTACTTCTCGGCAACATCGTTGCGCTCATCGGCGCGGCCATCATGGTCTCGACCGGCTTTCTGAAAACAAAAAAGCAGATCCTCACCGTGCAGTGCTTTCAGTTCGTCGTGCTGAGCGCATCGAACGCCATTCTCGGCGCGTTCACGGGCATCACCGCCAACGTCATCGGCATCGCGCGCAATCTCTTCTGCATGAAAAAAGAGTTCACGACGCCGTGGAAGATCGTGTTCATCGCCGCGCAGCTTGCGCTGCTGTTCGCCTTCAACTCCGACGGCTGGTTCGGGCTGCTGCCCGCGGCGGCCACCTGTGTGTACACGTGGTTTCTCGATCTCAAGGACGCGGTGCAGCTCAAAATCGTCATTATCGTCACGCTGCTCTGCTGGGCGGTCTACGACTTCGTTTTCAAAAACTATGTGACGTTTGCCTTCGATTTCGGCGCGGTCGTGTCCAATCTCATCGGCATCGTCACGCTGCGGAGAGCGGCAAAGCCGGAGTAATTTTCTCCCCCCTTAAGCGCTTGAACCGGACTGTGATTCCCAAAGCCTTTTTCTGCCTTCAAACAAGCAGAAAAAGGTTTTTTTCGCTTAACAGAAGACGGCAGTTCTCGCGAGCTTTTGTTTCCGCTTTACCTGTTTTTTACGCAGTTCAGGTTTCGCAGTTTACATTCCGCCTTTATACTGAATTATGAGCGCAAAAAGAAAGCCGCTGCCATACAAGAAGACGCTAAAGCACATACAACGGTTAAAAAGGAGCAATAGAATACCTTTCTTCGGTATTTCGGCGCAAATGCAACACTGTTCTGAATCACACACAGAGGTCGAATTGTCCTCTATGTAAGCGGCTGTCCGAAAGAAGCCAGTGTAATCTTCTCCGGAACAGCCCTTGATAAAGATATGGCAAAAACGCTCATCATCTTTATCAACGATATAAATTCTTTCTACAATCGTCTGGATCAAAGTGACCAGGACCTCCGGCTGCGCATCCTTTGCATATTCTGCAAAGGAGAGCAGCCTTTCCTTTGTCATTTCCAAGTCACGGATGGCAATCATATTGTTCTTTCTGCCCTCATCCAGTTTGGAAAGCTGCCGCTCCGTTTCCCTCAGTTCTTCAGCCAGATTTTGCAAATCCTCTTGAATAAATTGCTTGATATTGCCATCTGCTTCACGCAGATTTCTTGTCTGTGCTGCAATATCCGCTTTCAGCTTGTCACGTTTCTTTTTAATGAAGGTGTGCTCCTGTACTGTCTGTGATTTTTCAAGAACCTCCTCGATTTTAATTTCGAGAATATCTTTGAACCGCTCACTGTTTTCATCTGACAGGTTGGATAACTGCTGTACGACAAATTCATCCAGAAGAACGCCGTCTACCGCTTTGAAATTACATTCCTTTTTGCGATAGCCGGGACAAACATATTTGAATCGAGGTTTTCCGTTCGTCCAACGGTCGGACTCGGAAATCACACTCAATCGCCTGCCGCAGTGAGGACAATGCACCAGTCCTGCCAACAATGCGTTGGTCTTTCTGTGAGGGCGATTGTATTTCTCTGCAATAGCATCCAGAAGTTCCTGCACTTCAATCCATTGTTCACTTGAAATAAAGCCTTCATGCCTTCCGACCGCAATAATCCACTCACTAACAGGCTTGCTTTCAATGGTCTGAACATATTTTGGAGAGATGAATGTGCTGTCGCTGCCCTCGTACTTTTCTTGGTCGGTTTTATTGTAAGCCGACAATCCGTGAGTTCCGTCAAACTCTGTCATATCTCCAAACACATTGCCGTCGTGTTCGATGAAATAATTATAGCTGCGTTTATCAGCAGTGCAATAAATGGGATTTCTCAAGACCAGTCTTGTGGTGGATGCGTTAAATGCAGCACCGGAAGGAGTGTGGAATCCTTCCTCATTCATCTGTTTTGCAGTACTCTGGATGCTGCGAGTAGTTCTGAAGATTTCGTACAAACGCTGAACCATGCGTTTTTCTTCCGGCAGACTTTCTAAGTAGCTGTATGCTGATTTCCCCTTTCCGCTTCCGGTTGTTACACGACGGACAGTAAATCCCATCGGTGTATTGCCGCCGAGCCATCGTCCGTCCTTTGCAAGTTCCATCATATTGTCTACAATTCTTTCTGTCAGAGTATCTCTTTCAAATTCCGCAATGACAGCGAATATCTGAATAAAGATTTTATATAGTCCGCTGGCAGTATTGATACCATTGGAGCAAATCAAGAGATTAACATGGTACATTTCCAAGAAATCCATCAAACGGATTAGGTCTGCTGTTTTTCTGCCGACACGATCCAGCTTGTAACATACGATTGCTTTGATTTTTCCGTCCTGCACATCATGCAGCATTCTCTGAAAATCCGGTCTGTCTGAAAAATATCCACTCAGACCTTTATCTTCATATTGAAGAAATTCATAATCTTCATCCAGTCCCAATTCCTTTTTAGCGTAATCTGCACATTGTTTGAATTGAACACCGATACTGTCACCCTTATTGGTGATACGAGATTTACGGGCGTATATCGCTACACCACGATTATCTTTTTCAATTTTTCTCTGTTTCTTCATGGGTAGTCACCTCCGCTCATATCATACCGCCATCCCAGTTATTCTATCAAGTTTGTGGGCGTTGCCACGAATCCATTCCAGAAACACATACAAGGTTTCTGTATCAAAATTTCTGATTTCCTGTGCGATAAATTCCGCTCGTTTCTGCTGAAAGACTTCCATAGTTTCTTTGAATTTTTGTCCTCTGTGAATTACTGCAATCAAATAGTTCCCTCCGTTTCTGTCTGTGGTTCTGACCTCGGACCAACTTGGTCCAAAGTCAGATAATGAAAAAAGCTGCTACACAGATGCAACAATGACAGACACAAAAGATTCTGTATCTGACTTGATGCTTCCATGTAACAGCTCCGACAGTTCGGACTGACTAAAAATATGTTTGTATAAATATGGGACTTGCCCATCAATAAAATTTTGTATGAAGCAGTATTTAATTTTCATCTGTGACTATCATAGCATGAAATGTCAAAATAAGCAATCTTGTCAAGTTCAGCCAAAGAGCATATCCCAAAGTTGAGAACAGGCAGCTAATAGCAGATTTTCATTTTGCCGTAAGTTGCAGTAAGGATATTTTTGATTTTCTAATTAAAGCTTAATGATACCTCTGGACAAATTGTCCAGAAGTCACTGTGACATTTACGAAATTCCGGACGCCTCATCAAGAATTTACAATACAAAATCTCTACGCCTTACTTTGGTACAAGTTACACCATAGTACTTCATCCCAACTTGGGACGAAGTTGATTTTCAGAAAATAGAAGCACTGTCTTGTGTCCAATTCGTTCACAAGCATAAAGCTCAGCCCTTCAACTTCTACCCCAATTATGTCGAAGTGATTCTCGTTTTTCTGTTTCCTACATTTTTAACTTTGTGCCAGGTTGGCACGAAGTTTTTCACCCAACTTGGGATGAAGTTGTATCCGAGCATTGCCACTTTTGTTACTTGTGGGCGAGTTGCCCACAAGGCTTCCTGACAATATGTTGGGAAAAGTGAATTGCCATACATCACATAAATAATCAGAGACAACTTCTCCCATGTTTTCATTTTTTCGTTTATGGAAAATTGAACTTCTATGCAAATTGCGCAGAAGTCAGTAAGTAAAAGTATTCAGAATGAATGCGTAGCCGTCACCCCTGGTGGCGTTCAAAGGGGATTGGGGATGCTTCCCCAACAAGCAATTTACGAAGATTTCCCCTCTGGGGGAATCTTCGTAAATAAGTGAACCTGTACAGGTTTACACTGCTTGCCAATTTGTAACGCCTATAATATACGGGCAAAATTATTCCCAAGTTGGGAATAAAAACCTGATACATCTTCACCTGAATTGGGTGGAAGTTTCAAATCTGACTTCTGCCCAATTAGAGCAGAAGTTAATCTGTACTTGTCCACAATTTGGGCACAAGTTATATGCGGGAAGGAAACCGTCAAGCAGGGCAATGTGGTAACTTTGCCTATATTTTAAAACTCACAGAGAATACAGTTGCTTTAGCAAATTGGCATCTCGTCTGGAATCTCTAACTTCCAATCTCCCCAATACACTTTTTTCTGTTTCCGGGCTCCAATAGATTTTTAGATTTTCTTTTGCACGAGTGATTGCAGTATAGAAAATATTGTGAGTAATGCGTTCCTCTGTTTCGTTAGTGATTACAATTTTCACAGAACGATATTCCAAACCTTGAGCTTTATGGATAGATACCGCATAAGCAACCTGAAATGGAACGACCGTGTCAGAATAATCATCATCTTCATCTGTGCTTCTATATTTATCGACGCTGAATTTGATTATAGAATTTCCGCTTTCAGATACATCCATCAATTCAAAATCATATCCCCACGCATCCAATTCATTGATCGCACAATCCAATTCGATTTCGAACCAAATTTTCAGTTCCTCTGTGGTAATACCTACAATACGCCCCTTCGAATTGTTGTGAATCAATGGAGAGAAGCGGTCTGATTCATTAAACAATACGGGATCGCCAACTTTATACAAGCCGATGCCCCACTGAATTACCGGACTCGGATTACTGTTCTGTAAGAAGCAATTGATGTTGTTAATTCCGTACAATCCGTCGTAATTCAAGCAGAGAATAATTTCATCCTCCTCTGCATGGGAGAAAATTGATTCATCCAGACGGACGGAATATTTGCTCCTAACCATAGGCTCCAAAATTGCAATGTCCAGATTACGAACTCTTTCCCAAACAGTCAGAAGGTTTCTATTTTGTGTTCTATATGGATGTGTTAGTTCAAAGATAGAGTCCTTGGAAATGAAATTGCGTGCAATATCAAACCAGTTTCCAAAATAGATTGATTCAATCTGATAAACATCTCCGACAAGAACCAAAAGCTTGAACGTAGCCTTTTCTAACACTTTTCGCATATCAGAATTACTCACCGTACTGCACTCATCAATAATAAGAACATCACATTCTGTGTGCTGATTCTTTTCGGAAATAAAGCTTGCGATTGTATTAAACTCTCTGTTGCTGGCTGTTACTTTCCTGCGCATATTGTCTACTGCTGGATGCGTATTCGCCAAATACAGCTTTTTCTGGTTGGAAAAGAAGTTCGAAATATGATTGATTAGCGTGGATTTCCCCGTTCCTGCTGAACCATAAATAAGCGCAACTTGCGATTTTGCAAACATATTTCGCAATGCTTCTCTTTTCTCTGGAGAATCAATAGAATATGAGCCTTTGTTCATCCAAGAATCAACAGAGCCAGTATATTGTGCAATTCCGCTTGTCGTCAGATCTCGTAATTTTTGAATTATGAATGCGCTATCATCCGCATATCCTTTGATGTACACAAAATCATGAAAAGTCATCAGCTTTCTGTGTTCGTGTTTGGGAAGATATAGCTTGCGATTGTATGTACTAATCAACACATCAATATTATCAAAACCTACTATATCCTTTTTGGCTGTGAACAACATCCCTTCTATTTCTGTGTTATTTTGGATTTGGCGTGCGAACAGCTCATGTTCTCTATCTTTTTCCGATAGGCAGTCCAGCAAATCATATATGCGTGGGTTGTGGTTTCTCAATGACGTACAAAACGGCATTTTATCAAATGGAATACATCCATAACTTAAATTTAGCCCCGACAACAGCGGGCAGCCATCATTCCAACGTTGCCACTTGATAATTCTGTTATTCAAATGGTACAGTAGATATTTAAGAATGTTGCATCCAGGCTTGTTGGATAAGATTAGCTCCCTACACTGATCAAGTACATCGAAGATATGAGACGTTCTTGTCTGACTCGTAATCTGATTTTTCACAAAACTATAATACTGTTCCGAGCATACAACCAGCTCTGATAGCGGCATTTTTATTTCCGTTAGAAATCGCATCAATTCGGTATACTCTTTTGTCCCAGCATTGATTTTAGAATGATCTCCGATAATATCTGCAAAGTTATCTAATTCACAGGGGCGTATTGATACATTCCAGCCGTCGATAACTTGGATGGTCATATCTTTTCCTAAAACATTGATCGAATCATTACGAATCGACAGTTTCACCGCATAGTTACTTAGTATTTCATAACGTGAGAAGGCGATTACTCGGTCAAATTTGCTCATTTTACTGTTCGCCGCAGTAAATGTAACTTCATAGTATATTCGCTGATTCACAAAGAATGGCTTAATTTTTTGGATATAGTATCTATCTGAATATGTGCTTGTTGAACATCCTGGGCTTGGATAACAAATCTTTTCTACAATTTTCTCATGATACTCTGACAGTTCTGTATCCGTATCCAAGGGAAAATCCTCAATATTATCCAGAACATGAAGCCCATATGTATCATTAAGAAAGATTTTTATTTTCAGAAGATACTCATAATACTTCAGCATTAGTCTCTCAGAACCATTTTCATCTAAAGTATAATGAGACACCGACTTTTGAAGAAGCTCATGAAATTGGTGTAAAAAACGGAGGTCTCCTCTTGTTTGCAAATACTTCAACGCTTCAACATTTAGAGCATAATTATTGGGGTCGAGGTCTGAACCGTTAGCATATACTTTATCTGCAATGTATTCTACAAAATTACGTAACTGCGACAAGATATTCTGGCTCAATAACCCACGTTCTGAGTCATCAAATCTACTGATATTTTTACAAATCACTTTGTCTGTAGCCAGTATTGCACTGTCGATTTGCATCATATTTTTTCCTCCAATCAAACGAATTATATAAGCAAAGCAAGCAATGTTTATCAACAGATTGCTTGCTTTGCAAAGTGACTATTTTTCAGGTTCCAATATACCAAGCTTACCTTCGCTCAAGAGCACATGCCTATTCAATCTGAACTCAGTAATGCCACGAATGCTTAGATTATCAAAATCAACATAGAACTCACGGGAAAGGAAGTTTACAGCTGCCCCGTTCCACACTAACAACAGTAATGCCCCCAGTGATATGGTCTGTATCTTGAGGTCCAAGACCCGGTGTATATCTTTTATTACCTGGAAATATCCTTGACGTTTGTTTGGGAAAGAAAGGCACACAACAAGGGCTGCGTTATCCTTTTTGCCCAAATTATTTCTGGAATGCATAACAGCTATGTCATCCAAAATACCTCTGGATGCCTCCAAAGTGTCCCTACCAAATTCGATTTCAACTACACCGCTGCACTTAGGCTTAATTTTACTGGAATAGACAGCATCCATTCTCGTATAAATATCGCCGGCTCTGCTGATAGCACATTCATGATTTAAGGCAATAATCAGATTTCTAACCAATACATTAGGAACCATTGAACGCCCATCATAGTGAGAAATTTTTTCGTAAATTTCTTCCATAATGCGGTCGCTTTCCTTTTGAAATTGGTGCTTCCAATAGATTTTGTCCACTTCCTGAACAAAATACTTATGCTTTACAAGATTCTCGTAATTGATGGGCAGATCAATGTAATCGTCTGACTCCGGAGCGGAAACTTTCATTTTATTATCCGCCTTAAAAATAGCACCTACAGGACAACGAGCAGCACATAGACCACAGCCGATGCATTTGCCATTCTCTATTTCAGGCAGTTCTTTTTCAAAGTTCCATTTAATCGCATCAACAGGGCACACATTTAGATTTCGCTCATACGGAAAATCACTAAAAGAGCCACAGCTGATTTCAGCATCAATATACCTTATACAGCGCTGATCGGAGCATCTAAGACACGCTGCTGTTATCCATTTTTCGTTACACCATAGCTTTGCAGGCTCATTATAATTTTGCTTAATATCTCGAACATTGGAATCACGCAAAGCAGAGATAACGGTGCGCTGTTTTGCTTTAGTTAAAAGTGGCATTTGCAAATCCCTCCAATCGGTTTAGTTCAGAAATATCAAAGGTTTTTTCATCATACACAATGGTAACAGCTATTGTAAGCAGTGTTTTCAAGTCTATAATGCCGATATTGTAGCCAAACGCAGTCTTGAAATCACTCATAAGATTGGTAACCTCAGCTCTGTCATTTGGTAGGTAATATCCAACCGCTAAAGAAGTTGTCTCTGGCAAAGTAGGATGCGTCCCTCTTGATAAAAGAATCACTTTGTTTTCGAGCGCTTGGCGGATTGCTTTTAAAGAAAGATGCTGCTCCTCAGTAGGAGACTTGATTTCAATAGGAATACTTTCCTCCGAATCGACAATGATTGCATCCCAACGAGCACCGTTATCGCCAGGTCTGGATGCCTGACAATCCAAGCCCATTACTCGAAACAGCATTGCTACAAATGGATAAAATTTTGTCTGTGTATCCGTTATGCTGTCGTCAAAGATTTTATCAATAATATCCTTCTTTCGTTCACCGACACTCTTTGCATCCAATACTTGCTGGACAAAGCTATTTACTTCCACATCAGAAGTGGAATGTGCGCCATTGGTAGAAATTGTCAAGCATATATTATTGATATTCGCATCTGTTCGCTTTATGTCTGGCAATACATCTGTATGTGTCTGTGTGCCTGCAATTTCTCTATGAATCCCCAACGCTTCATCCACAACAGAACGGTGCAGCGTTTGGTAAGGAGAAAAAAGGAGTTCCTTTCCATTAAGAACATCAGCACACACAACTTGATCTTGCCGCATTGTTTCTTGAACGGGTGAAGTATCATAGCCTGCACGCAAAAGCATTGAATACACCCCCAAACGAATCAATGAATTGCGAGTGTGTTCTGGATAGCTGTAATACTCATCCATACGCAAATCTTTTACCTCACGAAGGCTGTCAGCCAAATCAGCACCATGCTGTGTTAAGCAAAGGCATTCCAGGGATTTAGGTGGATACAGTTTTCGTGTACGCTGGCTTTCAACCCATCCACACGTTTTCATAAATGCGATTGGTAAGCGTGTTGAGTTATCCGGAAGTGTCGGTTTTACACCTAAATCGTCACATAATGCTTGATAAGCATCTTGATAGCGCCCATAAGAACCTCTCAGTTTCTTTAAATAAGTGATCATTCTGTTGTACTGTGACTTATCTAAATCATCAATAGACATAGGCCCAAGGCATAGCTCATGCTTATACATAATCCCGCCTAAATCCTGCAATGAGAACAATGTAGCCTTGAAGAAACGAACCTTTTCGTCGTATTTGACATCCATTATTTCTTGGGGATTGTTGATTCCCAGTACGCACTGCTCATATAGTGGTAACACATCATCTGCCAAAGCTGCATGTTCACCAATGTAGGTAAACACCAGTGGATACGAATTGTCTCCAGCAGAAGTAACCCATCCCAACAAACGAAACACTTCTGCATACATTTTAGCGTTCATTTTGGTGGAATTAAGGCTATCATTTTCGGTATTACTCAAAGCCAATGCTGCATCTCCGGCATAACCATACGCAGTCATCAGCTTCGTTTTGGCGATAGTTGCAGCCATATCATCTAAATCGAAACTCGGTGCATCTTTGTACTCTTTGTATAACTCTCTAAACACCTGCACCTGAGTAGTATATTGAGTTCCTGGATTTCTGAATCTAATCATAATTTATTCCTCCATCAGAAGCAGATTTCATTGTTAATATTTAATTATACAACAAAAAAGGCCATCTCTCAAGATGACCTTTTTGCATAAATCGACTAAATTTGAAATTCTGAAATTATTTTTCTATATCGGCAATTCTCTGTTCAGCAATATCACACCACTGCTGTTCAAGTTCTATACCAAGCCATTTTATGTGATGTCCTTCAGCATTAAGCTTCTCGCAGCATACTCCCAATGTACCAGAACCGTGAAACGGATCCAAAATCGTTCCATTATAGTGTCCTTCACCATCTTTCGGACAAAATGCCTTAATCAGTTCCGTGATTAGTGATTCAGGCTTTTGAGTTGGATGTGGTGTTTTTTCTTTTTCAAAGCGCTTTCCTGCCAATGTTGGAAAATCCCATACATCTCCACGCATTGCACCTTTAGGATTCGGCTGCCATATTTTTGTAGTACCATCGGCAGCTTTGTATTTCACAGGGGATTTCAACCGTTCTGTGCTTTTATATGGCATACGAACATCATCCACATTGTACGTCCATTTTTTCGGATTGTTTGAAAACCACAAGAATGGCTCGTAGTGGGTAGCGGGTTCCTTCTTTGAACGAGAAAATCCGTTTTCATAATGCCAAATATTCATTCTACGATAATGCAAGCCTGCATTGTACATAGCAACTTGAACAAAGCCAATATAATCGTGGATACCAAACCAAAGTACGCTTCCTTGGGGCTCAAGTAGCTTTTTGATTTTAGCCATTCGTTCGGCTGTTATAGCGATAAATTCATCCAAAGGTAGGCAATCGCTTTTGTTGCCGAAATCCTTATTGATATTGTATGGCGGATCTGTAAGGATTAAGTCAAAATGAACACCTTCATCAATAAGCTGGTCGAGAAGAACGTCTGAATTACCGCAAACAACACCCGTTAGATTACTTGTAATCATTTCTTCTCCTTTCTAAAAATCAAGACATATTGGTGATGTATATTTTCTACATAAGCAAAAGGATAACCATACGGCAACAGACTTTTGTGGTTCTGAAGCAATATTTTTGTTCCTTGGAGTTTTAATATACCGCCACCAGGAATACCAGCCTTATTTAATTCATGAATCAAATCACTATGAAAACTTATGTATTCCGATTTATCTCTAAAATCAGAAACCACGATTGCCATGTACTTTCCATATTTAAGGGTTCTGGCACACTGGAGGAACACTTTATTAACCAGAATTTCCAGAAACTCATCATAGTTTTCAACATTTCCTAAATCTTTTTCGCTTTCCGAATATTTTGTTTCAAGATTATTTGCAACACGATTCTTTTTAACCTTCTGATCTTGTTTGTTCAGAATTCCCCAATATGGAGGACTTGTAACCATAAAATCCATTGACTCAGAAGCAATCTTCAAAAGTTCTTCGCATGAGTCGCCATTTATAAAGTGATGTTTTTTGCTACTTCCTTCACCAACCTCGGTCTCCAGTCTCTTAATTGACAATTCATGCCATACAGGAGAAAGTTCAATACTTGTACAAATTCTACCGTTTACTTCGCAAGCTTTGGCTGTAGAACCTACTCCGCCAAAGGGATCAAGAACATTCATTCCTTGCTTGGTAAAAAAATTCACTAATTGTCCTATATCTTGGAATGAATAGGGAGCCGGGTGAAGTTTTTCAATTTGTGCTTCCGGATGATTTGCACCAAGACCTTTTTGGTAAAAGAAACTCTTGGTCTGAGGAAGCCAATCTTTTCCGGTTAAATCGTTTAAGTTGTTTCTTGCATCAACCACGCCATTTACAAGCTCTTGATAAGTATCAGTTTTCATAAATGTTTCGATTTCACCTATCTGATAATACTTTTTCCCGCCTTCATGTATAACGGTAAGTAAGCCTTCTTTTACTACTTTTTCAAAGGAATGTCTGGATAGCTCCAGCAACTGCATCGCTTTGTTTCCGCTTATTAGTGCGGTATGTTGTAAATCTGTCATAGACAGAATATTAGTTTCTGCGTTCATAGTTATTTCTCCATCACTATTGTCCCTGTTATCTTAGAAGTACAAACTTTTCTAAAGTCAGGGGAAATATATTCTACAAGATACAATGTCAAAATTATCGGACATTAAGAAAGCGTTTCATTATCCGAAACAAAGTCCATTACATCACCAATATTGCAATGTAACGCTTTACAAATTTTATCCATTGTATCCATTGAGACGGGTTCATTCTTTCCCATCTTTGCAATCGCATTTGTGCTTATCTTTGCTCGTTCCCTTAGCTCACTCTTGTTCATATTGCAATCAATAAGCAGTTTCCAGAGCTTATTGTAACTTATACTCATTAGGAATCACCTCCATGAACAACATTATACAATATCCATGGATATCAATCAAGTATTTCTTGATAAACATCAAATATTTCTTGGTAGTAATCAAAATACTGTTGTTCATTGTATTGTCATTTGAGAAATCGGACAAAAAGATAGTGTTTTCCAATCTCATCATATTCTTCAAATCGGATAGGAAGGGATCAGTATCACTATAATCATTATTGTTATTATCAGTATAGTTAGATTGTGCTTTTGACAGTTCTTGAATTGTCCAAAGCACAATTCTGAGACTGCCATAAACACAATTCAAGAATTGTCCCATCAAAGAAATAAGGCTGACCTGTTACAGTCAGCCCTAAGTAAAAATTCTATATTCTGTTAGCAAAAAATCAGTTCTGCATTAACAATTTCCTCCGCCTGTGCTTTTAGACTACTCATGTGCTGCACCCAAGCAAGCTGTTGGGTTGACTTATCCGGAGCCGGATTTTTCTCCAGAAGTTCAGTCATTATCTGTTCCACTCTACGGTGAGCTGTTTCGTCGATCTCCCACAGGTGCGGGAACAAGGTTTCCGTCAGAATCATGTCATCCAAAAGCGTTGGATTATTTTCCGCAAGAAATGCTCTGCGCATCCTGCCGTATTTCCCAAGCGGTTTATCGCTTATGTGGCTCAACTGAATATCAGGGATGAGATAATCACCGCAACGGGTATAAGTCAAATTCTGTGCCATAGTCACTCCTCCAATCGTTTTTTCACTTTCATTGTAATGGTTGCTCCCATAAAAGTGAAGTTTGTCGACTGGTCGCTTCGAGCGTAGCACATATCTTCTGATAAATCTTTCTTGACGGTCTGCGATTGCCTTCTTCAAGCTTATAGTAGTAACTGGGTACAATATCCATTTGTTCCGCAAAAACCTTCTGTGACAGCCCCAGAGCCATTCTAACACTCTTTAGTGCTTCGGTATAGGGTACGGCAAGGAAACGGGAAAAATCATCATAGAACAAAGCTGCTTCGATTTTCAAAACATCTGCCAGTTTGATAGCTACATCGTAAGGGATGGGATGTTTTCCGTTTTCATACATCACAACTGTCACTGGTGCAATATCCAGCTTCTCCGCCAACTGCCTTGTTGTCATCTGTTTTCGCTGACGGTAGTATTTGAGATTGTCGCACGGTAAGTTAGTCTTTGGCTTTTCTTCAAAAGGCATCGTTAAATGGAGTAGCAGCTTGCCCTGATAAAATTCACACAGCGATGTGTGATTGAAAATACCATTGCAAACACTATGTGATATTTGCAATTCCACTTCGTATGAGATAAACTGTTTATGTCATTCAGGCTCATTCTGAATGCCCTCCTTTTGCTTTTTAAGTGCAGTTGGCAGACCGCACGCTTATTCTAAAGCAAAAGGAGTTTTTTGTCTCCCTCATCGCCAAAGGCTCTTTTGAACCACGCGTCTAACGCGTGGTTTTCGGGTATACAAAAATATCCGCCGGTCTTGCGTCCGGCGGATACTGTTTTCTTTATTCGTTTTCCATAGATGCCTGGATCTGCTCTTCACGGTACTGGCGGGTGTAGAGGCCGTAGTACACGCCTTTTTTCGCCATGAGCTCGGCGTGGCTGCCGCGCTCAACGATCTTTCCGGCGTTCACCACAAGGATGACGTCCGCGCGGCGGATCGTGGAGAGGCGGTGCGCGATCACAAACGACGTGCGCCCGTCCATGACCTTCTCGATGGCGTCCTGGATGAGCCGCTCCGTGACCGTATCGACGGAGGACGTCGCCTCGTCGAGCACAAAGATGCGCGGATCGGCAAGCAGCGCGCGGGCGAAGGACAGAAGCTGCTTCTCGCCGGTCGAGAGGCTGTTGCCGCCCTCGCCGACGTCGCTCTGATAGCCGTCCGGCAGTCTCTCAATGATCCCTTCGGCGGAGACGGCTCTGACCGCCGCTTCGATCTCCCCCATGGTCGCGTTCTCGCGGCCGTAGCGGAGGTTTTCGAGCACCGTGCCGGAGAAGAGGTGCGGCGTCTGGAGCACATAGCCGATGTTCGAGTGGAGCCAGAGCTGGCTGCGCTCCCGGGCATCGCGCCCGTCGATGAGCACCTGTCCCTCCGTCGGCTCATAGAACCGGCAGACGAGATTCACGAGCGTGGATTTGCCCGCGCCGGTCTCGCCGACGATGGCGACATTCGTTCCCTGCGGCACTTTCAGGTTGAAATGCTCGAGAATGTTCTCGTCGCCGTCGGGGTAGCGGAAGGTCACATCTTTGAACTCGATATCGCCGTGCAGCTCCTCCCAGTTTTCCTTTTTGGGGCTGAACGTGTCGCCGTATTTCTCCACGACCTCCGGCGTATCCTGCACATCGGACTTTGTCTCCATGAGCGTGGTGAAGCGCTCGACGTTGACCTGCACGTTCACAAGGCTGGAGAGCGCCTGCACAAGCCACTGGATCGGCTCCATCATGCCCTGCGCATAGTTCATAAACACGGTGAGCGTGCCGATGAGCATCACACCCTCGCGCGTGACGATGCCGCCGCGCCAGAGGACGAGCGCGAGCGCGAGAGAGGCCGCGAGCGTCGTTGTGGAAATGAAGATCGCGCGGAAGTGCATCGCGCGGACGCTGACCTTTTTCATGTCGGCGGTCAGCTCATCGAATTCCTTCTCCATCTTATCCTCAACGACGAGCGTTTTCGTCGTCGTCGCGCCGGTGATGCCCTCGTTGAAGGCGCCGGTGATGCGGGAGTTTTTCTCGCGCACCTGCCGGTGGAAGAACACGAGCTTCTTCTGGAAGTACATGGACGAGATCGCCACGATCGGCACGATCACGAGCACGCACAGCGCCATCTTCCAGTTGAGGATGAGCATCATAACGATGGCGCACACGAGATATGCCGAATGCCACACGCCCTCGGCCATGCTCCAGGCGAGCGTGCTCGCGATACGGTCGGTATCGGACATGACGCGCGCGTGGACATAGCCGACGCTGTTCTGGTTGAAGTAGGAGAACGAGAGCGTCTGCAGATGGTTGAAGCTCTCGCGCTTGAGATCGCGGCCGACGGACAGCTCCAGCTTGCACGCGCCGAAGGCGGAGATATAGTTGGAGGCCGTCTGCGTGAGGATGACGACGACATACGCGCCGATGAACCAGCCGAGCCCCGCAAGGGTCGAGTCGGCGATGTAATGATCGATGGCGTACTGCTGGAAGAGCGGGATGACCGCGTCCATAGCGCTGCATCCCTGGAAGATGTGAACTTCGGGAAAGCCCGCTATCGCTTTATTGACATTGCCGGATATCTCCCCATCATTCAGGCCGCTAATGATGCGCGTATTAAGGCTGATGAGAATCGGGTGCTCTTTTCCCTTCTGATACTCCTGATATTGGTAATAGCCCTGGTTGTCGCTTTCTTCTTTATCCGTAAGAAGAATACCAAACTGCTGAAGGTGAAGCAATCGCTGGCTGAACAGAATCTGCGCTTGCAGGAAATGGCTGGGAACCTCACCCGGATGAATGAGCAGATTCAGGAATCAAATCATATCAAGGAAGAATATATCGGGTTGCTGTTCAATATATGTTCCGAATATATCTATAAGCAGGAGAACGACCGCAAGGCATTATTGAAGATTGCAAATACAGGCTCTATGGCGGATATATCAAAGACACTCCGCGGACAATCTTCCACTTCCGATGATTTCAAGCTTTTCATCAGTAAGTTTGATACTATATTCCTTTCCATTTTTCCTAATTTTGTGGAGTCGTTTAATGCTCTGTTGAAGGAAGAAGAGCGCGTGCAGCTGAAGGAAGGTGAACTGCTGACGCCTGAGTTGCGTATATATGCTCTCATACGTTTGGGTATAAATGATAATTCCAAGATTGCCAACTTCCTTCATTATTCACTTCAAACGGTTTACAACTACCGGATGAAAATGCGGAATAAAGCGATCATTCCGGGCAAGGATCTGGCAATTCAGGTACAGAAACTGTAGTTTTACATCTCCTTTGATCTTACTTTTTCTCTTTTACTCTTATTTGTCAATATGTTGATAAATAGGATGTTACTTTCTGTTCTCTTTTTTATTTACTTACTTTTCCACTTCGTGTAGTTGTTCTGCTATACCATTGAAATTACTTTTGCTTCGTATCGTATGAGACACGCGATACCTTTGTTACACGTATAATAAACTAATTTAAGTCGGGCGCGGGCGCGGCCTTGCCGACGAGGACGATCTTGTCGCGGGACTTATAGTCGCTCACGGCCTCGAACGTGCTCGACAGAAGCTTTCCGTTCGCGGAGTAGACGTTGCGCCACGTCTTGACGTAGTAGCCCGTGTAGGGGTACTGCTCCACGCGCTGCACGCCGCCGGCGAGCTCATCCGTCTCCTGATAGACGGTCTTCCAGTCCGTGGAGGAGAGCGTCTTGCTGACCATGCGGACATAGGTGCCGTCGACGTTCGTGCCGTAGATCTTAACGGTGAGGTTGTTGTTATAGTAGCTCGTGACGATCTTGATGGGGTAGTTCGTGTTGTTGCGGAAGATGAAGTCCGGCCCGCCCCAGCTGACCGTCGCGTCGCAGCCGAAGGTGATGTAGCTCGGCGCGTAGCGGTGGCAGTCGCGCTTGACGATCTCGAGGTTCGACAGCAGCGCCGCGTAGTAGAGCGTCGAGGACGTCTGGCAGATGCCGCCGCCGATCTCGTCGACCGTTTTGCCGCCGACATAGGCGGGCGCGGCCTTGTAGCCGCGGGCCGCCGTGCGCTGGCCGACGACGGCGTTATAGTTGAACTCGTCGCCGGGGTTGAGAATATAGCCGCTGCAGGCCGCGGCGGAGAGCTTCACGTTGCCGCGGCGCTCCGACGAGCCGCCGACAGAGGTCGTATAGCTGCCGAGCACATCGCGGAAGAGCACCTTCTCCAGCTGCTCGGTCGTGACGGTGGGATAGGTGATGGCCGCGGGGATTTCCAGCTCGCTGCCCGGCTCCGCCGCGTCGACGAGTGCCTTCGCGCTCTCCACGTCGAACGCGACGCCCGGACGGGAGGTGATCAGCCCGCCGCTCACCTTATTGTAACCGGCCTCGACCTTGTCGCCGCCGATGGCCTCGTTCACGGTCTATTCGTCACATCACTGGCAAACCGATCAAGTTTCTCGGTGTTGGCGAGAAAA
>OHAJ01000122.1_pt1 | contig 49232 bp, 25 predicted proteins | sample 1577101 | NCBI WGS metagenome assembly OHAJ01 (sample SAMEA3541531, study PRJEB24748) | human gut metagenome | biome: human gut; feature: human-associated habitat; material: faeces | place: China | collected 2012
TGAAACAGGGCACGGGCTTCAACTTCAACATGCGTGACGTCGAAAGCATCGAGGTTCTCAAAGATGCAGGTTCATGCGCCATCTACGGTGCCGAGGCAGCCGGAGGCGTCATTCTCGTGACCACCAAGCGAGGCAAGGCCGGCAATCCGTCGCTCACGCTCACCGCACGTTACGGTTTCCGCAGGGTCGACACCGACATCAAGCTGATGAACCGTGACCAGTTCATACAGGCCAAGGCCTACACCGGCGTAGACATTCTCGCCTACGAGGGCGTGACATCGGCAAGCGAACTTCCCGACAACGACTGGATGGACACAATGTACGACACCGGCCAGGAGCAGGAGTACATGCTCGCGCTCTCCGGGGGCAGCGACAAGATCAAATACTACGTGTCGGGCGGCTACTACAAAGAGAAAGGAACCTACCTTGACTCAAGCGCCGACCGCTGGTCGCTGCGTGTCAACGTAGACTACAATATCAACCGCTATCTCTCGGTGGGAACATCATCCTACGGCAGCGTGCAGAAGACCAACCCGACACGCGTCGGCACGATCTATACGAACGCCATCCCGTTCCGTACTGTCCCGACCTGGGCTCCCCTCGACGAAGACGGCAACTACTCTCTCGCCCCGAGCTACATCAACGGCCCGAACCTCTACGGTAACGAGCTCACCTATCACAAACGCGGCAAAGACTACGGCGCCAACTTCCTCGGCTATGTCAACGTAAGCTTCATTCCCGACGTGCTCGTGCTCCGACTCAACGGCGCATACAAGGGAGGCGCATACGACAGCCGCGTATTCTCCGAGGCATTCAACTTCCGTTCGGTTTCCGAACCGGCATGGATGGAATCGATGGCCGGCACATCGACCGAGCTGACCGGCAACGCCACCCTGACATTCGAAAAGACATGGAAAGATGTGTGGAACCTGCGCGTCATGGCCGGTGTCGAAGGCAACAAATATGACGCCTACGGCAACTATATCCGCGCCATCGACTTCCCGACCGACATGGCATGGTCGATCAACCTTTCGAGCAACACCGCAAAAGAGGCCAAGGACTTCCCCGGCGTAGGCCGTTCACTCTCATTCTTCGGACGCGTCAACTTCAACTACGACGGCCGCTACTTCCTGACCGCCAACTTCCGCCGCGACGGTTCCGACCGCTTCGGCGAGAAGAACCGCTGGGGTAACTTCCCCTCCGTCAACGTGATGTGGCGCGCTTCGGAAGAGAAATTCATCAAAGAGAACCTTCCCTGGCTCACTGACCTGAAAGTGCGCGGCAGCTACGGTATCCTCGGTAACGACGGTATCGCGCAGTTCCTCTATGCCCGCTCGTTCATCGGCGACCAGATCCTCTACAACTTCGGCGGCAACAACGAGGTTTCGGGCTGGGGCGTATTCAAGGTGCCCAATCCCGACATCAAGTGGGAGGAAGTGCATCAGGGCGACTTCGGTATCGACCTCGGCTTCTTCAACAACCAGCTGACCTTCTCTTACGACTACTACAACCGTCAGACCCGCGACATGCTCTACAATCAGGTAGTGCCCCTCGGATCGGGTATCAACTTCTATCCGGAGGACGCCGTGACCTACATGCCGATCAACATCGGAAAGGTGCTCAACACCGGTCACGAGATCGCGATCAACTGGCGTCAGACCGTATCGGACTTCACCTATGGTGTAGGCTTCAACGCATCGTGGAACCACAACGAGATCCAGTCGCTCGGCGAGAACAACGCGCCGATCACCTCGGCCGACGGCATCAACCGCACGCAGGAGGGACACTCGATCGCCGAACTCTGGGGCTACAAATGCATAGGTATCTTCCAGAGCCAGGAGCAGGTTGACGAATATAACGCCCGCGCCCAGGCCGCAGGGCAGCCCTGGTACTGGAAAGAGAAAACCGGAGTGGGCGACCTCATCTTCAGCGACATCAATCGCGAGACAGGCGAACACCAGGGATATGTCAACGCCGACTGTCAGGACTTCATCGGCAACCCCTGGCCCAAAATGACCTACGGTCTCAACATCAACGCCACCTGGAGAGGCTTCGACCTCGCGCTCCAGTTCCAGGGTGCCGCCGGCTTCGACATCTACAACCAGGTGAAGATGTACACCCAGCGCTTCGGCGACGACGGCAACACCACCATGGACATCTACAAGAACTCCTTCTTCGGCGAGAACGGTCTGACCGACCAGCCGCGCTGCGGATTTTTCGAGGACGGTGCCTGGATGGGCGACGCATCGGAAAACTTTTCGACCGTCTCCTCATTCTGGACAGAAAAGGGCGACTACTTCAAACTGAAGAGCCTCGTCTTCGGCTACACCCTGCCTCAGAATATCACCCGCAAGGCAAGCATGGAGCGTGTGCGCGTCTACTTCTCGGCGTCCAACCTCTTCACCATCACGAAATATTCGGGCATAGACCCCGAGATCGCCGGCACATCGACTTCCGCCGGATCAGGCACATCGATGACCGCCCGCGGTGTGGACACATTCAACCGTTACATCCCCTCGCGCCTCTTCTCGTTCGGTCTTGACCTCGAGTTCAAATAATCCGGGCGCGCAAAGAAAGAACAAACAACAAAGACTCGAATCAAAATGAAAAAGATATTTGGTTATATACTGGCCGCAGCCGCACTGACTCCCGCGCTGACAAGTTGCTCGGACTATCTGGAGGTGACCGATGAGTCGTCCGTATCGCCCGACAACTTCCCGACCAACATGACGCACGTCGACCTGCTGCTGAACTCAGCCTATGCCGGCAGTCACCAGCTCGGACTCTACGGCTACATGTGGTTTCCCAAGTTCATGTATCTGATGGACCACAACCTGGACTGCTTCGGCAACTATGACGACCGTTCCGACTTCCTGATCAACAACGTGTCGACCGACAACTACTACAACACGAAGATCTACGGCAACATCATGCAGTGGATCCAGTTCGCCAATACAGCGATCGACGCATGCGAGAAATATGAGCCCATGGCCGCCGAGAACGAGCTGTCGCAGCTCAGCTACATGAAAGGCCAGGCCCTCTTCTTCCGCGCGCTGGCTTACTGGCACTCGCAGATCTACTTCGAGCTGGAGTCCAAAGCCGATGCCAAGGGCTTCCCGATCATCGACGGCGTGCCGACCTCGATGAGCGAGATGATGCCCCAGCGCAACAGCGCCGCCGAGACATGGCAGTTCACCATCGACACACTCAACGAGGCCATCACATGTCTTAAAGGCCACAACAGCGACAAGGTGCGTGTCACCGAGTGGGCGGCCAAGGGACTTCTCGCCAAAGTGCTGATGCAGGCGCGCCGTCCGCAGGAGGCTATCCCCGTGCTCGAGGACATCATCAACAACTCCGGCGCGCAGCTTCTCGACTATGACACTTACAAGGCTGCCTTCTATGCTGACGAGGCGCACGAGTTCAACAAAGAGACCCTCTTCGAGATCGACTTCTCGACAAATGACAAGCAGAAAGGACCTTGGGGCGGTTTCACCTCCGGATCGGGCATGCAGCTCGTGATGGGACCTTGGTTCGTCAGCCTCGACACCCGTCTGACAGAGACCGACTTCAACAACCTCGCCAACGGCATCGAGACAGTATCGATGTTCACCAACTCCGACCAGTGGGGCAACAACTATGTGCATGATGGCAACGTGAAGCGTTTCGGTTTCCCGTTGGGCCTTCCTCCCCACCGTGTGAAAAACCCAAACTACGATCCCAACGCCCGCGTGAAGACCCAGGAGAACTTCGGCATCATCATGGATCCCGCCTACACGGCGGCGAGTCAGGCCGTCCGTGACAACAAGACCGCCGACCCGCGCCTCTTCATCGGCGCGCAGCAGGCCTTCTTCGATCCCTACAAGGATCCCCGCGGCCGCACCACATGGATCGCGCCCTCGACAGAGGCCAACGACCTCGGCCTTACGTCGCACTATTATTTCATGATCAAGAAATTCATGAATCTCGAGGGCAGCGAGGCCGACACCAACCAGTCGAACCCCTCGAACATACCGGTGATCCGTCTGGCCGACATCTATCTTCTCTATGCAGAGGCGATCGCGGCCACCAATCCCGGCACCGCGCTCGAATATGTGAACAAGGTTCACCGTCGCGCCTACGGCCAGAATCCTAACACACCGTCGAGCTACGACTACACCTCGCTGACGGCGGCGACACCCGCGGCCGCCAACTATCCCGACGATCTTCTCGCCCACGACGTGATCAAATATGAGCGCTGGGCAGAGCTGTGGGGCGAAGGCCAGTGGTGGTTTGACGTCCGCCGCTACGAGATCCTTCCCAACGAGATGAAGATCTTCAACTCGACGCGCAACGGATCGCCGACCTACATGGAGCGTTGCTACTCGCTTCCGATCCCGAAGACAGAGATCGAGCGTTACAACGGCACGCTGACACAGAACTACAACTATTGATCGCGTATCAGGTGCGGGACCGATAAAGAATTCAATCAATCCCTTCGAAAAGGGGGGCGCGCTTTCGGGTGCGTCCCCCGATTAAAAAGAAGCTCAAGCACAGACTTACAGTCAAACCGCCACACTGCAGACGGTAATAAAGAAATGCACCTGACACAAAGGACCTGATAACCAATCGACATACAGACAACAAGATCACAAGAACAAAAACAAACAACTAAACATTAATCAAATGAAAAAATTACAACGATTTCTGACAGCATTGATGACGCTTCTGTTCATAGCGCCATCTTATTCTGCCATGGCAGCCGATGTGCCGACATCCTTAAAAATAAAAGGATGGACGGTCAATGGCGTAGAGAACTGGGGAGCAATCGAATCTACCTTACAAAGCGACTCTAAGTTTTATTTCGAAGTGACTCTCACTGACGGAAAGATATTTAAATTTGAGGATCAGGACGGGAAAGAATGGGGCCCCGCAGGGGAAGCAGGTGGTGCCGCTGACAAGACTATATATTGTAATGTTCCCGAAAATCTCTTTCAAGCCAATTCTGATAAAGGGTGTGCCGCCTATATTTTGAATAGTGATGAGACTAAATTTAAAATTACTGTAGATTTTTCAGGTGCCACCCCGCTTATGCAAGTGGCTCCAGCTTCAGAAGGTTATCCGGAAATCAAGCAACCCGAACCGGTTGAGTTTCCCGATGTGCTCTATCTTATCGGTAACGTCGCCGACGGAAACGGTTGGGGTAATGTCGGTTTTAACATTCAGGGCACACGCAATGAGGAAAACCGTACATTCACATTTATCGAGGCAAGAATCAACGGTTCATTCGCTTTCTGCAATGATGTCACGACAAATGCCGACGGATGCAAATCTCATGATGGATTCTATGGACCTTCCGGCAGCGATGCTCCGGCTAATATAGGCGCCAATAATACAATGGTAAACAAATCGGGTCACGGTTATACAATCGACTCAGGTTATTATGATATTGTCGCATATTTTCCTGAATCCGGGGCTCCCTATTTCACTATTACCAAGGTGGAGGGAGTCGAAGACTGGTATTTTGTAGGAGACCTTAACAACTGGTTCAGTACTGAATTTACTGAAGAAGGAGGCGGTCAGTCGTTCATTGGGGATGATAGCCTTTGGGCCACAACAAAACATAACTGGAAATTCAAAAGAGTCACCGCCGACATAAATGCCGAACTTGCCGAGCAGGGCGGATGGTATATGTTTGACAATTTCCCGTTGGTTGACGGCCATCCCACTCTGTCAGGACAGTTCAAGATCAAAGACAGTTCTGACGGCTGGAGTGGCAATGAATATGTACATCCTTCTGATGTGACTTATGCCAACGATGAAAATTTCAAGGCCTATAACGCAGGAACACTTAAAGAAGAATATATAGGTAAAGGCGAGCCGTTCCCCGGCACAGTGCTTGTAAAGAAAGCCGGCAATATCAATCACGATGGAGGTAATCTTCATTTCCAGTGCAATGCTGTGCGGAATGCAACGATTTATTTCAATCCGAATTTCAACGGCAAACCGGCACTCCGTATTGACGGTGATCCTGTAGACTATTTTATTTTCTATTGCCGAGGTGAAGAAGGTGACGAGGATAATACAGTCAGAGGCCGTGTAGTAGAAGGTAAGCCTAATTCAAACAATTATTACCTTCCCGGAACCACAGGCGGTAATGGTGTGACATTGGAGAATCCTGCAGGCGGCGAACATATGAATATCGGCGACGGCAAGACATTCCACAAGATCGATCTTACAAAATCGGCGACTGAAATCCTTGCTCAGTTTGCAGCAGCCTTCCCCACAGCATATCCGAATTCAAAAGTAAATCAAGATATGTTCGAGGACATTGCCAAGTATAAAAAGCTTCCTAACGGAGTGGTGATTGATGACCGTGACTTTATATATGTAGAGAAAGTTCCCAACGGTTTCGCAAGTCCGGCAGGTGTACACTTCTCGATGCTTCTCAATCAGGCTCTTGACACTGAGTCTAAGAAAGTGCCGACAATTCTCTCGACAAAGCATATTTACTATCTGAATGCCTATACACCGGTACATGTGCATGTCAACTATGACGGGATGAAAGGTGCTTATAAAGGATACGGGGATCCGAAGGTTTCTTATCGTGTGTACTATACAAAATCCTATCAACCGGCAGGGCAGGCAAATACTTATGGCCGCTATGTGGTAAACAATGTGGATTACTGGCCTTCCGCACAAGATGAGAATGATTATGCTATGGAAAATAAAGAACTTGACTACCTTATCAGCTGGGGATCGAATCTTCCGCTTACCAAGAATGATCCTGTCGGCAATAAGATAGGCTGGGTGGAGCTCAACGAGTACAAGAATCAGTCCGAGTGGGGCGCTACGTCACAAAGCCATAACCATCCTGACATAATTATGTGGAATGTGAACTGGGGTCACAGACGCGATGTCGAAACCGCGCAGAGTATCGCGGCTTACGCAGCCAACGACATTGAAGACCAGCGTCTCCGTCTCCGCTCACGCTACTCTACGGCTTATGTGCAGTTCCGCGTCGAGGTTCCTCACAAGACTGATCCTTCCAAGACTATAGTGAACTATTTCCCGTCCCAGCTTGACATCGAACAGGACAGCGAGCACTATCCTATCGGCGGCAAGGATCTCTATGTGGTGATGGACAACAAAGACGGTGTATGGACAGGAGTGGACGACATCGAGATCGATTACTGGTATGACGGCGAAGAGGCGGAAGACAATTCCGCACCGGTGTTCTACAATCTCCAGGGTACGAAAGTAGCCAATCCGTCGAACGGCATCTTTATCTTGGTGAAGGGCGGAAAGAGCAGGAAAGTCTTTATAAAATAAAGATGACAGATATTCTTGTGCGGCCTTGCGGCCGCACAGGAAACCAAAAAAAAGAGGGGATGGAGGGGTCACCGCCTCGGAGAGGCGCTGCTCCGGTGGACTGCTTCGGATGGAAAAACTCAAATAACCTTAAAATATTTAACCTTAAACTATCGACAATGTCTAAACTTTTCAGATCCATTCCGTTGGTGGCCCTCGCTCTTGCAGGTACAATGGCCACGGCGGACGCATCGGTCTATGATGATTGGCAGGTGCCCGGTGTGAAGCCGGCCCTGACATCGTACGGTGCGATCATGCCTTATACGCGCTATGACTGCAATGCCGCGAACGAGGCTGTATTATCAGGAGGCGCGTCTCTAAAAACCTCTCCCGACTGGGACGCATACAATAAGGCTACATCCGCTTCAAGCCAAACCTATGTGGATCTGCCCGTAGGCGCGAGCGTGGCATGGAAAGCCACTACCGAGGGCGACGGAGTAACCATCCGCTATACTATCAAGGACAGTCATGAAGGAGGTACCGGCAAATCCGGCGGCTATGCCGAGGGCGAAGGCCATCTGGAGATCTATGTCAACGGCCAGAAAGCCGGCGATATGGACATCAGTTCATATCATATGTATCAGTATTTCAGTTATGGATCCGGCTCGCCGAGCCAGAATTCAGGGGGTGCTCCCGCTTTCTGTTTCGACGAGCGTCACGTGCAGCTGAACAAGATGATACGGCCTAACGACACTATAGAAGTGAAATGTACGAAAGGCCAGGAAGTCGGTGTCGACTTTCTCGAACTTGAGGTCGTGCCCGAAGAACTCGATCCGAGCGACGGCGCCAACGGCCGCCAGATCTTCGATGTGACCGCCTACGGCGCGAAAGCCGACAATCCGAATTTCGACAACCGTTCGGCGTTCGAGAAGGCATTCAATGCGGCGAGCGCGGTGGGCGGCATCATGTTCATACCGAAAGGCACATGGTATATGGGCCACAACGGCCAGGGAGGACATGGTCTTCTTTCGCTCTCGGGCAAGAACGTGAAAGTGATGGGAGCCGGCATCTGGCACACCAATATCCAGTTTACGGGCTGGGAACAGTTCGGGGGCGGTATTTCGGGCGGTAATCCGAGCAACACCGGCGGGAAGAGCGCGATGGACAACATCGAGTGGTGCCATATGTATATCAATTCGAATCTCAGTGACCGTCAGGGGGAGAATGCCGTCTACAAATGTTTCATGGACATCTGGTGCGAAGGCTCGGTGATACATGACGTATGGGAGCAGCACTTTGAATGCGGATTCTGGTTCGGCGACTACAACAACGCCAACAAGAAGAGTCTTGTCAAGGTCGTGAACTGCCGTATCCGCGACAACTTCGCCGACGGCGTTAACTTCTGCCGCGGCACATCGAACTCGGCAGTATACAACTGTTCGGTGCGCAACAACGGTGATGACGGACTTGCCTGCTGGGATGACCCCGCACTCGGTTCGCAGACCGGAAACACATTCTGCTACAACACGATCGATTTCATATGGCGCGCCGGCGCAATAGCCATCTATGGCGGAACCAACCAGCATGCGCACAACAACTATATCTGCGACACATTCATGGCGTCGGGCATCCATGCCAACGACATATTCTCGCGCGGCACAGTCGACGACGTGACCATAGAAGAGAACATACTGGTGCGCGCCGGCACACTCTGGGAGAGCTGGGGCCGCGACTATGGCGCCATCGACTTCGAGGGTACGAATGTGGCCACGGTCAAGAACAACTATCTTTACAACTGTCCGGCCGAGGCGCTCCGTATCAAGGGTACGAATGCCGGCGTGACAATCGACGGTCTCTTTGTGAACGGAGCCGGAGTGAGCGGCGGCGAGCAGCACTACAGCGCGAGCGCGCATTCCGCCGGACTCGGCAATGTGGCCGGTGCATCGTTCACGCTCCGCAACATGAAAGTGGTGAAGAACTCCGTGCCACGTCCGACCGAGGGTGCCGATCTCGACCAGTACAAGAGCTGGCCCTGGTGGGACACAGATCCCGGTTCGGGCTGCTGGAGCTGGATCGAGGAGGATTCCGAGGACTGGGCCACATACATTCCTCCCTATCCTACACCCCGGGGTGTGGAAATCCCCATCAATATTTTTGAGACACTCCGCAACTACAACTTTACGCTGACAGGTCTTGACTGGATCACAAACCAGGACAAACACTCGATGTACGAAGGCGACAAAGTGACATTCAGAATCCGTGTGGATTATAAGGGCGCGGAAGAGATACCGGCTGACACACGCGTCAACTTCCAGTTCAGCATAGACGGCAATTCAGTCTACAGCGTGACAGACAAAGAGGGTTTCAGTCCCAACAGTTACCGTATCATAGAATTCACAACACCCTGGACTGCGACAAAAGGACAGCATACCTTTACCGCCACTATCGATCCCACGGGTCGTATGCTGTATGAGGACAACAGATCTGACAACGTGCGTGTGAAGAACGTGAACGTTATGGAGATTCCCGAAGGTGAGGAACCCGAAATCGAGATCCCGACACACAGCGGCCGCGACATGGGTGTAGTGAAGGTATATTTCGTGAACCTCAGCGGCGATCAGGACGAGATCAAGGTGGGCGACAGACTCGAACCCCACGCCATCGTGGCCAATTACGGATCGGAGACAATCGAACTCGGCTCGGGCAAAGGCGTGCTCTGGGCGCTCGGAGGCTCACCCGAATACAACAGCGGCATGCTCTGGGACGACACTTATCACAAAATCGCTCCGGGAGAATGGATCGACGTGACACCCAACGGCGGCGGCAACCAGGCCACCGGCGGATGGAACAGCGACAACACCTACACGGTAAAGGCCGGTACGGTAGACCTCTGGTGCCGCATGGACAATCCCAACAATTATCAGGACAACAATGCCGATAACAACGCTCTCTCCGAGATGTTCGAGTATCCGAAGAGCCGTCCGGTCTATAACGACAATCCCGACAAGGCCGACAATCTTCTGACCGGAGGTCTCTGGGACTATGAGGACGGAGAAGGCGGCGGAGACGTGACAGTGACAGGCTTCGACCTTGTGGCCTCCGCAGTGAGCTGGAATCCCGGTGACAAAGAGATACAGGCCGGCGATGTAATCAACGAATTCGAGGTGCGTGTGGACAATGCCTCCAATGTGGCCTTCCCCGCAGACAAGACCCTTCGCGAGACCTATTATATAGACGGCAAGTCGATCGGTTCGACGACCTACAGCAACGGTATAGCCGCCAACGGTTCAACAGTGGTGAAGATCGACGGCGACTATGAGGCCACCGCAGGCGCGCACACCGTGAAAGCCACGATCAACAATGTGAGCGGCGAGTCGAGCTACGACAACAATTCGCGTGAACGCACATTCAACGCAATGGGCGAGACAAGCTTCATCGAGCCTGCTACGGAATATGTGACAGGACTCTCGACAGAGCCGGTTAACGGCGTGCATTTCGTAGTCACGGAGATCAGCTGGGCGAAAGCCGACGGCAGCGAGGGCGGCATACGTCCGGGCGACAGAATACGTTTCACCGCCACGGTCTACAACAACGGAACCGAAGCGTCTCCCAATATCAAGCACGGCATACAGTGGCAGCTTCCCGCAGGCAACACCGGCGACATACTCTGGTGTGACACCCGCAGGACATCGTCACAGCCCGGCGAGACATTCGAGCTGACATCTATGGGCGGCAGCCGCAACACAGACGGCACATGGGCCGCGCCTGAGGGCACGACAAGTGTGACCGCATGGTTCAACGACACGCATGATCTGGGCAACTGGGAATGTAAGTTCGACTTCCCCGTAGAGATCGTGGCCGCTCCCCAGGAGGTAGAGTTCCATGACAGTCCGACAGGCGCCGACAATCTGCAGACCGGAGTCGCAGTCCTCACCGACGACGAGGTTTCCGCAGCAGGAGACGAGTGGTACACCCTTCAGGGTATACGCGTGGAGCGTCCGACAACGGCCGGAATCTACATCCACAACGGAAAGAAAGTTCTTGTGAAGTAATGCAAGAGAATCAGGATAGGTCCTAACACGAGGGCGCGTCGAGAGGCGCGCCCTCAAATTAAGAAGGGAATTCAGATAGCTAAGGTAGCTAAATAGCTATTATAGCTAACATAGCTATTTAGCTAAAAATATTAACTTAAACTGTTTTCGTAATGTTAAAAATTTTCAGAACGATTCCGTTGGCGGCGCTTGCTCTCGCAGGAGTGGCGGCGACAGCGGGCGCGACCGTCGCCGACAAGTATCCGATACCGGCGTCGGACGCCAAAGGCGTGAGAGGTGCCACGGTGTCTTACACCCGTTATGACTGCAACGACGCGCGCGATGCCGAACTCGACGGCGGCGCTACACTCGAACGGGACAAGACCTGGGACAGGTTTCAGATCACGTCGCAGGCAAGTGACCAGACCTATGTGAAAATGCCAGTCGGCGCGACCGTGACATGGAACATGAATACCTATGGCGACGGCGTGACCGTGCGCTATACGATAGCCGACAAACATGACGGCGGTCACGGACAGGAAGGAGGCTATGCGCTCAATGAAGGTGAACTGGAATTCTATGTCAACGACCAGTATGCCGGCAAGGTGGTGCTGAGCTCCTATTACATGTATCACTATTTCAAGCAGGGTGTCGGCGATCCGTCACATTCGATAGATCCTACAGCGTCGCCCGCCTTCGCGTTTGACGAGCGCCACACTGTACTGAGCCGCATGATGAAGCCCGGTGACCGTCTGACAGTAAAATGCACGAGCGGCGATGCCGTCGGGGTAGACTTCGTGGAGACCGAGGTCGTGCCCGAAGTGATCTCCGAGGAAGAGGCCGGCGAAGGGCGCCAGGTCTTCAATGTGCTGAGCTATGGAGCAAAGGCCGATGACCCGTCGAAAGACAACCGCGGCGCGTTCAACGCCGCCATCGCCGCGGCCAACAAGGTCGGAGGCGTGGTGTATGTGCCCGAAGGCACATGGTACATGGGAATGTCGGACAAAGGGAATGCCGCCAACCAGCAGGGTATATGGGGCTTCTCGGCCAAGAACGTGAAGATCACCGGTGCCGGCATGTGGCACACCAACATCCAGTTTACCGGCTGGCTATGCTTCGGAGGCGGTGTCTCGGCAGGCAATCCGACGATCGGCGGCACGAGCGACGCCGACAATCTCGAGTTCTGCAACATGTATCTGAACTCCAACCTCAGCTGGCGAAACGAACCCCAGGCTGTGTACAAGGCATTTATGGACCTATGGACAGGAGGCTCCGTGATACATGACGTATGGATGGAACATTTCGAGGCCGGTATCTGGTTCGGAGATTACAACAGCAATCCGCGCCGTGCCTGCGAGGATTCAAAAATAGTCAATTGCCGAATCCGCAACAATCTCGCCGACGGTGTGAATTTCTGTCAAGGTACATCCAATTCGGCAGTCATCAACTGCAATGTGCGCAACAGCGGTGATGACGGTCTGGCAATGTGGGCGAATAATGACGGAAATGTCAAGAACGAGGATGGCAATATATTTTGCTTCAATACTGTAGAACATATATGGCGCGCAGGAGCCATCGCGGTGTATGGAGGAACCGATCAGAAAGTATATAACAACTGGATAGGCGAAAGCTTTATCAGTTCGGGATTTCATGCAAACGACACGTTCCCCGGGCATAAATGGGGGGCTACGGCCGACAAGCCGGTGATAGTCGAAAACAATTATTTCGTGCGTGCCGGAAGCTACTGGGATATATTCAACCGTCCCTACGGGGCTATCGACCTTCAGGACGGACTCACCAATATAATCATCCGCAACAATCATTTCTGGGAGTGTCCGGCAGAGGCTATCAGCGTTCATAACGCACAGACCAATGTAGTCTTCGACGGCGTATATGTGAACGGCGCCGGACTTTCAGGTCAGGCCAACGACTGGAGCGCCAGCAACCATACGCTCGGGGCGGGCGGTTTTCAGAATCGTTCACTCGGGAGTCTGGTATTTAAAAATTTCGAACTTGTCGAAGGTTCTGTTCCTCCCGCCACTATCGGCGCCGAACTTGACGAGTACGAATGGCCTTTCTGGGGAGGCGCCCCCGACTTTACGTGGGTGAGCGAAGATGCCATAGACTGGGCGGAGACTCCCCCGTATCCTGATTCGGAAGGTATCATACCGGCTCCAGATCCGTTCGAGACACTGACAGACTATGACATAGTGCTGACCGGCATCGACTGGACTACAAACCAGGGCAAGCATTCGATGTACGAGGGCGATATCGTTACATTCAGGGTGCGGATCGACAACAAGGGCATCAAAGGCATTCCTGAAGATGCAAAATTCACGGTACGTTTCAACGTGGACAACACATACTCATCTTCCTACACGGTTAAAGAGGGTATTGGCGCGGGAGAATCGATGATTCTTGAATTCCCCGTAAGCTGGGCGGCCACACTTGGTGAGCATACATTCACCGCCACAGTCGATCCTGCCGGCAAGCTTCTCCACGAAATCAACCGCACGAACAACACTCGCGTGAAGAACGTGAATGTTAGGGAACTGCCTGAAGGGGAGGAACCGGAAATCGAGATCACGACACACAGCGGTCCGGACATGGGCGTGGTAAAAGTATATTTCGAGAATCTCACCCGTCAGGACGGCGAGACCAAAGTCGGCGATATACTTATGCCCCACGCCATAGTGGCCAACTACGGATCGGAGACGATACGCCTCGGCTCTGGCCAAGGAGTGCTCTGGGCGCTCAACGGCACGCCGGAATACAATACGGGTATGCTTTGGGATGACACGGAGCATACTGTGGCTCCGGGGGAATGGATCGATGTGACACCCTGCGGAGGCGGTATGGGCAACGGTTCTCTCGCATCGCTGGGCTGGAACACGAATGACTGGACCTATACGGTGAGCGAAGGGACGGTAGATCTCTGGTGCCGGATGGATAGTCCGGCGAAATATAATGACAATGACGCCTCCAACAACGCGCTGTCGCAGACCTATGATTTCCCGAAAACAAAACCTGTCTACAATGAGAATCCCGACAAGGCCGACAATCTGGCCACGGGAGGATATCATGACTACGAGGATGAGGAAGGGGGCAGCACGGAAGATCCCGTGACAGGATTCGATCTCGTGGCCTCCGCAGTGAACTGGACCCCCGGACACAAGGAGATCGAGGCCGGACAGGAGATAGGCAACTTCGAGGTGGTTGTCAAGAACAACTCCACTGTAGCCTTCCCGTCGGAAAAGACCTTCCGCGTGACTTACTATATCGACGGCCAGCAGAAAGGATATGTCGACTGGACAGAGGGAATCGAGTCCAACGGAGAGGTAGCAGTGAAAATCAGCGGCAATTACACCGCGACGGCCGGCGCGCATACCGTGAAGGCAGTGATCAGAAATGTGGCAGGCGAGCTGAGCACGGACAACAACTCACGCGAGCGCACATTCAACGCCAAGGGAGATGTCGCATTCATCGAGCCAGCTACGGAATATGTGACCGGATTCAGCGAGGATCAGGTGAACGGAATGTCGCTGGTGATCCGCCGTATATTCTGGAGCAAGCCTGGCCGCGCCGGCGAAGGGATACGTCCCGGAGACAAGGTGGTGTTCTCGGCCGAGATCTACAACAACGGAACGGAGCGCACGCCCGACCGCAAGCATGGCATGCTTCTTGAGACTCTGCCATCATACGATCCGAAATACTGGAGCGACGATCACAAGACCGGTCTTGCGCCCGGCGAGTCAATGATACTCACCACGTGCGGAGGTTCCGTATCGACGACAGGAGAGTGGACCGCCGCCGAAGGCACGACAAATTTCCGCGTGATGCTTGATGACCAGAATGATTTCGGTCTTAAGGACAAGCCGGGCATGACGATACAGAGTATGCCCGTGGAGATAGTTGCCGCTCCGCAGGCCGTGGAGATGCATGAGAATCCTACTGGTGCCGACAATATAGAGACCGGTGTGGGCATTCTCACCGACGAGGAGATGTCGGATATGACAGACGTGTGGTACACGCTGCAGGGTATCCGCGTGAAGCGTCCGACGACGGCGGGAGTGTATATCCACAACGGCAAGAAAGTCGTAGTGAAATAATATGAATACCCGATAGGGTGTTGATGGGTTTCCCTCCGGATGGCTCGTACGGGCCGCCGGAGGGAAACTTTCATTATCATAGACGTAGTTTGCGGGTTTTGCCCGAAGCGTCACGGATTATGTATATGCCGGGAGAGTGTGGAGATGTCACGCGACAGCCGTCGGTCGTGAATATCACGGCATCTTCGGAAACAACAGATCCTTCGGCGGCTATGTCGCTTATTCCCGCCAGTTCCTTTATATAGAAAGCCGGAGACAAAGTCTGTGTCTGAGTCGCGCCATAAGAATCGCGGACAGATATGCGCAGATCGAACCATCCGTCCGGTGAAAGACGGGTGACCCCTCCAAGATCCGCGGAGAATTTATTGCCGTATCCGGGAAGAACCGGTTCGCCTATCTCTTTAAAGTCAAGAGTCTCGAACGCGTCCGAACCGCGGGGAGCATATTCCACCCCCGTGCATTCCACTTCCTCGAAATCAGCGTAGACTACCTTAAGTGCGTAATTGTCGCAATAGGAGAACCGCCCGGCAGTAAACATCACTTCAGAACCTTCGGCTGTGGCAGGACGGTCGTTTGTCACACCTTCCCCGTCAATGATACGCAATGAAGTCAGAGTTGGAGGTATCCACGTATCGCGCGAGGAATCGAATGTATGGACAGCCTTGCAGAATCCAGGAACATTCTCGTCCACAAGTACATTGTCGGTCGAGATCTCAAGCCTATATTCCCCTCCTGCGCCCCACTCGGTGTCGTAGGGAAATTCATAGCGCCTGTTGCAGAGGAGTGTGCCGTCGCGATAGAATTTCAGGTCACACAGAGACTTGTCGAAAATGTTTTCCCAGTATTCGATGCTCGGAATGGAATAATAATCGCTGCTCTGGGACATGGATTCACCGTGACGTCCCGTGTATGTGAACTCGAAATATTCCTCTTCCGGGATAATTATAAGCATAGGGGCACAGTTCCCGAGAGAGGTCTCAGGAACAGGACCTGAGAAATCAGGATTTTCCGGACCGATCACAGATGAAGAACCGTCAGACATATAAACGGAGCGAAAAGGAAGCATGTTGAGTCCTACCTGTCTGACTCCGTCAGTTCCTAATCTCAGGGGTAAACCAGCCACAGAACTGTCCCATCCCCTAATGGCGGAGCCGACAGGAATAGGAAGCATCTCATACCGGCCGTCATATCCTGCAGGCCTCCACAGAGCGACCTTATCGGTGGGGCAATCGGCATCGTGCATTCCCAAGCCGGCGGTAGCATAGATACTGCCGTCGACAAGCGCCAGGCAGGTAGACCAGGAATAGTAATAATCGGATTCTCCCTGAGCGATATGGAAATCTTCCACTTTGGAATTGGCGGGTGTTTTAGCGAATGATTCGGCGGCCGATATCCAGCCCGTGGCGTCAGTACCACATACTGGTTTATTGAAATCCACCGGTATTATCATACTCAGAAAGCCGAAAGGAGAATGCATTATATCAAGTCTTGTCGAGATGAATCTTGAGTTCGGATTGTTGCAGAGAATATAGTTCAGAGACGAACCGTCGGTGGTCAGTCCCAACATCATCACGAGAGTATCGCCATGGGTGAAACTATGCATATACTGGGCACAGGGAACGGTTCCTTCAGGAGAATTGAATTTGAATTCAAGAAGGCTGCCGTCAGGCGCAATATGGACGATGTCTGTGCGACGAGTCGCTGAAGAGGCCTTGAGTTCGAGATTCATGTCTCTATCGACTTTTACATCGTCGAGAGTCAGAATCGCTACACCTTCGAAATTTCCCAATGTAATACTGAGGAAAAAGTCATATGTGCCATCAGGCATACTGAATTCGTAGATATGACTGTCTTCCTCTTCGGAAAGGCCATAGTAGGGGCTTGTGTCCGTCCCTGAGGATTCGAATGCAAACAATCCCGACAATGTCTGCTGTAAGGGTAAATCGTAATCCACATCAAGAATCACTTTATTGAGATCTTCTTCGGATCCCGACACCAAAGCGGGAGAAGCCTTGTATAAGGTCTTTAATTCAGGATTGTCGCCTGATGCGTAAGCGCCGCCGGCCACGATAGTCGCCGAGAAGGCCAGAATAGTAAGTTTGTTCATTTTATCATCAGTTTACGTGTCGGAATATAGTTTGAGGAAATCGCCTTTAGGACATATATGCCTTGCGGCAACAGGGTGTCCATACAATTGTCATAGTCGCCTTTATAGACAAGTATGCCTGCGGTATTATAGACTTCGACATCCAAGCCAGAGAAAGTGGCGGGAACGTCCTCGATCGAATCGGGTGTCATTTTGCAGAAAGCGGGTGCGATTTCCTGAATCTGGTAGTTGTCTGAATTGTCAAGGAGTTTGATCCTGATATCATACCAACCGTTGTCACTTTCGGCTGTGACGTTTTCGAGCGATCCTCTGTATAGCGCGCCGTAAGCTATAGGTTGAAACATTTCAGGAACTTCCTCAACATCGAGAGAACTCCAGTCTCCCGTTCCGTTAGGCGCATATTCCACAAGCACCTCGCCGAGATTGCTATAATTGAAGAACCATCTGTAAGGCAGATCAGCCTGCGCATATTCGAAATCTCCGGCATAGAACTCTACGACACCTTCTTCAAGACTCTTGAACCGGTCGGTGATGTTCCCGTCAGCGTCCCTGAACTGTAGCGAACGCAACGCCGGAGGATTTTCCGACGACAAGTTTGTGTCATAATATATTGTTGTCTTGTTGTATCCGGGAATATCGTCAACAAGAACGTTATTGTTCTCGATTACAATCTTGTATTCGGCTTTTGTGGAATTGAATTCACCGGCTCGGAGAGATGCTGCTCCGAAGGATGCTGTTCCGTGGAGAGATTGGCGCGATTTTTGCTGTGAAGGAGGGTAGAAACGATTTTGTTTTTGTCGGTAAGATAAAAATAGCTATATTTGTGTTTTAAGTATAAGAAACTGTTTAAATTTAATTCGAAAAAAATAACTATGACAGGATCTTGCAATTAAATTAAAGCAGTCTCTAAACCGCGGATCCCGGAAGTATTACCGACGCGAAGTGACTGAGATCCCTACAAGATATAACCCATATGAAGAAAGAAAACAAATCAGGCAAGCGAATGCGCAAGCAGGAGCTCCTGCAGAGAATAGTGGAGTTTCTCCAGCAGCAGAACAAGCAGAGTTTCAATTATAAACAGATAGCGTTCGGTATCGGTGTGGAGAATCCGGCACATCGTCTGGATGTGCTCAATGCCCTTGACGAGCTTGTGGCGGCCGACGATATTCTGGAAGTTGACTTAGGCAAGTATAAGGCCAAGAGCAACCGTGGTGTGGAGAACACAGGTTATTTCGTGCGCCGCAGCAACGGCAAGAATGCCGTGGTGGTGGACGACGAAATGATCATGGTGGCCGAACGCAACTCGATGCATGCCCTCAACGGCGACAAGGTGAGAGTCGTGGTCTCGGCGGCAAGAAAGGGCCAGGGGCCGGAAGCCAAGGTCATAGAGATCGTAGAGGCAAAGGAGCAGCAGTTTGTCGGCACACTCAAGATAGACAAGAATTATTCGGCGCTTGTGACAGACTCGAAGTTCCTCGCCGCCGATATCATAATACCCCGTGCGAAGCTGAAAGGGGGAAAGAACGGCGACAAGGCCGTGGCCCGCATCACGCAGTGGCGTGACGACGAGATGAACCCCCGCGGCGAAGTGCTCGACATACTGGGAGAGAAAGGGGAGAACAATGCCGAGATGCATGCCATACTCGCAGAGTTCGGATTGCCATACAAGTATCCGGAGAATGTAGAAAAGGCTGCGGACCGCATCGACGCAGGCATCACCCCGGAAGAAGTGGCCAAGCGGGAGGATTTCAGAGGCGTGACGACATTTACCATCGACCCCCGCGACGCCAAAGACTTCGATGACGCTCTCTCGATACGCCAGCTGGCGAACGGCAACTGTGAAGTCGGCGTACACATCGCCGACGTGACGCACTATGTGCGTCCGGGTTCAGTGATCGACAAGGAGGCTCAGAAGCGTGCCACGAGCGTATATCTTGTCGACCGCACCATACCGATGCTTCCCGAACGGCTGTCGAACGGCATCTGCTCGTTGCGCCCGAATGAAGAGAAACTGACATTCTCGGCGATATTCGAGCTTGACCAGAAAGCTAACGTCGTAAACAGCCGCATAGGGCGCACAGTCATAAAGAGCGACAGACGGTTCACATACGAGGAGGCACAGCAGATCATCGAAAGCGGAGAGGGAGAGTATGCACGTGAGCTCGAGACACTCAACAGACTCGCTCAGGAACTCCGCCGTCGCCGCTACCAGCAGGGCGCGCTCGAATTCGACCGTGCCGAAGTGAGATTCGAGATCGACGAGAACGGCAAACCGGTCGACGTATACTTCAAAGAGTCGAAAGAAGCCAATAAGCTTATAGAGGAATTCATGCTTCTGGCCAACCTTACCGTAGCCGAGTCCGTAGGCAAGGTCGGCAAAGGAAAGAAAGCCAAGACATTTGTCTATCGCGTCCATGACAACCCGGATCCGGAAAAGATCGGCAACCTCTCGATGATCGCATCGCGTTTCGGCTACAAGCTGACCACCGAGGGAAGCACACGCGAGATCAACAAGAGCGTGAACCGCCTGCTCCGCGACGTGAAGGGAAAAGGGGAAGAGAACATGCTTTCGATCCTGGCCATCAGGTCGATGGCGAAAGCGATCTATACGACCGAGAACATAGGCCACTACGGACTCGCCATGCCTTACTACACCCACTTCACGTCGCCCATACGCCGCTATCCGGACATGATGGTGCACCGTCTGCTGGCGAAGTATGCCGACGGAGGGCGCAGCGCCGACAGACTGAAGACAGAAGACGAGTGCAAGCATGACAGCGAAATGGAACAGCTTGCAGCCAATGCCGAACGCGCCTCGATACGCTACAAACAGGTGGAGTTCATGAAAGAGCGTCTGGGCGAGATATACGACGGAGTGATCTCGGGCGTGACCGAATGGGGCTTCTACGTCGAGCTGACCGAGAGCATGTGCGAGGGTCTTGTGCCGATACGCGATCTTGCCGACGACTACTACGACTTCGACGAGAAGAACTACTGTCTGATAGGGCGGCGTCACGGAGTGCGCTACACACTTGGAGATCAGGTGAAAGTGCAGGTGGCGCGTGCGGATCTCGACCGCAAGCAGCTCGACTTCGCGCTCATAGACGACAAGGGCAATCCCAACAAGCCACTGAAAACCGTTGAAGAGAAAAAGCCCGGCAAGCGGCACGAGGCCAAAAAGCAGCGCGGCAGAAAGAAAAAATAACTTTTCAAACCTCAGAGACTGCGGCCGTAGGGTCACAGTCTCCCAAACCAGATAATTATCGTGAAAAAAACTCTTATGATGCTGGCCGGAAGCGCCATGGCGATTTCGGCCGGAGCCACGGAGAGAGAACTCTTCGTACAGACAGACGCATACCGTTGGGAAGGGGACACAATCTATCAGAATGAATTCAAGGCCTGGGCCGACAATCCGTATCAGATACGGAGCACATACAAGGGACGTCCCGGTTATTTCATGCCTGTCAGCCAGACATGGAGCCGGAAGAACGACCTGTCGGCATATCCGGTGCTCAAGGGAGGCAATCTGCTCCATCAGGCCATCTACAACATGGGACTTGACGAGATGGTGAACGCCGTCGAGCCGGATACGACCCTGCGCACCGGCAAGGAATGGGCCGGCGTATGGACCCGCGACGTAAGTTATTCGATCATTTTATCCATGGCCGCGTTGCAGCCTGAGGCGTCGATGATCTCCCTTATGAAGAAAGTGAATCCTTCGGGACAGATAATACAGGATACCGGATCGGGAGGCGCGTGGCCTATCTCGACCGACCGCATGATCTGGACACTTGCCGCCTATGAGATATATAAGGTGACCGGAGACAAGAAATGGCTCGAGAAAGTCTATCCGATAGCGTTGCGCAGCATAGAGAAAGACGACCTCACGATACGCAGCGAACGCGGGCTGGTGAAAGGAGAGACCTCCTTTATCGACTGGCGCGAGCAGAGCTATCCGAAATGGATGCAGACCGCCGACATATCACAGAGCGAAGCGATGGGAACCAATGTCATGTATGCGGCGGCCCTGAAAGCCGTTTCGGAAATGGCATCCGAACTTGGACATAAGAAAACCGCGACGGAATATGCCGCGAAAGCAGAGGAGCTGGCGGCTCTCATAGACAAGACATTCCATATGCCCGACAAGGGATATTACGGCATGTACACCTACGGGCGAGACAACCTTATACTCAATCCTCGTGCGGAGACACTCGGCGAGGCCCTCGCGATACTCTATGACATCGCACCGGCAGAGAGACAGAAAGAGATCTCGCAGTCGAATCCGACAACTCCTTTCGGACCGGCCATCTTTTATCCGCAGATCGCTGACATGCCCAACTATCACAACAACGCATTGTGGCCGTTCGTGGCCAGCTACTGGACCCTCGCCCAGGCCAAGACAGGCAATGAGGAAGGCGTGGTAGAGGGAATAGGATCCGTGTTCCGCCCGGCCGCCCTGTTCGCGACAAACAAAGAGAACTTCAATCTCGATAACGGAGACATATACACAGAACTCAATTCGTCGAACATGCTCTGGAGTCTTTCAGGAAATATCGCACTGACACAGCAGATACTTTTCGGAATACATTTCGAGAAAGATGGACTCCGCATAGCTCCATTTGTGCCCGAAGCTTTCGCCGCAGAGAGAACACTCGAGAATTTCCCTTACAGAGGAGCGAGACTCGACATAACGGTAAACGGATATGGCGATAAGATAAAATCGCTGACACTCAACGGGAAGAATCTGGATCCGACAAAGACCATACCGGCCAAGGCCCTGGCGAAAGGCGGGAAAATTACAGTCGAGATGGCCAACGATCCGATCGCTCCGATGAAAATCAACCGCGTGGCAAATCTGAAGGCTCCCCTGACTCCGACCGCATGGATGGAGAATTCAAAGGATATCGCGGCAACCGATGGCGTGAGCCAGAATCTGTTGCGCTGGAATCCGATAGAATATATAGGTGAATACATAGTCCTGAAAGACGGACGGGAAGTGGCGCGTACACGTCAGACGCAATTCCCCGCCCCGACACCGGGAGAATGGCAGGTGATCGGAGTGGCCGGAGACGGCACCCAAGGATTCGCATCCGAACCACGCAGCAACCGCGCGACGATCGCCGTGGAATTCGGTGACGAGACAACGGCGATGAAATCTCCTGAGATTTCTTATCAGCCCAAAGAAGAGCTTGCAGGCTTCTATGGCGCGGGTTTTGCCGAGACAGACCGCACGACACCGGCACGCACAGTCGAGATAGATATTCCGGCAGACGGGGTATATTCGATCTCCGTGCGCTATGCCAACGGCAACGGTCCGGTCAATACGGAGAACAAGGCGGCGATCCGCACGCTCACCGTCGACGGCAAGAAAGCCGGTACGCTTGTCATGCCACACCGCGGAGTGGCGAACTGGAATGACTGGGGCATGTCGAACGGTGTGAAAACGTACATGAAGGCCGGACGGCATACCGTCACGATAGAGTATCTGCCTGAGGATGAGAATATGAATATCAATACCAATCATGCGTTGATGGACCGTGTGATAGTAGAAAGAGTGAAATAAAATATCTTTTTTTACATGCGGAATGCCGAAAAATTTGGTAGTGTGAGAAAAAAGTTATAATTTTGCGCTGGGTGAGTCCTGCACGACCAGCTCCCCGTGAATCCCCCAGATCTTGACCGAAGCAAGGGTAACGGGTTGAGCGGTGCGATGCAGACAGCTCGCCCACCTGCCTCTTTAGCTCAGTTGGCCAGAGCACGTGATTTGTAATCTCGGGGTCGTTGGTTCGAATCCGACAAGAGGCTCAAAGGAAAGCGCGGCTTTCCGAAGGTACACAATATACAATGTTTTTCATAATTTTGTTTTGGCGGTGTGTTTAGTGATAAGCATGCCGTTTTTTCTTTTTGAGGGGATTGAGAAATTGGGAGTTATGGGAGATTTGGGATGATTGGGAATTATGGGATTATCGTTAAATTTAAACGGCTTCTAAAAATATCGAAAGGATGGTCATACACAATGCGAGCTTCATGATGGAGCGTGAGATGGAAGAGAAATTTGTCAGCTGGCTTCGTGCTGAGCTTGAGACGGCAGGAATAACCGACGGTAAATCCGGTCAGGAAAGCGGTGGATGCGCGTTGCATCCGCGCATATCGGCGATGCGGGAAGCCGGAGGAGTGGACTATCGCGAGGCCGAGGCCCAGAGCGTGGCCTTTCAGGTGGAATTTTCCACTGTCGGCGAGGCGAAGGCGTGGAATCGCGATGTATTCTCCACACTTGCGGCACGCTTTGAAGAGAAATTCGGCCCGCAGGCCATGGTATTCACCTCCATTTTCGAAGAAATAGGAGTGATGTAAAAGCCTCAGGCTTTTACCACTCAACCTCTGAACAACTGCGAGACCCGCCGGAAACAACGGTGCTACAGAAGCAACGGCGGGATAGAGATGAAGCAATCAGGGAGAAGAGATGAAACAATATGAAAGAATAATAATGGGCATTGACCCCGGAACGAACGTGATGGGATACGGAGTATTAGGGGTCAACGGCAAAAAGCCGGAGGTGATTGTGCTCGGAGTGATCGAGCTGAGCAAATTCGAGAGCCATTACAAGCGGTTGCACCGCATATTCGAACGCGTCTCCGGCTTGGCCGCGCAATATCTCCCCGATGAAGTGGCGCTTGAGGCGCCTTTCTTCGGAAAGAACGTACAGTCCATGCTCAAATTGGGAAGGGCCCAGGGCGTGGCCATGGCAGCTGTGCTGTCGCGAGACATCCCAGTGGCGGAATATGCGCCCCGAACCATCAAGATGGCAGTGACAGGCAACGGCCAGGCTTCCAAGGAGCAAGTGTCCAATATGCTGAAACATCTGCTACACATGCAGGAATCGGAAATTCCGAAACTTCTTGACGCCACGGATGCGCTGGCTGTGGCACTGACGCATTTCTACGAAACGGGGAAGCCGGCAGTGGCGAAAGGCCCGAAATCATGGGCGGACTTTCTGGCCAAGAATCCGGAGCGTCTGGCACCGAGGCGTACACCAAAAGAATAATCAGAACAACCCGGATATCCGGCTCCATTGGTCCTATAAGAATAATTAGTCTAATAAAAGGCTGATTGGCACGTTAAAAATTTTTAAGATTCAAAAATAATCAATATATTTGCGTGTTTGTAAGTAAGTGATCAAACTAAAACATATGTTTAATCCGATCACTTACATAATGGTGCGGCAGGATATTATGGTCCGGCCGCTATGATGACATCCGATTAGAAATAAACGTTAATACCGGAACCAAGAAAACACGAAATATTATGGACAGATATCAGGAAGTGATCGCCAAGAGCAACGTGACCACAGATGACGCGGCCGTAAAAGAGGCAGTGGCGAAAATACTTGAAAAAATACCCGAATATTCCAACAAGGATGTTTACAAATTTCTGCTCGGAAGCATAGACCTGACCACTCTGAGCACAGAAGACTCGGAGAGCAGTGTCGCGAAATTCACGCGACGTGTGAATGATTTCGAGAACGATTTCCCACAGTATCCCCATGTGGCGGCGATATGCGTCTACAGTAATTTCGCGGAAGTCGTGGACAACAACCTTGATGTGGAAGGCGTTGATGTCTGCGTGGTTGCCGCAGGTTTCCCTTCAAGCCAGACATTCCAGGCCGTGAAAGTGGCGGATGTGGCTCTCGCGAGAGAGGCCGGCGCCGACGAGATAGACATCGTGCTCAATGTGGGAATGTTTCTCGACGGGAATTACGAGGATCTGTGCGACGAGATAATAGAGCTCAAGCACACGGCGAAGCACGCCAAACTCAAAGTCATACTTGAGACGGGATGTCTGAAAAGCGCGGAAAACATACGCAACGCGTCATTGCTGGCCATGTACAGCGACGCGGATTTCATAAAGACGTCCACCGGCAAGATATACAGCGGTGCATCGTACGAGGCAGCCTATGTGATGTGCCAGTGCATAAAAGAGTATTATGAGGCCACGGGCCGCAAAGTCGGATTCAAGGCCGCAGGCGGAGTGCGCACGACAGCGGACGCCGTGGCATACTACACGATAGTCAAGGAGATACTGGGAGACGGCTGGCTGAATACAAACTATTTCCGTCTTGGCGCAAGCTCACTGGCCAACAATATCCTCACATCGCTCGAGGGAGAGACGGTCAAGTATTTCTGATCTCCATATGCCAGACACATCCCAACCTTTCAAAACGCTTATATATCAGATGAAAACCCGTAGCCCTGCGGCCATTCTGGCCGCGATTCTCATGGCTGTGTTCTGTCTGTCGCCCTGTATGGCCCAGGATAAGAAAGTGGCCACATTCGGCGTGGCCTTCTATAACCTTGAGAATCTTTTCGACACGATCAACAACAACGGCAAGTACGATCTGGAGTTCTCGCCCGCGGGAAGCCGCAAATGGGACGGCAACAAGTACAAGTCGAAGATAAACAATCTCAGCTATGCCATCTCCCAGATGACAACAAAGACCACACCGATCGGCCCGGCCGTGATCGGAGTCAGCGAGATCGAGAACATCACAGTGCTTCAGGATCTTGTAAAGGCCGATGCCATAAAAGACTGGAATCTGCAGATAGTGCATCACGATTCGCCCGATGCGCGCGGTGTGGATGTCGGCCTGCTTTACAATCCGGCGCTCTTCCGGGTTCTCAAAGTCGAGAATCACACACTCGAGATACCCGAACTGCCCAAATTCAAGACGCGAGACCAGATGTGTGTGATCGGTCTGATGGGAACGAAGCAGACGGGCTATTCGCGTGTGGCGATCATCGTCAACCACTGGCCATCGCGTCGCGGAGGCGAGGCCGAGAGCAGCTGGCTCCGCGAAGCGGCGGCCGCCCTGAACGCAAAGATCTCGGCCGATCTTCTCAAGCAGTATCCCGACATCGGCATAATCACCATGGGCGATATGAACGACGATCCCTACAACAAATCCGTATCGCAGATACTCGGTGCAGTGAAAAACATAGAAAAGATACAGCCGGGAGGATTCTACAATCCCTTCTGGGAGAAACTTGACAAAGGAATCGGCTCTTACATCTACCGCGGAAGCTGGAACCTGTTTGACCAGATCATAATCAACTCAAATCTGGTGGACGGCAAATGCGGCCTTAAATTCTATGCCGCCGAGGTCCTTAACAAGCAATTCCTGCTCCAGCAGGACGGCCAGTACAAGGGATACCCGTTACGTACATTCTCGGGAGGAGTATGGACGAACGGATATTCGGACCATCTGCCGACAGAGATCTTTCTTGTCAGAGAGGTTGTGAAATGATCGAGAATAAAACAACAACTACAATATGAAGCGAATACAGATTACATTGATGATATTGCTGTGTCTTGTGGCGCCGGCTCTCGCCGACACCGGACTTAAAGGCACGGTGATCGACGCGCAGACAGGCAAAGCCGTGAGCGATGCCAATATACTCCTGCGCGATCAGGCTATTTTCGTGGTGAGCGGACAGGACGGCGTCTTCACCATCAGCAACGCCGCCCCCGGCACGGATGTGCTGGAGATCATAGCGTCGGGTTATGAAGACGCCTACGTGGACGTTACGCTCACGGACGGCATGACCCGCAATCTCGGAGACATCAAGATGACACCGGCAGGTTTTACGGCATCTCCGCTTGATTCGGACGATTTCCTGTTTGACGAAGAGGAACTTCTCGACGACGAGGGTATCGGCCAGTCGATCGGTACGATACAGGGCGCGACCGATGACATCTACTATCAGGCCGCCAACTATGACTTCTCCACCATGCGTTTCCGGATGCGCGGATATGACCAGAACTGGCAGACCGGCTATGTGAACGGATTCAACATGAACGACGCCATGCGCGGACGTTTTAATTTCTCGATGTTCGGGGGCATGACCTCAAGCGCGTTCCGCAACCGTACGACAGAGATCGGTCAGGCGGCCGCACCCTACGGCTACGGTTCCATCGGAGGTTCGAACAATGTGACCACATACGCGTCGGAATACGCTCCCGGCTGGAGAGGCAACCTGTCGTATACGAACTCGAACTATATGCTCAGGGCCATGCTCCAGTATGCCACAGGCCTCAACAAGCACGGATGGGCCTTCACGGCCTCGATCATAGGACGCTATGCGCCCGAAGGTGTCATAGAAGGCACGTTCTATAATTCATTCGGATATTTTCTCTCGCTCCAGAAGGTATTCAACGACAAACATTCGCTCAACCTCTCGACATGGGGCGCACCCACGCAGCGGGCCACCAACGCCGCCGCCACACAGGAGGCCTATGATCTCGCCGGCTCCAACCTGTATAATCCGTCATGGGGTTATCTGAACGGAGAGAAAAAATCGGCACGTATCGTGGAATCGTTCGATCCGTCGGTAATGCTGAACTGGATATGGAAGCCCAAGATGGGTACAAAACTCAATACCGGTCTCGCATTCCGCTCCAACAACTACAGCTCGTCGGCTCTCAACTGGTATCAGGCCGCGGATCCGCGTCCGGACTATTACCGCAATCTGCCTTCATACTTCAAGCCGACCGTTACCGAAGAGGAGGATCCGGATCTTTACGCCGCCCAGCTCGCCCAGCAGCAATATGTGGCCGACTGGTGGGGAGGCGCCAAGAGCCACCGTCAGATCAACTGGGACCAGATCTATCAGACCAACCTTCTCAACCGCGACCAGTATGACCGTAATCCCGAGCTGGTAGGACAGTCTACGTATATTCTCGAAGACCGCCACTCAAACTTCAACTCCTATATGCTCAATTCGAATCTGGATCACCGTCTGAGCGATATCCTCACACTCCAGGGAGGCGTCAGCGTCAACTTCACCGACGCTCACTACTACAAGACCATCCGCGATCTTCTCGGAGGCGAGTACTGGCGTGACATCGACAACTTCTCTGAACGTGATTTCGCGGGAGACGTGAACATAATGCAGAACGACCTCGACAATCCAGACCGCAAGGTCTACAAAGGAGACAAGTTCGGATACAACTACTACATACGCAACATCAATACCCGCGCATGGCTGCAGAACCAGATCGTGACTCGGCACTGGAACGTGAACTACGCGGCCGAGTTCTCGTATACCAATTTCTGGCGTCACGGCATGATGCGCAACGGCCGCGCTCCCGGCGGCATTGATGACGAGGGCAATCCTCTGCCGATGTCGAAAGGGAAAGGAAAGAACCATGAGTTCTTCAACTTCGGCGTGAAAGCAGGCGCGACCTACAAGCTCGACGGCCGCAACTACTTCACCGGCCATGTGGGTTACGGCACACGCGCTCCGCTCCCCAACGACGCCTATGTGTCTCCGCGTACCAAAGACACCCAGATGGGCGATCTCAAGAGCGAGCGTTACCTTGCGGCCGATCTGGGGTACACCTGGAACTACAAGAATTTCCGCGGATCACTCACCGGTTTCTACACCCGCATGTGGGACGGCATGAAGCGCACCGGCTTCTACGACTATGAGCTCAACTCGTTCATGAACTACGCCATGAGCGGCATCGCGACCGAATACAAAGGTCTTGAACTTGGTATAGAATACAAGATACTAAGCAACCTCTCCGTATCGGCAGCCGGAACAATAGCCGACTATACCTACAAGAACGACCCGATGGGCGTGCGCAGCTACGAGAACGGCTCCGAGGCCGATGTCCTGAAGCGCGTATATCTCAAGAACTATCATGTCGGCGGCACACCGCAGCAGGTGGCGTCGTTTGCCGTGAACTACAATATCAAGCAATGGTTTTTCGAGTTGAACGCCCAGTGGTTCGGCGACGCATATTTCGAACTCTCGCCGACGCGTCACGAGGAGATGCCCGGACTCTGGAAGTTCTGTTTCTCGGAAGAGGAATACATACAGCGCCGCGACGAGATCACGCGTCAGGACAAGCTTAATTCAGAGTGGGTCATGAACCTCTCGATAGGCAAGATAATATACACCAAGTTCGGTTCGATCAATTTCAACCTGAGCGTAAACAATATGCTCAACAACCGCAACATCCAGACAGGCGGATGGCAGGAGGGTAAGTTCGACTACACGAACTATGACGTGAACAAATTCCCCAACAAGATATGGTATGCCCAGGGCATAAGAGTATTCTTCAACGTCGGCATCAGATTCTGAGAATAACGAACAATAGATAAGACAACAACAATCACGATGAAAAAATCGATAAAATACATAATGTTGCTGATGGTCGCCGTGGCGGGACTGTCATCATGCGATGACGACCTGTCGCAGCCGCCGGTAATTCTTCCGGAAGGAGGAATCGGCACAGGAGCGTGGAACAGTCCGATGTCAGCATATCAGTGCCGTATCGGCGCGGTCAATCCCGACCGGAGCGAGTCGTGGGTGACAGGATATATTGTAGGTGTGATCAATACGGAGGTGGGCAATGTCCTTAATGCCCGCTGCGCACAGTTTGACGGTCCTTTCACTGTCAATACGAACCTTATGATCGCCATGAGTCCGGATGAGAGAAACTGGGAGAACTGCGCTACGGTACAGTTGCCTTCCGGTTCTGTCAGAAGCGCCCTCAATCTTGTGGACCATCCTGACAATCTCGGCAGACAGGTCACGATAAAGGGCACGACCGGCGAGAAATATTGCGGCGCGTACGGCGTGCGCAGCGCTTCCGACTATAACTGGGGAGACCAGGGTAAGGAAGAGCATGAGCTTGAACCGATCGACGGTCCGTTCTATCAGAACTTCGAGGCCTCGACAAGTTTTGACGTCTATGCGCAGCAGGGCTGGAAGAACGTGATGGTGACCGGCGGTCTGAGCGGATGGTATATCCGGAATTTCGACAACAACAACTATATCACCACAAGTGCCTACCAGGGCACGCAGACAGGCGGTCCGTACGAGAACTGGCTTATCACTCCGGCCATCGACATGGAGAAGATCACAGACAAGACTCTCGAGTTCGAGACTCAGGCTGCATATGCCGTGGCGAATCCGGAAGACTGCTCGCTCGAGGTGTATGTAATGACAACCGACAATCCCAAAACATCAACCAACACGAAACTGAACGCCCAGATCGCCCAGCCGACAGGATCGGCCTACACTTCATGGGTAAATTCAGGCAAACTTGATCTGAGCCAGTTCAGCGGCACTATTTATATCGGATGGCGCTATTGGTCGAAAGAGGGCGGATCGGGATATTCGGTGACCTACTGTGTGGACAATGTCAACGTGGGAGGCGCATCCGAACCGGAGCCCCCGGTAACACCCCCGACTCCGAGTGACGCCCTATATGAAGGATTGATCTCTTCGGCCGAAGGGTGGTCATACGATAATGTCCTTTTGCCATCGGGTGTAAGCGAAGTCTGGAAATGGGACAGCTACGGCTATCTCAAAGGTACGGCGTTCTCAGGAAGTGCCCGTGACTGCGAGTCCATAGCATATTCACCGGTCATCTCGCTGGCCGGAATCACCTCCGCTACGGTAGAGTTCGAACATGCGGCTAAATTCCAGACCACGCTTCGCGATCTGTGCAAATTTGTGGTGCGCGAGAAAGGCGCGGCGAACTGGACAGAGCTCCCAATCCCCTCATGGCCCGAGGCGGGAGCGTGGAAATTCAGCTCAAGTGGAAAGATCGATCTGTCGGCATATGCCGGCAAAGAGATCGAGATCGGATTCAAATATGTGTCAAGTCCTGCGGGCGCGGACACATGGGAGATCAAGAATGTCAAGGTGACAGGCGCTAAATAAAACTGAAATCAAGATGAAAAAGATAAAATATACAGGTCTGGCGATGTGCCTGGCGGCCCTTACGGGCATGAGCGGATGTCAGGCGGATATGGATACCCCTGCACTCGAAGTGCCCGAGGCATCGATCCAGGCCAACATGACAATACTCGAGCTTAAAGAGGCATTCGAGAACAAGACCGAGAAAGTCGGGACGAAAGAGAACGGCGACCATTACATAATACATGGCCGCGTAGTGTCGAGCGACGCATCGGGCAACATATACAAATCGCTCGTATTGCAGGACGAGACAGCCGCGCTGGCTTTCTCCATCAATCAGGGCAGCCTTTACAATGAATATCGTCTGGGCCAGGAGATGGTGGTGGATCTGACCGGTCTCTATATCGGCTACTACAGAGGTCTGCAGCAGGTAGGAGCACCCGGAGAGGCTTACAACGGACAACCGCAGCTCGGTTTCATGGCGTTCGACTACTGGCTCTCCAATGCGGAACGCAACGGACTCCCCAATCCGGATTTCAAACTTGTGAGTCTCGGGGAAACATATCCGACAGATGAATTCTATTGCATAGCATTTAAGAATTTTGACGAGCTCAACAACGCTACGCTCCCGCAGCTGCAGAGCCAGCTTGTAGAGTTCCGCAATGTTTCTTTCCGGATCAATGAAGGAGAGGAAACCTATGCGCCCTATCAGGAAAGCGTGAACCGCACACTTGTCGACGAGAACGGACAGACGCTGACAGTGCGTAATTCGGGTTACTCCAATTTCTACCATCAGGAGATACCGACAGGCAAAGGTATAGTCCGCGGTATCCTTTCCTACTACGGCGATGCGTGGCAGCTTGTGCTCCGTGATGTCCGCGATGTGATGATCAGCGACAGAGGCGAGAAAGATAAGCCTTATACCGTAGAGGAGATCCTTGGCGGCACATATGCCGGTCTGACCGGCTGGAGCGAAGGCTACATAGTCGGTTCGGTCAAGGCGGGTGTTACGTCGGTGAACGGTGGCGATGACGTGATATTCGGTTCGGGAGCCGAGATGGACAACAATGTGCTGATCGCCGCGAATGCAGACGAGACAGACATCGCCAAGTGCGCCATAGTCGAACTCCCCCAGAACACGATGCTGCGGTTCTATGCTAATCTGCTTGACAATCCCGATGTGTACAAAAAGAAACTCGCCGTGTACGGTACACTCGGAACGGCACTCGGCATGAAGGGTGTGACAGACAGCCGCGGCGGCAAGGATGACTTCACTATCGACGGCAAGACCATCAGCGAGGGAGGAGAGGCCCCGGCGCCTGCGGGAAGCGGAACGGAATCGGATCCCTATAATGTAAGCTATGTGATGCAGTCGGCCGGAGAAGAGAACGATGTCTGGGTGACAGGATATGTGGCCGGATATGTGGCATCGGGAGATTTCTCGGAATCGACAGTGGAATTCTCGGCCAACGAGGTGACAGGCTCGACCAATTATCTGAACTCCACCAACGTTGTCATCTCAGCCGTGGCTCCGATGAAATGCGGTATCGGCAACTCGGTTCCTTGCCAGCTGACATCTGCCACACGCCCGACGTTAGGACTGAAGCAGAATCCGGCGATCTATGGAAAGCAGGTCAAGATCAAATGCCAGATCACAGATTATCTCGGCACGCGGGGTATCCGCAAGATCACACAGGTGATTGAGTTATGAGAAAATTCGGTGTGACATTAATAATTGCCGCCGCCGTCAGCCTGACGGCGGCGGCAGGCTATCCGGAGGGTTATTACAACCGGATGGACGGCAAGAAGAAAGAAGCGCTAAAGACCGCGGCCAAACAGTGCGTGCAGTCTCACAGCAGGCTCGAGTATTACGATCTGCCGAATTACTGGCAATATTCCGACGTATATCCCGAGCTTGTCGACGGCATGAAACGGTGGTGGGACATGTATTCCGACGCGATATATCTCATACGTCCTGGCCAGACAGGCAAACAGAGTTTCTCGGCCAACAAGATGCAGCGCGAGCATGCCGTGCCGAAATCATGGTGGAAACGGAGCGGTAGCGTGGAATATACACCGGCCTACAGCGACATGTGGAATCTGTATCCGAGTGACGCGTCGGCAAATCAGGCCAAGTCGAACTATCCGTTCGGCGAGACGCGCACGACCAAATTCGACAATGGCGTGACGAAGGTCGGGGCCCCGAAGGCAGGCTACGGCGGAGGGGCATCGACTGTTTTCGAGCCTGCTGACGAATATAAGGGGGATTTCGCGCGTGCCGTATTCTATATGGCTACGGTCTATGATGATCTGACATGGGTCTATGACTATATGTTTGTCAGCAATACGTATCCCTCACTGGTGCCCTGGGCGGTAAACATGCTTCTGCAATGGTCGCGTCAGGATCCGGTGAGCCAGAAAGAGATCGATAGGAACGACTATGTGGAGCAGTATCAGGGGAACCGCAATCCTTTTGTAGATTTTCCGAATCTTGCAGAGTATATATGGGGTCTGCGCACATCGGAAACCTTCATAATCTCCGAGCAGGAAAATACCGGCACGACCCCACCGATAACCGGAGATCCGGAGATTACGGCTCCCGTCAACGGAGAGGCTCTCAATTTCGGCCAGACGGCGGTCGGTCACGCGGCAAACCGCGTATTGCAGATAACCGGCCACAACATGACAAGTCCGTTGTCATTGAGAGTCGTCGGAGCGAACCGGGATTGCTTCATTCCCGAGGTGACGAGCATTCCGGCAACTACGATGAACCAGAACGGCGGTTACCTCCTCAATATCATTTATCTGCCTTCCTCGATCGGCAGGCATGAGGCCAAACTTACTCTATATGACGGAGGACTGGAGGGAAGCATAGCGGTGACATTGACAGGCGAAGCTCTTGAGGTGCCGCAGCTGACACCTCTGCAGGCACTTGCCCCTTCGGATGTCACAGAGAAAGGATATACTGCCCGTTGGGAAGCTACGACAGGAATCGCGGACTATTATGTTGTGACGCGTGTCCGTTATCAGGAAGGTAATGAAGAAGCCGATACTTATGAGACAGGAGAGACTTATTACCGGTTTGATGATCGCGATCCGTCCGTCTCGGAAAGTTACACAGTGACATATTTCCGTCTTGGAATAGAATCTCCGAAGTCGAATACAATATATCTGGCGGCGAGCGGAATCAACGATATTCTTGATGAGGCACCTTTCCGGGTATATGGTGTGAAAGGGGGAGTTTATGTCAGCCGTGCAGACGGCGAGGGAGGCCGGTTGCGGGTATATGACCTCGGCGGCAGTCTTATCATAGACGATGATCCGGAAGACGGGGAGACATATTTTATGGCACCGGGAGTATATATCGTCACCATAGGAGGCGGTCGCCCGACAAAAATCACAGTGAGATAATTCCGACGATATGTCAGCTATAGAGCAGAGGGGAGCGAAAATTGATTCGCTCCCCTCGATATTAACTAAGATGTTTGGACAAGCTTTTAGAGCAAACTCCTGACTTCCTCTTCCGATAAATCCAAAAGTTCCGCTATCTCCGTGATGTCGAATCCCTTGGATTTCATGGCGAGCGCTGTTTTTTTCAGTGTGTTTTTAATACCTTCGGCACGGCCTTCTTCGCGACCTTTGGCACGACCCTCGGCACGACCTTCGGCGAGTCCCTGCTCTTTGGCGTAATCGATCGTGTTGTGATAATCTCTGTAGAACTTCAAATCCCTTTCATAACGACGCCGGTCATCCGCATTGAGATTTTCCACGCTGGCAACCTGTTCGACGCGTCTGAAAATGTCTTGTACAAACGGCATTGTCTCCATATCCCTCATATTTTTAAGTATGTAAATCCAACGATCAAAGTCTGTCATACATTCTTCCGGAGTTTGTATTGTAAAATTCGGAAGTTGTATGTAAATCAAACGCATGCTGTCCGAAAATTGTTTGTGGGTCTGTGTGTCTGCCAATATTGCATCCACACGTACCCGTTGGTCATTAGGCTCAAGTTTAAATTGGGAGATGGCAATGGCGTATACAGGCATGAAATTATAATTCCAGTTGCCAGGCTCCCCCTGTTCCGTAATAGCCTTTGCCACATAGAAAACAGTCCGCTCTTTGAAATATTTCTGCGGCTTATTCTGCATTTCAACGATAAACCTATGCCCTGTTTCCGTTTTGCAGTGTATATCATAAGCTATTGACCGACCGTCGGTAGATTCCATCGGTTTTTCCTTGTCAAGATAAGTCAATTCCGTTATAGGATCCTTTCCATCGGTGTCCAATACGGCATTCAGAAATCCGATCAGTATGTCTCGGGAGCTTTCTCTGCCGAAAAGAATCTTGAATCCGATATCCGACAGCGGCTCGATATACTTGTTTTCAGAATGGTGACTTTTCAAACTCATGAATTTCAAAAACTTTGTTCAGTCAACAAATATAATCAATAATTATTACATCTGCAACTGATTTTTGCATTTATAATAAATATAGGCCGGCTTCTAAACCGGCCTATATTCATTGCCATTACTTGATGGCGGCATTCTAATATATGATTTTGGTCGCGCCGGATTCCGAGACACGGATGTAGATCCGGCCCCGTTCCGGTTTTAGGATTTTAACGCCTTGAAGCGTATAATATTCTGTTGTAGAATCCGTGTCCGGGTCATCGGGCATCAGGGTCATACCGGCGGTTTCGGGATCTATATTGAAGTAGACCATACCTTCTTTGACTTGGATCCATACGTGATCTTTCTTTACGTTCCACGGCAGAGTCCACCAATAGCCGAGACCATCCCATGTGATGACAGGCCGCATACAATAGATTCCCTCTTCGAGATCTTCGGGGAAAACTACATTGTTGTATATGGTCTTGAAAGCGCAAGACTCCAGGTCGAAAGAAGTCACAGGAAGTACCGGCCCGTCGCTGTTCCATTCCGAATCGGTCAGAAGACATCCGAAGTCAAGAGTATAGTCCTGTTGCGAGCAATTTATGATACTTCCCGTTATCTTCACCTTTTTGCCGAGACTCGCATTCTTCACCGTGACATTGAAACTGTCGTCGCGGCCGCAGATCGAAGGAAGATAAGATTCGCCTTCGGTGCCTGGTGATACGAAGGCATGTATGTTCTGTTGGTAATTGAACGCATAACTGTTGGCAGAGCCGCCTGTGCCCTGTACTTCCGGATCAAGAGCGTCAAGCCGGAACCATCCGTCGGACAGGCCGTTCCATCCCCAGTTGAAATGAAAATAGCCATCCTCCTGATAACCGTCGCATACGAATGCGTGTCCCTCATTTGCGGAAGTCACCCCGTTATAAAGCACGGCGCCATGCTCGCGGATCTGGCTGTAGACAAAATCATCCCATGACATTTCGGGATCGCGGAAACAGTCTCTTTCGACAGAATATATTCCGGCATTGAAGCCGAAATGCTTCCAGAGGGCATAAGGCACGAACTCAGCAACGGTACCGCTTGCGCCTGTCGAATAGTTCATGTCTACGGATATGCCGCAGGCCAGCATCAGTTCAGCTACGGCATCTGCCTCAGCGTCGCTATATTCGCCGGTATATACATCAAGCATATTCTCCCAGTCAAAATCAAGAGAAGAAAAATCGTAAGACAGTTCATCGTCGACGGGACCATCTGTATCAAAATGTTTCCATAGATAGGAATATATACCTTCTCCCTTTCCGTCATATCTGTACAGATTCAGCAGCTGGGCCATGGCTGTGGCGACACATCCTGTGACACACGGATTGCCTTTAGTTTTCGGACAATGCCTGTTGAAAGGTTCACTTTGTCCCCACTTTGTGGTAAGTGCGGGTTCAAGAGGTTCGCGCTCAGGTGACTCTTTACTTACTACCCGAGAACAGCTGTCTTCTCTGGCGGCATCAAGTCTTCGTGCGTAACAATCCATCCAGAACCGGAGTCCGCAAGGAATGTCAGCCGGGTCAAATTGAGCTGAATCAGAGAATCCCAGAACCGGACTGGCCATATCATCGGCAGAGAGCATTACGAATCCATTATCGCCGTAATTGAATACATAAGCAGCTGCCCCGGATTTACCTGATGAGGTATATATAAGTTCAGGCCGTAATTCCGGCATCACCTTTTTCATGGTAGATGTTTCCATCCTTTGGAGTGCCACCTCAGGCGAAATTACCGCCGCCGGGAGAGCAAATCCCGGCGCCAGTGATACAAGTGTCAATAATAATTTCTTCATTACTTCATGACCTTTCGTGATACATTGCCTCTGCGTTCGATGAAAATACCATCTGCAGGATTGACTATACGCCGCCCCATCATGTCATAATATACAGGTTCATGTGAATCAGTGTCGGAACATACAGTCTCCACACCCGAAGCATCATTGATGCGGAATGCAGGTGAAATGGTCTGGACATGTGTGTTGCCAGCCTCATCCTCCAGAGATATGCGCAAATCAAACCATGCATTAGCCGATTTGGCGGATACATCTTTCAATGGCACTGTATAATAATTGCCCCACCCCGGGTAGAAGTATTTTTCCGGAACTTCCGTAACAGTCAGTTCTGTGAAATTGTCAGTCTGATAAGGTGCGTATTCAACTTTTACATCAGGTATTTCACGGCACATATATCTGGGGTAATTTTCATATTCCGTTACCGACCAGTTGAAGTCGAAATAGAAATCACCTGCGTAGAATTCCACAGTACCATCAGTCGCAGTCTCGAAACGATCTGTCAGATTGCCTTTCACGTCATGCATCCCTAAAAATGTCAGCACCGGCGGTATGAAGTCGACATCCATACCCTCGCCTTTCTTTATACCTAACTCTGCGGTTACGCTGCCTTCTATCTCTCCGTCAATAAGAACGTTATCATAGGTGAAAATATCTTTGCGGATATTGTTTTCATCATAAACGTAAGAATTGGTCTCCTCTATAAGTTCATTTGATCCCATGCCGTTGCATTCTCCATATCGACCTGAAAGTCCAATATAGAATGGAACAAAATCCGATGTAAACATTAGATGATAATCTCCGTTAAGCATAGAAATGATAGGAGTATTGTTGCCCATGCGCCCTGTTATTTTTGAATCATCAAGAGCCAACCAAGGATTGGGAGCACCCAAAGTGACCAGATATTTATTGTAATTCCCCTCTACAAAATTTGTGAAGGTCTCGAAAGCCGGTAGAAATGTCTGGCTTCCTGTGACGTTGATACCGAGGAATTGCCGGCCGGCGGGAGAAGGTTTCCACCACATGGAACCCTGGGAAAAATCAACAGCGGCATCACTTTCCGGAAGAATGTCCATAAGTGCCATAGATCCCAATTCGGTCCCGATGTCACCCTCTGTATTTGCGCATACCTTCACGACAGTAGTCACATCTCGAGAATCATCGGGCATATCAACAAGATCTTCTCCTCCGATCTGAAAATACGAGATATTGTTGTTCAATATTATGGAAATTTTTGTACCAGACATCAGATTGTCGTATTGGGCAGAAGAAAAAGGAGAACGTGTCCATTCGCGAACATAATCCCTATAGTTATCCGGATTGTTTCTAAGTATAGTTTCCGAAGGAGTGGTATCATATGTGCCGACGTATACCGGCATCTCTATTACATGGTAGTCCCGATGGTTAGAAGGCATGCCGACTATATGCTGCGTCATATAAAAGTCCGGACCGCAACTGTTGAAATAAATATTGCGGAAACGTTCGTAATACTCTGTACCGTCATCGTCTATGAATATTCTGTAGGGGTTGGCTAACATCCATAGCTGCATGTCATTGACATGATTTAATGACGTGAGGGCGAATCCATGTGTCAGAGTTGCAGGTTCGATGGAGCCATCTGAATGTTTCTTTTCTACGTCAATGCGCTTGCCGTCGGGACCAAGAGGATCATATGAAATCTTATGAACGCATTCCTCGATATCGAATACAACCTTGTCTCCCGACTTGAGATCCCGTATATCTTTTGCGGCAACCCAGATATCAGATGTATGGTCAGGATTGTTTTTCTTCCATACACATATCATAGCGTCAATTCCGGAAAGAATTTCAACCATATTTAGATTTTTATCAGGTGACAAGAAGCAACATGGGGTAAAATCAAGGGCGCCAGCTCCTACTACTTCGCATTCACACATGTTTTCGTCATATCTTATTTCTATGTTAAGATATTTTGGATCACCTGTGCCTACAATTTCTACATTGCCGGCATTTCCCGAATTATTTTTGGCTATAATCTTTGGAGTCCTTTCCGTATCATTCACTGTCGTTATCCTCTTTCCATCGGTAGACCAATATGTCTTCCGTCCTTTGGAGTCGATTGTGAAATTACGAGGGCCGTCGCTTGCATAGGATGTAGCTCCTGTAAAGAATAGGACAGCCATTAATGATGTAAGGAATTGTTTTACCATAATTAATCTGTTTAGGTTTGACAAATTTCTTTTGCGGCAAAGATAAGTATAGAAAATTGCAATGTGCAAATTCGGATGTTTCAAAAAATCCACTAAATTTAAAATTAAGTATCTTCAAATATTACTTAATTTTTATAATATATTGGGTATTAGATATGTATGTGTGAGGAATATTTTGATTGCAGTAAAATTTAGATATAAACATGATTGAAAATTTGGATGTTAAAATAGAAATCATTAAATTGCATCCGTTATGCTGAAGTTCCGTTTCATATCCATATTGCTCGGTCTGCTCTGTTCGGTCGGAGTGCCGTTGTTTTCATCAGGTCAGCCTTTGTCGACGACACTGAAAGAGGATTATTACCGAGACATGGCCTCACGCGAGAATATGGATCCGGAATTGCGGATAATATGGTACGATTCGCTGTTGAATCTCTCATGTCCGGACGAAATTGAGATTCAGCTTAAAAAGACAGCTCTTCTCCGCGAGGCCGGCTATCTCGACAAGGCATATCAACTTTCTGACCGTCTGCTGAAAGATTACAGGAACATGCCCGAGAATCAGCTGCTCCCGGCTTTGTTTATGAAGTACAATACACTGGCTGACAGAAGAGACTATATAGGCGCCATGAGCGGGTATGAAAAAATCATGAACATGCAAAAGCCCGACTCATTGAAGTATTGGGAGATAAAGACCGGTTTTGCCATATACAGCATCTATTCGGCCCTCAACGACAATGTCAAGGCAAAGGAGTGGCTGAGGAAAACGGAGGCGATGCTCTCGAGTTATCCGCTGACTGCAGCTTTCCGCGAGGATGCCGAGGCGCGGGTGCACGGTTCGAGAGCGGCACTTCTTATCGCCGATAATCTTCTTGATTCCGCTTACAAGGAAGTCAAGGCCGTCAGAGAGCTGGCCCGGGATGACATGACCAGGGTCGGAGCCCTGCTTCAGACAGCCCAGATATATCTTGCCAAGGGCCAGATTCCGGCCGCCCGGCAGTATCTTGAAAAGGCCCTTAAAATCGATATCGGAGGGAACATGAGACGTACGGCCGTCTACATGATGGCCCAATGTTGCATCAGGGAGAAGAAATTCGGTGAGGCGCTTGCCGTGCTCGATTCATATCCCCGCAATACCGTCAAAGTGAATTCCGCCGGCAACATGCGGGCATATTATATAGTTCGCGGGCAGGCTTATGCCGGAGACAAAAATCTTGTGCTGGCCTACAATTCACTTGACTCGGCACTTGTGGTCGGAGATACGATAATAGCCAATATGACACGGCATCAGACCCGCAATGCGGAAAAACTGATAGAAATTGAAAAGACACTGACCCATGAGAAGAATAAAGTAAAGAATCTGTCAGTCTGGCTTACGGTTATTCTTGTAGGACTGACAGTGATCGGTGGCGCCTTATTGATTCTTCTGCTGACAAATCTCAAATTGCGCAAGAGACTCTCGGAGCAACATTCGATTGTCAACAAGGCGCGGATCGATTCCCATAACAGTCAGCTCGTCCGGGAAAGGATCGTCGAGAACGAGGACAATATGAACCGCCGTCAGACTACTCTTCTGCTTAGACTCGCGCATCTGGAATCCGCGCTTGACGGCCTCAAGAAGAAGCTTGTATCCGATGATCTTGACAAACAGGCGCGTGAATCGATGGTCAGACAGATTCAGGAGATAAACGGCAAGGAGAAAATGTGGGAGCTGTTTTCGATGCAATTCGAAATGACGAACCGGAAGTTTCTCGATCTGCTGAGCGAACGCCATCCGGCTCTGACCAAATCGGAAAAACGCATATGCGCGTTCATGCTGATAAATCTGTCGACAAAAGAGATCGCCGAATTGCTCGGGCGTTCACCCCGCACGGTGGATGTGACCAAATATAATATACGCAAAAAATTAGGAATCACCATTTCTACTGAAGAATATCTGCGGCAGGTGGCGGAAGAGGGGGCGCGGTCGGATGTGTGACCGAAAGTCGGAGATTCATGCAAATATGGTACGATAATATTAATTTTTGTCGGTTGCTTGGCGGTATTGGAAATAATTGCTAATTTTGTCGGGAAGTGAAAATGGAATTTTCTCTTTATCCGCATTACAACAATAACACTTATGAAAACTCGTAACATAGAATCTTTTACCAATAGATACATCGGCACGGTTATTTCCGGTCTTCTTTTGTCGATGATGGCGGCAAACGCCACTTATCCCGACGGTTATTATGATTCACTCGAAGGCAAGTGCGGCCATGAACTGATGCTTGCCGTCAAGGCAAAAGCTGTGAATCATAAGAGAATTTCTTATGGCACATCCACATGGAATGCTTTCAAATCGACTGATATCAAGACAGTCAACGGTGTTGACTATTGGTGGGATATGTACAGCAACGACCTCGTTCCCGCTTCATCGGGGCATCCCGGAATGAATATAGAGCATAGTGTGGCAAAATCATGGTGGGGCGGCAGTGAGTCTCCCGCATCTTATTGTGATATTGTCCATCTGAATCCTTCAAATAGCGATGCAAATAGCCAAAAGAGCAATTATCCTATGGCAGAACTCGCCTCTGTAAAGTGGGACAATGGAGTTACTTTTATCGGTACGCCCAAGTCAGGGCAAGGCGGCGGTGCGACCTGGTGCTATGAGCCCGCAGATCAATATAAGGGGGATTTTGCCCGAGTTTTCATGTATATGTTTACAATTTATAATGACATATCCTGGAAAAATTCAGGTACAAACTGGATGTACGATACCTCGGATGAACTGATGTTTAAACCCTGGGCAAAAGAATTGTTGCTCCGCTGGAGCGCCAATGATCCGGTGAGCGACAAAGAGAGAATGCGCAACGACGGAATACAGAAAGAACAGCAGAACCGTAACCCGTTTATAGACCTTCCGGATCTGGCGGAACATATATGGGGCTCGAAAAAAACTGTTCCGTTCAGTCTTTCAGGCAGTACGGATCCCGGTACAGACCCGGGTAAGGATCCTGATCCTGACGATACGAAGACTGAATATGACTGGCTTGCATCCGACGCCGCATCAATGGGAGACTGGACTATAGAAAACATAGAGCTCCCTTCGGGCGGAAGCTATGTATGGAGCTGGAGAGAATATAAGGGTAATCAATATCTTAACGGAAGCGCATATATCAAAGGTGTGAATTATGCCGCCAAAGCTTATGCCTGGAGCCCGGAAGTATCTTTTGCAGATGTCGAGACAGCTACGCTCTCATTCAGTCATGCCGCCAAATTCCAGACAACGTGCAGAGAATTGTGTATGATAGCAGTGAAAGATATGGCCAGCGGTGCGATAGAGGATATCCCGATTGTCAACTGGCAAAAACCGGGAGAGTGGGAATTTGTCAGCAGCGGCGATATAGATCTGTCGGAGTTCTCGGGAAAGAAAGTGAAGATCGGTCTCAAATATGAGTCGACAGCTTCCGGCGCCGACACGTGGGAGATCAATGACATGAAGCTCAAACTAACACACAAGACAACAGGAATTGAAATGCCGGCATATGACCAGGAAGATGACTCATTCCTCGTAGAAGTCTGGGGTAACAACATCCTGGCACCCGAGGGCGCACACATATTCGATCTTAACGGTCGCGAATATGATGGTAGAAACCTGCAGCGTGGAGTTTACATTGTCGTGAAGCCGACATTTGAAAAAGCCGTAAAAATTCTGATCAAAGAATAATCCATATGTCCATGATATTCAAAAGACTGTTAGCGGCAGTGTCGCTTTCGCTGGCGATGCAGCCTGCATTTGCCGAAATACCGTCCGGGTATTATTCGGCTATTGACGGCAAGCAGGGGAATATGCTTGAAAAAGCCTTGCAGGCTCTTTCGGAAGGACATGTGCGCATAACCTACAGCACGAAGACCTGGCCTGCGTTCGAGACAACAGATGTCCGGATCGTGAACGGACGTGAGGCATGGTGGGACATGTACAGCAACAACCTTGTCTGGCTGCCGGCGCACGATGCCCTCAATATAGAGCATTCCGTCGCCAATTCATGGTGGGGAGGAAAGAACGGTAACATCGATGCATACAGCGATCTTTTCCATCTGAATCCAAGTGACCAGAACGCGAACAACAAAAAAGGCAACTATCCCCCCGGCAAAGTCGCGGATCCACGTCTTCTTGATAACGGCCTTCTGCTCATAGGCACACCGGAGACAGGTCAGGGAGGTGGCGCGGCGAGTGTTTTCGAACCGGCCGATGAATACAAAGGAGACTTCGCAAGAGCCTATTTCTATGTGTTTACCGCTTATCCGGATGCTTCGTGGGAAGATCAGTACGCCTATGTCTACGGTTCAGACAATAAGCTGAGTGACTGGGCCGTCGATCTGCTGTTGTCATGGCATCGTCAGGATCCGGTCGACACCAAGGAAATGGAGCGTAACGAAGCTATCTACAAACTTCAGAAAAACCGCAATCCCTTTATAGATTATCCGGAACTTGCCGAATATATATGGGGAGAGAAGAAGACATCGGCTTTCAGCCTTTCGTCGGAATCTCCCGCAAAAGCCACAGACCGCCCCGAGGCGCCTGTATTCACCGACACAAGACTGACCGGTGTGAATAATTACGCATTGCGCTGGTGGAACGGTCTGACACAGGAGATAGAGCATGAAGAGGGCTGCACGCTGATGCTGAGCATCGACGGAAGAAATTTCTTCCCTACGCAAAGTCCTTTGTTTATTGATCCGGCGGATTCGGCTGCAGAGAAGCATACCTATAAGGCATATGTGGTCAAAGAAGTGAACGGTCAGGAACTCCGGAGTCCTGTATCCACTCTCGTGACAGTGGCCCGTGACCCGTCAGTGACGGATTATTCGGCAGGATACTGGCAGAAGCTTACCCATATCTCGGACTGCAGTCTTGACGAGGGTCCGTTTGTTATGCTTTCTTCCAATACTCTTCATGCCATGAGCGTGACAGGAGGAACATCCTCGACCGCTTTTATGGAGAGCGCCGGATTTGTGGAATTCAATGACAAGAATATGGTGACCGAGCTTCCCGTAGACGCGGCGATAATAAGGTTCGAGTCGCTTGACGGCGGGAAATACCGCATTATGGTCAATGATATCTACAATCATCACAAAGGCTCATGGAACGCATCGGCAAAAAACAAAATGAAACTCGATGCGTCCGTGTATACTCCCGGAACAGCCGCTGTGAACGGCAACGATGAGTTTGTATTCACATTCGATCAGTTCGGTTCGTTGCAGTTCAACAAGACACAGCCACGTTTCCTGAACTACGAATCGAAACAGACTCCTGTCTATCTGTACAGATTCACGGGTTTCAACGACGGCTCCGGAGTAGAAGACCTTCCTGTGGAGACACCGTGGGGAATCGGAATCGAGAACAGTAAGATCATTGTGCCCGAGGGCGCGGCGATCTATGACCTTAACGGGCGCAGAGTAGATGGTTCCGCATTGCAGCACGGCGTCTATATCGTGGTCGGCAACGGACACAGCAAGAAGATCGTGATGTGACGATGTAGGCTTGTTTGCAAAAGGCAATTTAGAAAATAAATCTTATACCATAAATCAACCAAAAACATTTCGTTATGCTACAAGAAACGAATGTGAAGGCCATAGACAAGGTCGTGGTCAGATTCGCGGGCGATTCCGGCGACGGTATGCAGCTTGCAGGCAACATTTTCTCGAATATCTCGGCAGAGATAGGAGATGAGATCTCAACCTTCCCGGACTATCCGGCGGAAATCCGTGCGCCGCAAGGTTCTCTGAGCGGAGTTTCGGGTTATCAGGTAAGCGTGGGTAAAGGAGTGCATACCCCCGGAGACGAGGCGGATGTACTTGTCGCCATGAATCCGGCGGCACTTAAGACCAATCTACGCTATCTGAAGAGAGACGGTGTGGTGGTGTGTGATGTCGATTCGTTTACTCCCGCCAATCTCAAGAAAGCGGAATATACTACAGACGATCCTGTAAAAGAGCTCGGTATAGATCCCAAACGAATCATGCTCGTGCCTATGACCACACTGCTGAAAAATACGCTTGCGGACAGCGGTCTTGACCAGAAAGCGATCATGAAAAGCAAGAATATGCTTGCCTTGGGAGTGATCTGCTGGTTGTTTGACCGTCCGGTGGAAAGCGTATTGCGCAAACTCCAGAATAAATTCGCAAAGAAACCCGCAGTCTACGAAGCCAACGCCAAAGTTCTCCGCGCAGGCTGGGACTACGGACACAATACCCACAGCTCGATGCCCGTATACCGCATCGACACGGCGACCTCGCGTCCCGGCACCTATACGGATGTCACGGGCAATACAGCCACGGCATGGGGTCTGATCCTCGCTTCGGAGAAAAGCGGCCGTCCGCTATTCCTCGGCTCTTATCCGATCACTCCGGCCACAGATATACTCCATGAGCTTGCCAAGCGCAAAGACTTAGGAGTCAAGGCTGTACAGATGGAAGACGAGATAGCCGGCATATGTTCGGCCATCGGGGCAAGCTATGCGGGCCATCTGGCCGTGACGTCGACATCGGGTCCCGGGCTGGCTCTCAAATCCGAAGGTATCGGTCTTGCAGTAATGGCCGAACTGCCGCTTGTCGTGATAGACGTGCAGCGAGGCGGTCCCTCTACAGGACTTCCCACGAAGACCGAACAGACCGATCTCATGCAGGCTCTATATGGCCGCAACGGAGAATCACCGCTTTGCGTGCTTTCGGCCGTCAGTCCGACAGACTGTTTCCATATGGCGTTTGAGGCGGCACGTATAGCCATGGAGCATATGACTCCCGTCATTCTGCTCACAGACGCCTATATCGCCAACGGTTCGAGCGCGTGGCGCATTCCGGAAGCCGGAGATTATCCGGAAATACATCCGCATATGTTGCCGCAGGATGTGCTTGAGGCAGGATGGAAACCTTTCGACCGCGATGAAAAGAATATGGCACGTTATTGGGCTCTTCCCGGCAGGGAGGGCGCAATGCACCGTGTAGGCGGTCTTGAGAAAGACTATCATACATCCGTAATCTCGACAGACGGAGCCAACCATGAGCGGATGGTCGAGACGCGCCGTGAGAAGATCGCCCGCATAGCCGACGATATTCCTGCGATGGAACCTATGTTTGACGATGGCGCCGATAAGGTACTTGTCGGATGGGGAGGCACATACGGCCATCTGCTGACAGCAGCTACAGAACTGAACGCCTCCGGAAAGAAGGTCGCGTTCTGGCAGTTCAGATATATCAATCCGCTTCCCAAAAACGCGATAGAGACACTCGGCAGATACAAGCGCGTGATTGTGGCCGAGCTGAATACCGGCATGTTTGCCGACTATCTGCAGATGCATCTGCCCGGCAAGGAAATATTGCGTATCAACAAAGTGGAAGGTCAGCCCTTCCTTGTCAAGGAGATCGTAGACGGAGTAACCAAATACATGGAGGACTAAGACATGGAAAACAACGAAAAGAAAGCCTACGCGGCAAGCGATTATAAAAACAGTCAGAATGCTCGCTGGTGTCCCGGCTGCGGAGACCATGCGATACTCAACGTGCTCCACAAGGCAATGGCGGAACTCGGCGTGGCCCCCCATGACACGGCTGTCATTTCCGGTATCGGTTGCAGCTCGCGTCTTCCGTACTACATGAACACCTACGGCATGCATACGATCCACGGCCGTGCGGCAGCGATAGCCACAGGTGTGAAGACCGCGAATCCAGGGCTGACCGTATGGCAGATATCGGGCGACGGTGACGGACTTGCGATCGGCGGCAACCATTTCATCCACGCCGTGCGCCGCAATGTGAATATCAACATGCTGATCCTCAACAACAAGATTTACGGTCTTACGAAAGGACAGTATTCTCCGACCTCGGACCGAGGCACCATATCGAAGTCGAGTCCTTACGGCACTGTAGAAGATCCGTTCATTCCGGCCGAACTCTGTTTCGGCGCGCGAGGCAATTTCTTCGCCCGCAGTTTCGACATGGCGCTTGACACGACGCGCGAGGTCATGGTGGCCGCCGCACGTCATGAAGGAGCGTCGGTGGTGGAGATTCTCCAGAACTGTGTGATATTCAACGACGGTATCCACAACTATTTCGCAGACAAGGAAAAACGTGCCGACCACACTATTCTGTTGCGTCACGGAGAAAAGATGCTCTTCGGCAAAAACAACGAGAAGGGGCTTGTTCAGGACGGTTTCGGACTGAAGGCAGTGACCATAGGCGAAGACGGCTATACGATCGATGACGTGCTGGTGCATGACGCCCATGCGCGAGAGAATTTCCTGCAGCAGCAACTCGCGATGATGGACGGCCATGACTTGCCGCTGGCTCTCGGAGTGATCCGAGACTACACCGCTCCCGTATATGACCAGGAAGTGGCGCGCCAGACCGAAGGGATCAAGGCGAAGAAAGGATACACCGGCCTGCGCGACATGATCATGCGCACGCACGAGACGTGGGAAATAAAATAAATTATATATAAAGACATATTATCATTTATTCTTTTAAGCAATTTATCAATAAAAGCGCAATATCAAAAAATATTGCGCTTTTATTATTTATATGGATTCTACTTAAAAAACTTATGTGTGTAAATATGTTATTTAATATGCTGTATAACATATCTAATATTTTGTAAATACTATAATTATCCTTTATTTTTGCTGGAATTATTGATGTATTGGTTTATTTTTGTAAAATTGAATAAGACTTATGGAAAATTTCAGGCGAAATTGGGTAATAGTAATGATGCTTATTGCGATAAATTCCTTGTTTGTTTCGGGTAACCATGCATTTGCAGAAGGGTATATACCGATGTTGCGTGAGGGGCGTGTATGGGAATACAGAGGTTTCGGAGGATACAGGGACGGACCCGATCGTCAGCCTACAGCTGTTTATCATTATTTAAAGCTTGACGGTTGTGAGAAATTGAATGGAGAATCATACAGTCGGGCAGTTTTGTTTAAAACGACAATTGCTGAAATTCATGAAGACCGTTCGGAGAGTATATTAAGTACAGAGGACAGAGACCAGACGTTGTATTTTCTGCGGGAGTCGGAAGGTAAGGTTTATGTACTGAAGTCAGAAGGCGGTCAGCTTGTGGATCGTGTCGATTCTAAACCGGATAATTTATCGTTATATGATGTCGTTGTCTATGACTGGACTTTGGAAGATGGAGATCCGTGGCGTTACGGGGAGGTGTCCGGATTCTCTGCCGATGAGTGCCCGAAAGTGATGTACGGTGAACCTGTACAGGTCGGACCGGATGAATGCCGTGTCATGAATTTCAATACGATGGCATATGTCACTTTTATAGAAGGGATCGGAGTTTTGGCCAACGGATCGTTTGGAGATTATACTTTTGATATACCCGTGCATCTGACGCCTTGGATAAATCTTGACAAACCCGGGATAGATTCTTATCTGGCAAGAGTGTGCGATGACGGACAATTGGTATATGATGCCCCGGTTGATTATTTGAATTCGGTGGTGTCGGTCGGAGAAGAGGCGGATCTTTCCGAAAAAGTGTTTTATGATCTTGCCGGTCTTGGGATCGGTGACCTTGACGGTGGTGTTCT